>CERC01004393.1_pt1 | contig 11624 bp, 9 predicted proteins | sample 530921 | NCBI WGS metagenome assembly CERC01 (sample SAMEA2621099, study PRJEB7988) | marine metagenome | isolation source: saline water (ENVO:00002010), including
GACAAGGCTGCGTTTCTTGAAACGCGCCTGACCGAGATCGCTGATCGTTATGGTGATGGCAAAATTTATCGCAAGGGCCGTGGCCTGATGCAGGGTATCTGCTTTGAAAGCGGTGAGCTCGCATCACAGGTGACCAAGGAATGTTTCAAACATAACCTTGTAATTGAAACCAGTGGCCCGGAAGATGAAGTTGTCAAATGCCTTGTGCCTTTGATCATCTCCAAGCAGGATTTGGCACATGGTCTGGAAATCCTTGAACTGGCAACTGCCAAAGCCATGGGCAAGGACGTCACCCCGGCCAAAGCTGCCGCTGAGTAAAAAAAAGTTGGGGCGACGCCTTGATGCGTCGCCCTGCCCCACAACTTAATTATATCAAAGAGTTAAAAATGATTGTTCGTACTCTGAAAGAATGTGAAGCATCCGGTCGCCGCGTGGTTTCAGACAATTGGGAAAGCACCCGTCTGTCACTCGCTGAAGATGGCATGGGCTTCTCGTTCCACATCACCACCATCTATGCCGGTACTGAAACCGAAATCTGCTACGCCAACCACTTCGAGACTGTTTATTGCATCTCGGGTAATGGCGAAGTGGAAACCATTGCTGACGGCAAGAAATACAAAATCGAGCCGGGCACTGTTTACATCCTCGACAAACATGACCGCCACTATCTGCGCGGTGGCACCGAAGACATGGTTGTGGCTTGTGCCTTCAACCCGCCGCTCAATGGTCGTGAAGTTCATGACGAGAACGGTGTCTACCCGCTCGATGGCGAAGCCCTCGCCAGCTAAAAGCTTTTGCGCGGGGCAGCGACAATCTGCCCCGTGCGCTCTTGAGCATATTTTTTTAAGGATACGCCCCCAAAGGAGGCAACATGCTTTCAGCCCAGAAAAACAAGGACGCTGGGCATAGCGTTCACAAGATCGGTGGTACGTCGATGACCCAGGTTGATGCGGTCATGGACAACATTCTGGTCGGCAATCGTAGCGAAGACGAACTTTACAATCGTGTCTTTGTCGTTTCGGCATATGGCGGCTTTACCGACCTTCTGCTCGAAAACAAAAAGACGGGCGAAGCAGGCGTCTATCAGCTTTACGCCGGTTCGGAGACCGATTGGGCCTGGGGCGATGCCTTGACCAAGGTTTCCGAAAAAATGTGCGCCATCAACGAGGAAATCTTTGGCGACGCTCCGGAACTGAAGCTGGCCAATGCCTTTGTGCAGGAACGCATCGAAGGCACGCGCAGCTGCCTGATGGATCTTCATCGCCTGTGCAGCTTCGGTCATTTCAAGCTTGAAAAGCATCTTCTGACCGTGCGTGAAATGCTTTCTGCGATTGGCGAGGCACACAGTGCGCACAACACCATGTTGCTCCTGCGCGCCAAGGGCGTTAATGCCGTGTTCGCCGACCTTTCGGGCTGGCGCGAACCAGAGGCATCCACCCTTGATGGCCGCATAAACAAGGTATTTGAAGACATTGATCTGTCAAACCAGCTTGCGATCGCCACAGGTTACGCTCAGTGCAGCGAAGGCCTGATGAGCATCTATGGCCGTGGCTACAGTGAAGTGACCTTCTCGCGCATTGCCTGCCTGACTCAGGCCCGTGAAGCGATCATTCACAAGGAATTCCATCTCTCGAGCGCTGACCCGCGCATCGTTGGTGAAGATGCCGTACGCCCGATTGGCCGGACCAGCTATGACGTGGCCGATCAACTGTCGAACATGGGCATGGAAGCCATCCACCCACGTGCCGCCAAGGGCCTGCGTCAGAATGACATTCCGCTGCGGATCGCCAATACCTTTGAACCGGAACATCCGGGCACGGTTATTGATGATCATTGGGAACCGGAAAATAGCCGCGTTGAAATCGTGACCGGCGTTCCGACCGCGTTCGAAATTGAAGTCTTCAATCAGGACATGGTTGGTGTTCCGGGTGGCGAAGAGTCCATTCTGAACGTTCTGAAACGTTACAAGGTGCCGACTGTCACCAAGAACCTGAATGCCAACACGATTACGCATTATGTCTCAGCACCGCTGAAACAAATCCGTCGCTGTGTTGACGAGATCGAGGCAAACCAGCCCGAAGCAACCGTTCAAACCCGCAAGGTTGCGATTGTTTCGGTCATCGGCGCCAATATCGAACAGCCGGGTCTGTTTGCCCGTGCGGTTACGATACTGGATGAAGCCGGTGTTGAACTGGTGGCCTCCCACTATCCGAGCCGCCGCGTTGATCTGCAGTTTGTTGTTGCAGAAGGTGACTTTAACAAGGCTATCGTCGCCCTGCATCGCGGTCTGGTCGAAGGTAAAAAAGAAGAAAGTGCATCATCCACGCAATCCAAGGATGACAGCACCGAAAAACAGGAAAAGCTCAAGGCTGCATAAGCCAAAAGGGCATCCAAACATCACAGCAAAACCCGCAAGTGCCAGACCGGCCTTGCGGGTTTTGTTTTGCTCTCATCATCTACTTGTCAGTTCTGGTGCGGCGCGATAGGACTTAACAATCATACGGGGCACACCGGCAAAGCAAACAGGACATTCACCATGACCACGCATAATAGCAAAGCCATAAACGACCTTCTTGACGTCATGGCAAAGCTGCGCAACCCGGATGACGGTTGCCCGTGGGACCTGGAACAGGATTTCTCGACCATTGCCCCCTACACCATCGAAGAGGCCTACGAAGTCGCTGACGCGATTGCCGACAACGACATGCCCGAACTGTGCAACGAGTTGGGTGATCTGCTTTTGCAAGTTGTCTTCCATGCCCAGATGGCAAAGGAAGCTGGTCATTTCGAGTTCGAAGACGTCGCCAACAGCATCGTTTCAAAAATGATCAGCCGTCACCCGCATGTCTTTGGCGACGGGGATGCCACAACAACCGATGGCGTTAATCAGACCTGGGAAAAGATCAAGGCGGCCGAACGCGCTCAAAAGGCTGAAGTCAAAGGACATGAACGCCACAGCGCCCTTGATGGGGTGGCAAGTGCCCTGCCCGCATTGATGCGCGCTGAAAAACTGACCAAGCGTGCCGCCCGCGTTGGCTTTGACTGGCCCAGCACCGATGAAGTCTTTGACAAACTTCACGAGGAAATTGACGAACTTAAAGCCGAAATGACCGAAAACCCCGACCAGGCGCGATTGCAGGACGAGTTAGGGGATATGCTGTTTGTCATGGCCAATTTGGCACGAAAGATCGGGGTGGATCCGGAAGTCGCACTCCGCGGTGCCAATCACAAATTCACCAAACGCTTCCATTTCATTGAAGACGAGCTCGCCCGTGACGGACGAACCGCAGCAGATTCCGACCTGACTGAAATGGATGGGCTATGGAACCTCGCAAAGAAGGTAGAGCGAGGCGAAGTTTAACACTGCGCATGCACAACCCCCGAAGACATCTTCAAATGGGGCGCTGACTACCCGGAATTTTTGCGGTGGTTTGGATACTCCTGTCATGGAAACTGATCAATCAGAGTTCCGGTCTTCTGCCTCGGTTTTTCTTGACCCCCTCCTCAGCCCCACACAGCCACCCGTTAGGCGTGAACAAAACATGCTTGTCAGTATTTGTAAGAGTATTAGGTCACCATCCAAAATACAATTTCCACGGAATATAGAACTCACAACCGCGATATCTGACTTTAAATAACAACAACTAAATGACTGCTATATTTTCATGGCGCATGATTAAACCAAATTCTACAGTTTATCTTCGTATTTCTCGATTTTATTTCACGTATTTCTGTCTAAATATCACATTATAGGGCCACTCTGGCCTGAATTAATGCATCTTATTTAGTTATATATTAGTCTCTGATTTTGCTGAAATTCGACATTGCAGCTTAAATGCGTTATGGTTCGCCCCATGCTGACAAACATAACCACGTCGTTCATGCACATCTTGCGCGCACATGCCGCATCCGAAGCTGATGAATCAAGCAGGGGAAAATCACCCCGTTCAGCACATCAAGCCAATATGACCGTAGCCTCCTAAACCGTTGTTGAACAACGGTCGTGGTTTCAGTACGCGTGGCGTGCTGATCCGGTTTTCGGCCGTGTTCATCAAAGCCGTCATATTTCATACCGCGACCAAGACATAACCGTCGAAGGGAACGAATAACTATGACTACTGAGCTAGCATCAAACCAAGAGAACCCCAAAGACCCTAACAAGGGCTACATCGCCATTATTGGCTGGAGCCTCAAGGCCATTGACGCCATTGACCGCTTCGACCGACGTTACATCGTGGTTGCCCCGGATTGGGCTGAGCCGTACGCCAAGGAACACGGTATTCCATTCCTCAAATGGAATTTTGACCGCTTGAACGAGCGATCGTACGAACTCGCCCAGACGCTTCAAGAAATGGGCGTCGACGTTGCGATCCCGTTGTTCGAAGAAGTTGTGGAATGGGCCGGTGCCATCAACGCGGTCCTGTTGGACAATCCCCGTCTGCTCAACCAGTCAATGCTGTTTCGTGACAAATCGTTGATGAAGCGCCGTGCACAGCTTGGCGGTATCCGCGTGGGTATTTTTGAAGAAGCCCGCGAGAGGAGCGACGTTATTCATTTCCTCAAACGCGTCAATCAAGCCTTGATGAAGCTCGACGGTGACCCCAACGATCCCATTCATCTCAAGGCTTTTGACATGGCAGGATGCTTGGGCCACCGGGTGGTACATACGCCGGACGACGTGGAAAACATCCCCGATGATGAGTTTCCGTGCTTGATGGAAAGTCACCTCGATGGCTTTGAGTTTGCCTGCGAGGCGTTTATTTGGAACCGCAAAATCCAGTTTCTCAACATTTCCGAATACGTCACCTTAGGCTATTCGGTGTTCGTCCCGGCGTCACCCGAAATGGAAAAATGGCGTCCACAAGTAGAAGACGAAATCAACAAACTGATCGAGACCTTCAACATTGATTTCGGTTTCATCCACCCTGAATACTTTGTCACGTCCGACGGCAAGATGCACTTCGGCGAAGTTGCATACCGCCCGCCTGGCTTCAATGTATTTGAACTGATGGAACGTACTTATGGTTTCAACGCCTATCACGGGCTGGTATTAATGTTCGATCCAAAATCGACAGCCGAAGAGGTCGAGGCTTTCTTCCCTCGCGAAGTCGTGGACGCAACAGGTTATGCCGGGTGTTTTGGTGTCTATCCGCGCCGCCGGGTGGTCAGCGAACTGCAAATCCCAGAAGAGACGGAAAACCATGAATATTTCGAGTTTCACGAGCTGTCCTCGCCGGCAGAAGCCAAGGTCCCGAAGCGCACAGCTTTTGGCACACACTGGGGGCTGGCATACTTCTTCGGCGACAATGCAGAACGCATGCGTGAGCTGCTCAATCGCCAAGAAGAACTCGATTACTACGTCTGACGTCCATCCGACGCACATAGCGCTACACTGGAGTGCAAATGGCCTTGAATTCTGATTACACGCCCGACACCTCCGGCTTGGAGCACCGGCACAAGCTGGAGGGTTTGCTTGATGCTGCCATCGAGCGACTGGAGCGTGCTCGCCACTTCGCCAAGGCGAGCCATCAGACGGCTGCATTGGACATTACACGTCGCCTGGGCGCTCAGCCCGGTGGCGTGGAGGCCATCTATGCCCGCATCGGCCGGCTCGACACTGCTGGCATCTTCCATGGCGGCGACTGGGAGCATCCCAAGTCGCTACAGCCGGGCCTTGCTGCCAACACCCTCTGGCAAGGTGACAAAATAACTGCGACGCTGGAATACCTCAATGAACTGCGCTTCCTCGCGGTGACCAACGGGGATTTGATACGCGACGACCTGACCGACGAACAGGCGCGCCATTTTCTGTCGCAAGTTCTGGCTCTCAACCTCAACATCTTGTTCGAAGGTTCGAGCGAGGCCGAGCGTGCACAGGAATCGGTGCTCGGGACATCGGTGCGCACGCTGTATGAATTTCTGGCCGAGCGCATTGGCCTTGAAGGTATCCTCGACGAATTGATTGCTGAAATTTGGCGTATTCTGGCGCAGAGACCAATCCAGGTCGACAGCGTCAAGGCCATGATCAGTCAAATTGCCGCGTGTATTTACAGTGAAACCGCAGAGTTGAGCGGCAAGAGCATCGGCAATGCCGGCATGGGGGCGGACCGCCTGATCAGCGCCCTGTTCGGCCCCACCCAGGGGTGTCGCGAAGATCCCGGTCTTGATGCCTATTACGAGCGTCTTTCCACCATGGACGCCAATGCCCTTGCACAAGAAGCAAGCGGTTTTGCGCGCGCCATGCACGACACAGGACTGGTCTCTCCCTATCATCCGGTGTTTTTGCGCTTTATCGCGCAAGACAATATGGATCTGATGCCCCATGCTCTTGGCCTGAGCTCCACCGGGCAAGACGCTCTGAACTGCTACCGCGATTTGGTGAAAAACCTTGTCTTGGAGGCGATCTACCCCGAAACCAGTCAAGCAGCCTACGGGCTGGCGCTATTGCTGGAGCGTGGCATTTTGTTCATGCCGCCGATTGCGCCCGGGTTCTGGCACTTTATCAGCATCCCACTGGCACCCAGCGTAGAGGAATTGGTCTCATCCGTTTACGGTACTGCACGTCCGGCCCAGGTTTTTCTGTTGGCTGGATTGCTAAACGTTATCGGCCAACCGTTCGGCGTGGGTCAAGGCAACAACCCGACCTGCCAAGCCGCGCGAGCGCTATCGATGTGGGCGCAAGACGAACCTGCGTATTTGATGCAAACGGTTGTTTGGGCCGCACGTGACGACGAAGTCGTTGTGCACTTTGAAGGGCAAGCCATATCATCGCAGAATGTGCAGGCGTTGCCCCCGCACTTGCCCCCGCGAGATGTTGACCCGGTATCGCTGATTGTCGTGCCGCATCTGGACCGGATTTATTGTGAAATGGGACGCATGTGCGCAGATCGGCCCGGTGACCCGCACCAATGGATCAACCGCGAGTTCCACGGCTGGTGGGTTGGACGCGGTTGCCGTCTCGCCGTTGACGTTCCGACCGGAAAGCTGTTTGACTACGAGGGATTCGTTCGTGACTTCGTCGCAATTTACCACCCGACCTACAACCGTAACCGCCCCCTGATCCATCCCCAACCCGCTGGCATTGCCGTAACGGACGTACGCGGTCGTTTTGTTGGCTGGCATGCGATCACAATCACTCGTGTGACGCTGGACCTGGAGCATGTCATGCGCGTCTATTTTTTCAATCCCAACAACGATAGCGGCCAAAACTGGGGCCATGACACGGTGGTGTCGACGCAAGGCAACGGCGAGCAATACGGTGAGGCATCCCTCCCTCTCGAGCAGTTTGCCTCTCGACTATATCTGTTTCACTTCGATCCCCAGGATCAATGGACACCCCAAGCGGTTAGCTCTGAACTGGTTGATGAAATAACCCGGCGCGCCCGCGAAAGCTGGGCTGAGCATCGCTGAATTTCGTGGCGTTCCTGCAATCAGAAGTGTCTTGGATGTGGAAAGCGCAAGCAACGACAATCCGCACGACATCGCCCTGGATGGCCTCGCAGAAACTCTGCCTTCCCGGAAGCTGGCGGAAAGCTATTTTGAGCTCCGATCCGCGGACCTGCCCCTAGCTAAAAAGAGGCATCAGGATTGCGTTGATTTCGGCCCAAAGTTCCTCTGAACTTGCACAAAGAAGGCCGGGTGCAGTCGCATTGGCATTGTATTCGTTATCGGCATCTGCGGTGATATAGCGCGCATACCCGCCCGCTTCACGCACCAATAGCGTGCCCGGCGCGTGGTCCCAGGGCTTGAGGATGCGATACGCACAGAAATCAAACGCCCCACGCGCCATTTCTTCATACTCAGCACCGCAGCACGAGTAATGCGCGACATCAGCAAAGAAATCGAGATGGCCGTAATGCTTGCGGATACGATCCCGCGCATAGGAAATCAAAAAACCCCTGGCATCAGATGCGTTGGTAATGTTGGAACGCACCGAAACCGGCTGATCCTTATAGCGCGTACCTGACCCCAGCTCCGCGACAGTTGCTGCCCCTTCAATCGGGTCGACAATCCATGCCGCAACGGTTTCCCCGCCCGAATAGAGGCCGACCATACAGCGAAATGGCTGTCTGTGATGGGCGAAGTTTTTGGTGCCATCAACCGGATCAATGATCCAGAAAGGATCAGCGGCCGCAAACATACGATCCTGTAAGGTCGGATCCGCATGGGCCGCTTCTTCGCCCAAGGCCCGGCTTCCCGGCAACAGGTCGGTTAGACGCCGGGTCAGAACCCGCTCGGCTTCCGTATCGGCGATGGTGACAAGATCCATTGCATGGCTCTTGGTATCGATATCTGCGTCCTCAAGCTGGCCGAAACGCGGGGCAATCTCAACAGCCGACACTTCCCGAATGATCTCGGTCACCTTGTCCATATCGACTTTGATCGCCACGCGCTTACTCCCTATCACACCAGATGAATATCAAGCCCAACCTTGGCACACCAATCCTCGAACCGGCCAACACGGGTTGTATCGACACGTACCTGAACAGAAATGCCATCCGCGCCTTCACTGCGCTTCAGTACCTCACCCTGTTCGTAAAGTCGGGCGAGTGACTTTCCGTCCGCATACGGCACGCAAAGCTCAAAAATCGGCATATCTTCGGTCAGGCGATCTTCGATCAGATCAAGCAACGAACCACAATTCGTGCCCTTATAGGCCGATATCGCGATCGTATTGTCATGGCGCGTCGCATATTCCAAGACAGCCTGCAGGTCATCGCCTTCCAGCTGATCAATCTTGTTAAGTGCCTCGACCAGTTCTTCACCGTCAATCGCCTTCTGAAGCCCAAGCTCCTTAAGGACTTCAAGTACATCCAGCTTTTGCTCTTCGGTTTCAGGCGAAGAGGCATCGCGTACATGCACAATCAGGTCGGCTTCCAGCACTTCTTCAAGCGTTGCACGGAAAGCCGCGACAAGATCATGCGGCAGATCAGACACAAACCCCACGGTATCGGACAGGATCACCTTGCGACCACTTGGCAGGATCAGCCCCCGCATGGTCGGATCAAGCGTCGCGAACAGCATGTCTTCGGCAAACACCTCGGACACGGTCAACTGGTTAAACAGCGTCGATTTTCCGGCGTTGGTGTAACCGACAAGCGCGACAATCGGATAAGGCACCCGACGGCGGGCTTCACGATGAAGCTCACGCGTACGTTTGACTTCCTCAAGCTCACGACGGAGCTTGGCCAGCTTGTCACCGATAAGACGCCGGTCAATCTCGATTTGGCGTTCACCAGGACCGGCAAGGAAGCCTCGACCACCACGCTGACGCTCAAGGTGCGTCCACGTCCGTACAAGGCGGGATCGCTGATAGCTCAGCAGTGCCAGTTGCACCTGCAAGCGGCCTTCACGGGTCCGAGCACGATCGGCAAAGATTTCAAGGATCAGGCCGGTTCGGTCGATGACCTTGCATTTCCATTCACGTTCCAGGTTACGTTGCTGGATCGGGGTGAGAATGCCGTTGATCATCACAATGTCGGCGTCTTCTGCCTTGATTTGCAAACCAAGACGTTCAGTAACGCCCTTGCCAAACAAGGTGGAAGGACGCAACTTTGCGATGGGCACAATTTCTGCGCCCACCACTTCAAAATCAAGAGCACCCGTCAAACTGATCGCTTCTTCCAAACGTGATGAAGCGTCGCGCCAAGTCCCGGTCGGGTCTGCGCGTTTTAGTTCCGGGTGGAAAACCAGGACCCGGGGAGACTCTGGCGTATCGCCGCCCCCCGAAGTCAGAGACTCGTCAGCTATTTTCTTCTTCCGTCGCAGGCTGGCTCGGATCAAACAGCTTGATTGGTGTCGTCGGCATTACCGTCGAAATCGCGTGTTTGTAAACGAGCTGGGTATGAGCATCGCGCCGCAGCAAAACAGAGAAATTGTCAAACCAGGTAATGATGCCCTGCAATTTGACTCCGTTGACCAGAAACACGGTAACCGGCGTTTTGTTTTTACGGCAATAGTTCAGAAAGACGTCCTGAACATTTTGTGATTTTTCCGCCATTGGTTAGACCTAGCCTTCTTTTATGAGCGTTTTTTTGGTTTCGGGCGGCCAAGGAAAATGTGGAACCGTCGACTTTCAGGTCTGTCACGATTCCGGCCCCATTTTTAATGACCTGAGTGAACTATAAGACGTTCGAGAAGCTTTTTACAACCCTTACAAGCGCCCCGCAATCCGCGAAATGCCAATCAGGGCTAAGAGTCGCGGAATTCTGCGTGTCACTGTGACCGGTTATTTCATCGCCAATCAGAATTGCAGTCGCTCCGACATTGCGTGCGCACTCAATATCGACCGCGCTGTCCCCCACAAACCACAGATTCTCATATTGCGGTGCCGAAGAGTCGCCCATTGCCATATGGACCGGATCGGGTGCAGGCTTATCCTTTTCGGCATCGGTTGCGCCGACAATCTGACCAAACAACGACGTCCATCCAAGGTGATCGACCTCCTTACGCAGGAAGTCGCCATTCTTGTTGCTGACCACCCCGATATAAGTTCCGTTATCACGCAGCGCACACAACAGGTCGTGCGCCCCGGCAAGTGGTTGCAGGGTTTGGAGATGAATGGATTGGAAGTGGCCATAGAAACTGTCTTTGGCATCCAGCCAGCGATCCTCACCAAACAGAACAGGAAAACTGTCGCGCATCGAGCGCGCGACACGCTGTTTGGTCTCTGCAATCGACCAACGCTCCAGACCAAATTCCTCAAAGGTCATGTTAAGCGCCGTCTGAATAGTCCCCCAGCTGTCCACAAGGGTGTTATCCCAGTCAAAGAGGACGGCTTTGGGCGGATCGGGCAATTGATCAGACATTTGAACTTCCGGTGGCTGGCTGCATGACGATTTGTATGAGGAATAAGCTAACCGCCTGCCCGATCAGAAGTATTCCAGTCGGACAGCGAACATCTTTTCAACCTTTTTGATCTGCTCGGACCCTGCAAATACCACGATACGGTCATTGGCTTCGATCACAGTATTGGCGCGCGGCATCACAACCTCGCCATCCCGCAGGATTGCACCAAACACAACACTGGCGGGCATAGAGATGTCCTTGATTGCCTTGCCGACGATCGGTGCCGTTTCCAGTGCTTCTGCCTCAAGCACCTCGCCAAATCCCTCTGACAGACTGTGAACAGCCCGAATGCGACCACGACGCACATGGTGCAGAATGGTCGACACCGTTGTCATACGCGGACTGATCACGACATCCACGCCGAGCTCGGAAACCAGCGAGTTATAGGTGCTTTTGTTAATCAGCGTTAGTGCGCGCGGGCAACCATAACGCTTGGCCAGAAGAGATGCCAAAATATTGGTTTCATCGTCATTGGTCAGGGCAACAACAGCCTCGGCATTGCCGACATTGGCTTCTTCGAGAAGTTCCGGATCAAGAACATCACCACGCAGAACAACGCTTTTCTTTGGCAGTTTCTGTGCGACAAAGCGCGCACGCTCCGGATCGGCCTCGACCAGCCGGGTCGTGACGCCGGGGAAGTTTTTATTGATTTCCTCTGCGAGGAACAGTGCAATATTGCCGCCACCGAAAATCACAATACGGCGGGCTTCGGGGTCTTCATGCCCGAAAGCAGACATGGCGCGATCCACCTGATCACCCGAGACCGCCAGATATAC
>CERC01035407.1_pt1 | contig 11594 bp, 7 predicted proteins | sample 530921 | NCBI WGS metagenome assembly CERC01 (sample SAMEA2621099, study PRJEB7988) | marine metagenome | isolation source: saline water (ENVO:00002010), including
TTAATATAATTGAATAGAAATATTTATATTTTTCATTTGAGAAGTTACAATTTATAGGGCTTTATTTAGAAGTCGCTCATTTACAATTCGCTAATAATTCAAATGGTTGATTGTTATCTTTATAATTGCCGACATTTAATTATATTAACTTGTTAATATAATTGAATAGAAATATTTATATTTTTCATTTGAGAAGTTATAATTAATACTAAATTATGGAAGTTCACATATTAAAATTCTATATGATATTTTATATTTGTTTTTCTTACTGAGTTTTAATTTTTGAATATTCAAATTACTTTTGAAAATTATGTATTTTTTTAAAATAGTCTAAAATGACAATAATATTAAAATATCATGAAATATTATTATTTTATTAAAGAAATTGATATTTTTATTTAATTTACCTTATTTGTATTTATAATATATACATTAAAGTATTTGAGACAGAATAATTTTATTTTTTAATTGTTTATATATAAATTACTATTTGTAAGTTTCATTTAAAAAGTTATTTAATTTGATTTAGTAATCATTCATCCTTATTATGATTTGGTTAGTTGTTATACTTTATAATCGCAACATTTAATAATATTAACTTGTTAATATTATTGAATAGTAATATTTGTAAGTTACATTTGAGAAGTTATTTAATTTTGCTTTAGTAATAATCGCTACTTATAATCGCTATACTTAATATCATGAAAAAATATTAGTTTATTGTGATGTTGCACGTAATAAATACTATTATTTTGGTAAAGATGATAAATTAAGTAATATCTATATTAAAACTATTGAATTTGATACAATAGATAATAAATTAATAAACATTTTTATATCAAGTTAAAAAGTAAGTTGATATAAATGATGTATTTAAAAATTTCTTAAAAAATACCTTTATTAACACACGATTAATATTAATAGATATTATTTGGTATATATTCATATGTTATGATATATGTTTACAACAATATATGGTATTTTTAATTTGATTTTTCATTTTCCATTTTTTTACACAAGAATTCTTGTGTTTTTTTTTCAATTTAATAAAACAATTTTAAATTTTAACTTATTAAGGTATCTAAATTAAATGAAAAGTACATATATTGCTAAGTATGATTGTATTTATAAAGCAATAATTTAAGGAAAAATAAAAAAGTTTTACTAAAAAAATTTATTAATTCAATATAATTTTTATACTTTTAATAAGAATTATAGTATATATATTTACTTTTTCATTGTTTTATAAAAAATTATGGGACAATTAATGGCTGTTATAATCACTTTTTCCATGGATTTATAGTCAATTTATAAACTAAAACCATGAAAAAAGTACTTATATTAACCATTAATTGTCCCATAATTTTTTATGGGACAATTATTTGTTGGTATATGTTTTTTTTCCATGGATTTATCATAATTTTTGAGTGATTTACACTGTAAAAAGTATATATATCAACGTTAGTTTGTCCCATTTTTTTTTCTACATATAAATATAATGGTTGAATATTATTGTAAAAAATGTAATTATAAAACTACTCACAAAGCTCATTATGATAGACATTGTTTATCGAAAAAACATATTAAAAAAACAAATTATCAAAGTAAAATAACTTATTATAAATGTTCAAAATGTAAATATAAAACTACTAGAAAAGATTGTTTCAAAAAACATATGAAAAAACATGATTCAAAATATATATCTTTTGATCAATTTAGAGATTTCCAATTAGAAATGATGAAAAAACAAGAAAAAAAAGAAAAAAAAATGATGGATCATCAAATAAATATTATTGAAAAAATAGTTAAAAAAAATGATACAACTACAAACAATATAACAAATAATCAAACTGTTTATAATTACATTGTTAATAATATTAAACCCTCTACAAATATACATAATGAACTTGAAAAACCTCTTACAACAGAAGAAATTGATTATATATCTTCTAATCCTCCATTAGAAGGCATATATTTTTTTATTAATAATAGATTTTTAAAAGATAAAAGTGATAATGAAAAAATATTAGTTTGTTGTGATGTAGCACGTAATAAATACTACTATTTTGGTAAAGATAATAAATGGCATCTTGATATGAAACTTAAATATTTCTTTCATCAAGTACATGATAAATTAAGTAGCATATATATTAAACCAATTGAATTCGATACTATTGAATATGATAAAAAAAATTTTTTACTTCAAGTTAAAAAGCAAATTGATGGATATGATGGATTGAATAAAACCTTAAAAGATAAGCCAACACAACTACTTAATAAAATGAAAACGGTTACTTTAATTAATAAATAATTTTTGGTTGATACCTTTATATTTTACAACATTTGATTATATTAATAAATTAATATAATTGAATAGAAATATTTATATTTTTCATTTGAGAAGTTCCAATTTATAGGGCTTTATTTAGAAGTTGCTTATTTACAATTCGCTAGTAATTCAAATGATTAGTTGTTATTCTTTATATTTTTCGATATTTATATTTTTTATTTGAGAAGTTAAATATTTTACTTTTTTTAATAATTAATAAAAATTGATATAATTTATATCTCCCTAAAAAATAAATTATAAAATAAAATGTCATGGGAACTAAGAAAAACACAAATAGAATGTAAATATGAAATTGATAAATTAATGAACGATGAATTTGATTCATCATATTCTAATAGAAGAGGATTAATAAAAATGTTTTGTGGAACTGGTAAATCATTGATTATATATGATACATTTTTAAAATATGGTTCAAAATTATGTGTAATAGTATTTCCATCAATTCCATTGATTACACAATTTAATGAATCATATATTCATAATGAAAAATCTATTTTATATAATGAAATATATTATAAAAAGAAATTTACACAACTAAATATATGTTCTAAAAATGAATTAAATCATATTAATGAATTAAATTTTACTACTAATGAAGATAATATTGAAAATTTCTTAGATAATGATAATGATAATGATAAATTAATATTGATCACTTATCAATCATTTTCAAAACTATATAATGTTTTAGATAATGATGATATTGAATTAAATACTAATATTGATTTAATTATGTTTGATGAAGCACATCATATTATTGGAGATAAAATTAAAAGTTATATATTTGAAAGTGATTATTTATATGATACAATGCTATTTTTTACTGCTACACCTAAAAATTCAAATGGTATTTATATGTATGAACTACCTGATGAAATAAATTATGATGAAGTTGATTTAATGAATGATGAAAATACTTTTATTGATGATGAACCACATTGTGGTAATCTTATTTATGAATATTTTCATATTGATGGTGTAGAAGATAATATATTGAATGATTTTAAAATTAGAATGGATTTATTTACAAATAATAAAAATAAATGTTATAATTCAATATTAGAAGCTATTTCAAGAAGTATTATTGAAAGTGGGAATACACGAGTTTTAACCTTTCATGGCAGGTCTGAAACATCATCAGATATATATAGTGACGTTGTTGATTTTACAAGTATAGATAATAAAGAAAAATTTAAAAATATATTCAATAATCTTATTAAAAATGAATATCCTGATAAATCAGACTATTTTAATAAAATAACGATTAAAGGTATTACAGGAAAAACTAAAAATAAACAAAAAATATTAAAAGAATTTGATAATACAAAAGATAATGATATTTATATTTTATCATCTTGTCAAACTATCGGTGAAGGTGTTGATACTAAAAAAGCTAATCATGTTGTTTTCGTAGACCCTAAACAGTCTTATACGTCTATTATCCAAAATATTGGAAGGGTTACACGAAAAAATAAAAACATGTCTACTATTCTATTACCATGTTGGGTCGATAAAACTAAATATGAAAAATGTAAAACTGATAAAGAAAGAGATAATCAAATTAGATTAGATTTGAAAAAAGGAGGTGATTTTACTATGATTACAAATGTTTTATCAGCCTTAAGACAGTCTGACCCCTTTTTATTTGAATCATGTTTAAAATATCCTAATAAATTTAGTAAAAAATCAATTGAAAATTCTTTTTCAAAAATAGAAGGTAAAGTTGATTGGGAAGAAAAAGATTTAGAATGTGCAATAAATAATATTGATAGTAATTTTAAATATAATATTACAGATGATCAAGAAAATAATTTAGAAAGATTTTCTAGTGAAAATAAAAAGAGTTTAATTATTTTAAATGAAAATGTAGATGAACAACTTATAAGATATGGTAAAATGAAAAAGAAAACTTATTTGATTGTAAAAAATGATAAATTTTGTAATGTTAATTTTAATAATGGCTATTCAAAAGATAAATTAGAAAAACCTAAAAAAAGAAAGATTAATTTAGAAACACATACAGATAATGAACTTCAAGTATTATGGAATATAACCGATATAAGTGAAAATATGAAAGCGTGTTATATTGAATCATCAATTATTGGTTATGATTGGTATGAGAAATTTGATGAATTGAAGAAATTTATTGATGTAAACAAAAGACGACCTACTCAAATATCTAAATATAAGGATGAAAAAATTATTGGATATTGGTTATCAAACCAAATTCAAAATTTTAAAAAGAAAAAGGAAATTATGAAAAATGAGAAGATATATTGTGAGTTCAAACAGTTTATAGATAATTATTCAAATTATTTTTTATCGAATGATAAATTATGGTATAAAAAATTAGAAGAATTAAAATTATTTATAGATAAAAATAAAAGACGTCCAAATGGGAATTTAAAAAATAGTGAAGGATTAATCGGAAGATGGTATGGGACTCAAAAAATTAATTTTAGAAATAAACAAGATAGTATGAAAAATAAAGAAATTTATAATTCTTTTTTTAACTTTAAAAATAAATACTCAAAGTATTTTAAATCAAATGAACAATTTTGGAATGATAAATTTATACAGTTAAGTAGTTTCATTGATAAAAATAAGAAACGACCATCACAGAAATCAAAAAATTTTGAAGAAAGTATGTTAGGATATTGGTTGAGTTCACAAATTATGAAAAAAAATAAAAAAATAGAAATTATGAAAAATGAAAAAATATACAATAATTTTGAAAAATTTTTAGAAGATTACTCAGATTATTTTAAGTCAAATGAAGATTTATGGTATGAAAATTTTTACAAATTAAAGAAATATATTGATATAAATAAAAAGAGACCAACTTCAAAAAATATTAAAGAAAAAACATTAAGTTCATTTTTATGTAAACAAATAAAAAATTTTAAAAATAAAATATATATTATGAAAAATGAAAAAATATACAATAAATTTGAAAAATTTTTAGAAGATTACTCAGATTATTTTAAGGCAAATGAAGATTTATGGTATGAAAAATTAGAAGATGTAAAAAATTTTATTGATGTAAATAAAAGAAGGCCTAAATATAAAGAAGGTAATCATAAATGGCTACAACATCAAATAACAAATTTTAATAATAAAAAATTTTTAATGAAAAATGAAAAAATATATGATGTATTTGAAAAATTTTTAGAAGATTATTCAGATTATTTTAAATCAAATGAAGAATTGTGGTATCAAAATTTTAACAATTTAAAGAACTTTATCGATATAAATAAAAGAAGACCTAATTCAAATTCTAAAAATAAAGATGAAAAAAATGTAGGTAACTGGAAATCTAAACAAATTTCAAATTTTAGAAAAAAACAAAGAACTATGAAAAATCAAAAAATATATAATGAATTCAAAAAATTTTTAGAAGATTATTCAAATTATTTTAAATCAAATGATGAATTATGGTTTGAAAATTTTGAAAAATTAAAGAAATTTATTGATATAAATAAAAGAAGACCTAAAAAAAATTCTAAAAATAAAGATGAAAAAAATATCGGTATATGGTTAATACGTCAATATCAAAAATTTAAAAAAAAAATAGAAATTATGAAAACACCTGAAATCTATAAAAAATTTAAATCATACATCATAGAACACAAAGATTTATTCCCATCATATTATCAGTTTATTTTAGAAAATACAAAATCTTCAAGTAAATCAACTACCGTGTTGAAGAAACAAATTTCTCATAATGAACATACTACTAAAAAAAAAAGAAAAGAATCAGAATATCAGAAAACATGTAGAGCATTTACAATACAAAATAGTAAAAATACTCATAAATTACTAAAAAAAGATTCAAAGTCATGGCACGATTATCATGATTATAGAGATTATTCATTTAAGGGATATGATAAACAAGATGAATTACCTATTCAAATTATTATAAAATATTTAGAAAAATTACAAGATCATAAATTAAATATTTTAGATTTGGGTTGTGGTAGAAATTTAATATCAAAACATTTTGAAAGTTCAAAAACTATTAATATTGTAGGTTACGATCATGTTTCATTTAATGGTTCAATATCAAAAGATATATCAAATTTAGATAATGTAAATGAACAAAGTATAGATGTATGTATATTTAGTCAAAGTTTAATGGGTTCAAATTGGAAGGAATATTTAGATGAAGCAAAACGAGTTTTACGATATAGAGGAGAAATTATAATTGTTGATTCAGTTAATAGATATGAGAATATTAAAGACTACGTTTTACAATTATTTAAATTAGATTGTGATAATTATGATGAAAATAAACGATGGTTTAAGTTACATTGTATTAAAAAATAATTTTTATTTATATAGTTAATTATAATTTTATATTTCAATATTGAAATATAAAATTCATTAATGCATAGTAAAATTTAAATTTGTTGAATTCTTATCAGTTCACATATAGTTTTCATTTTATTAAAATATGGATGTGGTAAAATAAAATAAAAATCATTCTCTCTTAATAATAATTTACTTTTACAAATTATAATTCCATAACTATCAAGTATATTAATAATTTCATTACTAAAATTTTCAGATTTATCAATAACATCTTTTCTGAAATTCCACAACCAATTGTCAGTTAAAAAATCTTCATCTTTTAATGATTCTTTTGTTATATTCTTATCTTTATAATGATATTTTATGAGTTGAGATACTTCATCATAAGTTTCATCTAAATCATAAAATCTATCGGATGCATCTCCAGTATGACAACCTCTGTTAAACTCATACATTCTATTTTCTTCATTGCTACAATGTTCAACTGAAATCCATAAATTTGCTGAATCTGTACCACAATACCAAAATAAATTTTTATTCATTGTAATCAATATAATTGTATATCTTTAAATTATTTATTAATCGGGATATTAATTTTAAGATAATAAAACTTAATAATATAAAGAATAAGTACTACTCATAATAAATATGACAAGTGTTGATGATACATATATGAAAGATTTTACCACTATTAAAAAAAGTTATTTAGAAACTAAGGATAGTATTCTTCAATTAAAAAAATACAAAAAATTTTATATTGGTGTAACAAAAGATCCAGAAGAAAGAATTAAAGACCATTATAATAATAAAGAACTAAAACTAAAGTCAATGTTTGTATTATGTAGATGTCAAAATAACACAACTGCAAAAAAACTTGAAGATAAATTATTAGTAAGGTTTCATAATAAAAAGAATTGTCTTAATAAAACTCAATATGGTGGAGGCGGTGTTGATGAAGGAATAAATTATATCTACGTTGCTTTCAAATAAAATATTTTAACTTTTTAAAATAAACATTTATTTATATTAATAATTTATTATAAATGAATAGTAAAGTTAGAAGTTGATTATTAAATAATAAATTAGTCTTTTGTTATACTTTTAAATCGCAACGGTTATTTATATCAATAATATTGATATAAATGAGTAGTACTCAATCAATGTATACATAAAAAAGGGTAGTTTTTCATTCTCTATTTTCAAAATTATTTATTATTACTAATTTAAATATTATACGATTAAATTTAATGTTTTGAATTGAAAAAGATATTATACATATTATAAATCTAATTATTTTATTTTATCTTATTTAGATTTCTAATTTTTACAATAGAATATATGAATTTTTTATTACTACCATCAATATATGTTATTTTGAATTTGATTTATCATTTTTGATTTTTCGACACAAGAATTCTTGTGTTTTTTTTGAAATTTAATAAAACAAATTAAAATTAGCATAAATTAAGGGTATATAAATTTTATAAAAAGTAAATATATATCTTATTTTAGATAGAATTTTAAAGTAATAATTTAAGTAAAAAATCTATGAAATTTATTAATAATTTTTAATTTAAATTTGCGAAAATTATTAAGATTTTTAAATTACGTTATATATACACTTTTTTTTACCAATTTTTTTTTGGGCTAAATATTGGGTTTTATATAGACATTTTTTATGGATTTACCAGTTTTTTTTTGGTAAATCCATAAAAAAAATATAACTATACCCAATTAATTTGCCCATAATTTTTTAGTAAGTAAAAATAAAAAATTATATTAATTTCAAAAGAAATGTTTATAAAGATAACTTAATTTTAATAATATTAAAGTTCAATATATTATATTCAAGAATAGTATTCATTATAGGTCTAAGTATAAATAATATATGGAGTTTCAATTTGTTAGGAGTTCATATAAAATAATTATTACACATCAATATATGTAATTTTGAATTTAATTTATCATTTTTGATTTTTCGACACAAGAATTCTTGTGTTTTTTTTGAAATTTAATAAAACAAATTAAAATTAGCCTAAATTAAGGATATATAAATTTTATAAAAAGTATATATACTATCTATTTAAAATAGAATTATAAAGTAATAATTTAAGTAAAAAAATAGTAAATTTCACTAAGAATTTTTACAAATCAAATTTAAAATTTATTGATATTTTATAAATTACGTTATATATATACTATTTTTTAACATTAAAAAGTATGGGCTAATTATAGGTCATTACTTATACTTTTCTTATGGATTTACCAAGTTTTTTTTGGTAAATCCATAAGAAAAGTATATATGATTCATTAAAGTTTGCCCATGATTTTTTTTTTATTATAATTGTATATAGGAAAAATGGTTGAATATAGTTGTAAAAAATGTAATTATAGAACTACTTATAAATCCCATTATGAAAGACATTGTTTATCAAAAAAACATATTAAAAATAATAATTATCAGGATAAATTAAGTTATTATAAATGCTATCAGTGTAAATATAAGACTACTAGAAAGGATTGTTATGAAAATCATATTAAAAAACATATTAATAATTACAATACTAATAAAAATATATCTTTTGAAGAATTTAAAAACTTTCAATTTGAAATGATGGAACGTTTAGATGAGAAAGACCAAAAAATTATAGAATTAGTAAACAAATCAAATACAACTAATATTACAAATAATAACCAAACGGTTTATAATTATATTGTTAATAACATTAAACCTACTACAAACATACATAGTGAACTTGAAAAGCCTTTAACAGATGAAGAAATTCAATATATTACTGCTAATCCAGCTCTAGACGGTGTTTATTTCTTTATTAATAATAGATTTCTTAAAGATAGAAGTAATGATGAAAAAATATTAGTTTGCTGTGATGTTGCACGTAATAAATATTACTATTTTGGTAAAGATGATAAATGGCATCTTGATATGAAACTTAAATATTTCTTCAAACAAGTTTATAATAAATTAAGCAATATCTATATTAAACCTATTGAATTTAATACATCAGAATATGATAAAAAAAAATTTTTAGATAAAGTTCAAAAACAAGTTGATGGCTATAATGGATTGAATAAAACATTAAAAGATAAACCAATAAAATTATTACATAAAATTAATAAAGATACCATTATTATTAAATAAATTGCTTATAATTTTCTTTAAAATATAAATTAAGGGTAAACTATTTATAGGTTATACTACTTTTTATATAAATTTTTATCAAATTAAGGGCAAATATACATACAAAAGTAATAATGATACTTAATAGTTTGCCCTTAAAAATTATTTTATTTTACATAGATATATAATTATAATGGTTGAATATATTTGTAAAAAATGTAATTATGAAACAATATATAAAACTCATTATAAAAGACATTGTTTATCAAAAAAACATATTAAAAATAATAATTATAAGAATAAATTAACCTATTATAAATGTTCTCAATGTAAATATAAAACTACTAGAAGCGATCATTATGATAATCATATTAAAAGACATAATAATGTATGTATTAATACTAATTCTGGAATTTCATCTAATGATATTATAAATATATTGAAAGTTCAAACAAAACTTATAGAAAAGTTAATTAATAAATCAAATACAAATAACATTACAAATAATCAAACTATTTATAATTATATTGTGAATAATATTAAACTTCAAAATACAAATTTAGAAAATAAATAAATTGAATAAATTCCTATAAATTCTTCACTATAAGGCATTTACTTTATTATTATTAATAATGTAAGTGATAATGGAAAAATGTTAGTTTATTTTGTGATACTATCTTGATATGAAAATTAAATATTTGATATATATACTTTTTCAAATTTGAATTACTAACCTTTTAGATAAACTATAATTTGATAATGTATCTGATGTAGTGTTATATTTATTTTTTAAATTAATGCCTACTTTAGGATGACTTAAAATCATTCTACTAGTATTATAAGATGATGTTTTAGATTGATTCTTTAATGATAAACTTAATGCAGTATCACCCATAGAATTTTGTAAATAAGTTTAACTTTAGGATGTCTTAAAAGCATCATAACAGTATTTTCAGTCGAATTACGATTTGATTCAGTTGATGCATATTGTAAAGCAGTCCAACCATATTTATTTTGTAAATTCGGATCTATTTTAGAATCATTTAATAGCATTTTAACAGTATTTTCAGATGATATTTTAGTTGAATTCCTTGATGATAAAATTAATGCTGTTTCACCCATAGAATTTTGTAAATTAATATTAATTTTATAATGTTTCAAAAGCATCTCAACAGTTTTTTCAGTCGAATTACGATTTGATTCAGTTGATGCATATTGTAAAGCAGTCCAACCATATTTATTTTGTAAATTCGGATCTATTATAGGATGTTTTAAAAACATTTTAACAGTATTTTCAGTTGATGTTTTATTTGATAATTTAGATGATAAAATTAATGCTGTATCACCATCTCTATTTTGTAAATTAGGATTAATTTTAGGATGTTTTAAAAGCATCTCAACAGTTTTTTCAGTTGAATCATTATTTGATTCTGTTGATGCATAATGTAAAGCATTCCAACCATACTTATTTTGTAAATTAGGATCTATTTTAGGATGGTTTAAAAGCATTTTAACAGTATTTTCAGTTGATGTTTTATTTGATAATTTTGATGAAAAAATTAATGCAGTATCACCTATACAATTTTGTAAATTTATATTAATATCTTTATCTTGTAAAAAGAGTTCCAAGTAATTATTATTTTTACTATTCAAACTAAAACAATGAATAAAACCATATTTACCATCATCTATTAATAAACTTTCATCAAATGATTTTATAAAATCTAAATAATTTATATTTGTATTGAAAACTAATTTATTTTTATATTGCATTGCATAATTTAGAATAGCTTC
>CERC01008955.1_pt1 | contig 11566 bp, 18 predicted proteins | sample 530921 | NCBI WGS metagenome assembly CERC01 (sample SAMEA2621099, study PRJEB7988) | marine metagenome | isolation source: saline water (ENVO:00002010), including
TCTGGAACACAGCATGGTTACACGCATATCAGATGGGATGTCAAGGCTTTGATGGCTGTACCTAAAAACGGTCAGCACGAGAATATGTGGTATCGCACGACCTGGCCTTCGTGGTACAATAAGGCTTCCAACCTGGAAGACACAGACTATTGGGTATTTAAAGGAGAATATAAGAAACATGAGTAGCGTTATACATTTAGACACAGAAACATTACGGAAGTATGAGAAGATCACCGATGCTGAACGCAAGGTAAGGTCAGCCAGCGATCCAGAATATCTCAAAGAAGTAATGGACTATTACCTCAACGGCACCAAGCTAAACGGCATCAAGTTGCCCGACTGTTTGGGTGGCGATTCGATCTTCAAGGAGAAGTTCAGATTTGCTGCTGGTGAGTTGACGGTACTCGCTGGCATCAATGGTGCTGGCAAGTCCCTGTTGGCTAGTCAGATCATGTTGTCGGCGGCAGAGCAGGGGTTCAGATGCCTGTCTATCTCGCTGGAGATGTCACCACGAATGCAGTTAGCGCGAATGATGAGGCAAACCTCACTACAGGCTACCCCAAGCCTGGATGCCTCTCTCGACTTCGCTAAGTGGTCGGGTGATAGCATCTGGTTCTACGATCAGTATGGATCAGTCAACCCACGCACCTTGTTCAGCATCATACGCTACGCAGTAGACGTACACGCTGTGGACTTTGTGCTGGTGGATTCCCTGATGACCTTGAGTACAGCCAGTGATGACTGGAATGGACAGAAAGATGTCATCTGCGGCCTAGCTGGTGCGGCACGGGGTTTAGATACCCACGTTATGCTAGTGGCCCACGCCAGGAAGGGTGCCAGCGTTAAAGACCGTCTGGATAAATGGAGCGTGGCTGGAAGTGCGGACTTGACCAACAGGGCTGACAACGTGTTCCTATTGGGGCGCACATTTGAGCTAGACCCACACCAACCCGACGCCTACATGAGCTTGTGCAAGGCGCGGAATTTTGATGGCGCTGAGATGGATGTGGACTTGTGGCTGGACATGGCTTCGATGAATTACTACCGTGAGAGCGAGTTACCCACCCAACTAGGTATGGGGGGTAGTGTTAGGCCAGAAGGTGGCGTGGTGGGCGAATTAGAGGCCGTAGGATTGAACTAATGAAGGAATACGCTTTCCATCACCACACGGACGAAGACTTCACCAACATTGGTTTGGAAGTTGCGATGATTGCTCAGAAAATCTTTGATAAGTGTGGAGCATCGGGTGATTTTGCAATTCAATCACCCACCGTGTTTGGTTCTGTCAACCGCATCAAATTAACTCCGTTGGGGTGGGTAGCAAGTCGTAACCACTGTAACGATAAATTCTTGTCGGCATTTGAAAGGATGCTTGGCACGCGTCAATGAAACCTCAGTCTGCAAAGAATAAAGGGCGGAGACTCCAACAGTGGGTGAGACAGGCTTTGATTAGCCGCATGGGTCTTGATCCTGCTGACATAGAGTCCCGTTCAATGGGTGCTGGTGGTGAGGATATTATGCTATCTGCCAGCGCCAGAAAGAAGTTTCCTTATTCTGTCGAGTGCAAGAATACGGAGAGCTTGAACGTCTGGAAGGCGTACCAACAGGCCAAAGCCAACTGCGGCGAGTACATCCCTATGCTTGTTATCAAGAAGAATAGAGAGGTGCCACTAGTGGTGGTCGAGGCCGAACATTTCTTTAACAAACTTGTTGACAAACAATAGGAGATACTTTATAATGCGAGGCATGATAATTAGAAACACCCCACTCTCTGTATTCCGTGAATTGGAAGAGGCTATTTTCTCACCCAATAAATACGGACGGGCATTTGATGCAGGGTCTAAGGATAACCCTTCCATCATTGAACGACATGAACTAATCACGCGCAAGTATCGTGCGTGGGTAGAAGAGGATGGGTCTTATCACGAAGAGGTAATCACAGATGCAGATGAATTAATTGAAAACCCAGGAGGGACAGATTAGTGAAGAAAATTGAACACGACCTAAAGCGACCATTCCCTGTTGACAGGCTGAGATGGCGTCGAGGTCAAGGTGGTAGTGGTGAACTGGTGTACATCACCGCGCGAGATGTAATGGATAGGCTGGATCAAGCAGTAGGGGTAGATGGTTGGGAAGAGCGGTATGATTTTATTGGTGGTCGTATGATGTGCTACCTTACGATAAACATTGGTGGGAAGTATGTAACCAAAGCTGATGGTGCTGATGACAGCAACATCGAGGCGGCGAAGGGCGGAATCTCTGATGCATTTAAGCGTTCAGCCGTCAAATTTGGTGTTGCTAGATATCTTTACCACCCTGCGGCGTTTAACAAGCAGAAGCAACCCGCTTCATGGGCTACGCCAGAGGGCTATGACGCTCTCATGGCGAAGCGAGAGAAGAAATCTATTGAAGAGTGGAGGAAAGAGTATGGCAACAGCGTTTAGAACTGAGTTAGGAGAGACTGTATTTCGTCACAAGTACGCCAGCAATGCGTATGAATCTTGGGAAGATCGAGCGCACACGGTAGTTAATTATGTGTGCGGCGACATGGATGGTCAAAAGAATAACCTCATGTCTAAGTCTGACAGGGATCAACTGGCGAATTACATCTCCGATTTCAAGTTCATGCCTGGAGGTAGATACCTCTGGTACGCTGGACGCGATGCGAGATTCTTTAATAATTGCTACCTGTTGAGGCTTGAGGAAGACTCACGCGAAGCGTGGGCTGGACTTACGGAGAGAGCCATGTCATGCCTTATGACGGGTGGCGGCATAGGAGCGGATGTATCTCTGTGCCGTCCATCTGGTCGCCAGTTGCGACGAACTGGTGGCGTGGCAAGTGGGCCTATCCCTTTGCTACACACCCTGAACGAGGTGGGTAGGAACGTCATGCAGGGTGGCAGTCGCAGATCAGCCCTGTATGGCAGCCTCAACTGGCAGCATGAGGATGCGTGGGATTTCTTACACATTAAAAACTGGCACGATATGACAGTTCCAGGCACTAACATGTCTGTATCTGACGTAAAGAAAGCTGATTTTAATTACCATGCGCCACTCGATATGATGAACATAAGCCTTAATTATGATGACGCATGGCTAAACGGCAATGGGTCTGAGGTGTTTACTGAGAATTGTAGACAGGCATTAATGACAGGAGAGCCTGGATTCTCCTTTAACTTTGGAGTAAAAGAAAATGAAACACTTAGGAATGCCTGTACTGAGATCACTAGCGAAGATGATAGCGATGTATGTAATCTTGGCAGTGTCAACCTGGCTGCCATTGATTCCATTGACGAGTTTAAAGATGTAGTAACCCTAGCTTCTAAGTTTTTAGTTTGCGGATTGATACGCGCCCACCTACCCTACTCTAAAGTAGACAAGGTTAGACAGCAGAACTCCCGCATTGGCTTGGGTTTGATGGGTGTGCATGAGTGGCTGTTGCAACGCGGACACAAGTACGGGATGTGCGACGAATTTAAATCATGGTTAAAGGTATACAGGGATGAATCAGAAAGAAGTGCTAATGAACACTGTGACAGACTGTTTCTCAACCGTCCTAAAGGATATCGAGCGATTGCCCCAACAGGAACTATATCGATCCTTGCGGGAACCACCTCTGGAGTGGAGCCTATCTACGCAGTCGCTTACAAGCGACGTTATCTTGCGGATGGGACCAAATGGAAGCATCAGTTTATGGTTGACGGCACAGCCGAAGCCTTAATCAGTAGAGGCATCAAGCCAGAAGATATTGAATCTGCGGTTGATCTTGCGGCTGATCCAGAGCGTAGGATTAAGTTTCAGTTTGAGTTGCAGAAGTATGTAGATCACGCTATAAGTTCTACACTTAATCTGCCAGCGTGGGGTACGGACTTGAATAACGAGAGCGGAGTAAATGAGTTTGAGAGGTTAGTGCGTAAGTACGCGCCAGGATTGCGCGGCCTTACCGTGTACCCTGATGGCTCTCGCGGTGGGCAACCCATAACGTCAGTAGCTTATGAGGAGGCTAATAGCAAGCGTGGGGTCATCTTTGAAGATAACTCTGATGAACAATGCTTGTCGGGGGTCTGTTCGATATGAGAGCGCCAGATAAATACAAGGGCCACTACGAGGCTATGGTTATACAGCCGATAGAATACATACAGATGAATGACCTTGACTTCTGTAGTGGGAACATTGTTAAGTACGCCTCACGGTGGAATAGGAAGGGCGACCCCATAGGGGACTTGACAAAGATAATTGATTATGCAACAATACTGCTAAAGCAGCAGAGGAAAGAATTAGTACAGGAAGATGCAGATGCAAAACCGATGGTGTATGCCCATGTCGGGCAATCAAATAACTAAATTAGGAGATTTAATTATGGACATGAAAGACAACACGATAATGCTGTTTGTAAATGATAAGGAAGGTAATGAAAAGCGTCCAGACTATTCTGGTAAAGCGTTGTGGAATGGTGAAGAGATTTCTGTTTCCATCTGGAAGAATGTCTCTAAGGCTGGCAATAACTATTTGTCAGGCCAGTTGCAGCCACCTTACAACGGGAGTGGTAAGAGTAGCTCTTCCGCTGGCGTATCGGATGACGTTCCTTTCTGATGTTGATTGAGTACGCCAAGGGTCCGTCTGTCGAGTTAGCTTTTGACAAGCGGTTACATTCATACAAAGCAGATGACGTTATAGTCCCCAGCGCCACTCAGGTGCTGGGGATTATATCTAAACCCGCTCTTGTACCGTGGGCCTTGAAGATGGGTGCAACCTGGCTGGAGCGCAACATGTTCTACGATGACACCAGCTCATCAGAGGGTCAGGGGGTGTTCCATACCAAGGGTATGGGTCTTGATGCTTTGATTAAGGGTGTGAAGGCGGCGTACAAAACCAAGTCTGGTGATGCTTTAAACATAGGCAACCTTACCCATGAGTGGCTTGAGAAAGCTATCAAGTGGAAGCTGGGGGAGGGGGAGGCACCAGACAACCCAACCAATGAAGGAGTTATCAATGCTGTGGATGCCTTCAGAGAGTGGGTTAAAGAGAACGATGTTAATTGGATATCTTCTGAAGAGAAGTTATACAATCGTGGTTACAAGTATGCTGGAACAGTGGACGCTATCGCTGAGATAAACGGGGAGTATTGCGTTATAGATTGGAAGACATCAAGGGCAATATATCCAGAGTACTATCTACAGGTAGCTGCCTACGCTAAAGCGGTTGAGGACATGAAGGGTCGCCATGTAGATGCTACTTACATTCTTAGGTGCGACAAGACCACTGGAATGTTTGAGGCTGCCAGGTCAGCAGAACCAGAGTTGAGTGAGAACTTCAAGGCTTTCTTGTCCGCGAAGTTTTTGTTCCATAGGATGAAGGAGTTGAAATGAGCGAGGTTAGTTTTGGTCAGATGTTGTTGTTCCACTTTGGGTCATCCATCACCCTGGCTAGGGAGATGTCGGCTGGAAAGTTGGGTAATGTAGACATTAAGTCTATAGGGGATATGCTGTTGGAGAGTGCGTATAATTCTGACAGCGTTATCGAACAGAAACTTTGGGAAACTTTAAAGGAGTTAGTAAATGAAAAGATGGACTTACCGATTGCGGAGGTGTATTATTTTAATCCTACGACGGTTGAGTACGGTGATTCGGAGGATGAGAAAGAGCCAGCCTAGTTCTATCGGGCCTGAATCTTATCTACGCAGATAATGTCATACACTAAATCTTACAATGAGGGAATGAGTGCGGAGTCAAGGTTCATCACTCTATTGGGAAGTAGATTCATTAGGGTGGCAACACCAACCGAAGACAGGAAAGAGCATTGGGACGTTCTAACTACCATAGGTAAGGTAGACGTTAAGGGCAAAAAGAGAAACAAAAGAAACGACGCCAACGCAGACCCGAACATACACTACTACGAGTTTAGAAACGTAGCTGGGAATATTGGGTGGGGCATACCTACGGATGTAGATAGAGTGATAGCTTTTGAGGTTGAGGAGGGGTTTATCCTAGTAAGACCAGAAGATGTTTACTACCCACTGCTCGACAAGTGCGCCAGGAATGGTGGAGGTGCTGGGTTCTTCGAGTGTAGAGGAAGATTGGGGAGACTAGATTGGTTTACCAAAGTACCCACGCATTTTCTGAGAACTCATTCATTTGAAACCATAGGGAATGATAATGGATTGTGATCTAGATAGCGTTGATGCTTACTTGATAAGCCAATGCGAGACTGCGGAGTATTGCGTGGTCAATGAGGTTCTCAATGGTACTGAGTACATCGTTAGAATTGGGGAGAGGGTTTATGTTATGATAATTCCAGAAGATGTTAAACCCAAGTAAGGAGCAGCAGGATGAGTGGGAGAGGCAGAAGATGCTATGCAACGCACGGTACTGCTGGAGGAATAGAGATCGCCCATGCCCAACTGGAGGAACATGGGGGCAGAAGTTTAAATCTTGGTACAAGATGTCACTTGACGAATATGCTTATCACAAACGAATGGAGAAACTTAATGCAAGTAAAATGGGATAACTGCGGGTTTGGTAAGGTGGGGTATGGAGATTATTGGAGAGCGGAGAAGATGGGCAAGCGTGAAGGGGCTAAGTTTGGATACCTGTTAGCTAATTCGGATCATACCTATTTGTCGGTCAACCCTGGACCCTTCGAGTCTCCAGAGCATCGAGACAAAACTATAGTTGAGGACGTGAAGAAAAGAGAACTCAAAACAAACGGGAGGAAACAGCGTGGACGCTCTTAGCTTGGTGCTACTTGTTCTTGCTCTTTTTGTTTTCTTAGGCTAGAGGTAGGTTACGTCTATGACGCATCCCTTTGGGAACGCTGTTATCCCATAGGGTACTGGCTTGTCCTCAGACTTGCCTTCCCAATCTTCGTAGTCTAAGGTGTTGGCAATCTTGATGGTTTCATCATCTTCGTAGACGTGCCACCCTATGCTTTCTAGCGTCGGGCATTTTATGTCTACATGCTTCTCCCATTCATTGGAGGCGATGACATCCCGCCACTGTACGCGGCAGACTTTATAAATGGTGAAGTTTACTTTTTCTTCTTGCGTTCCAGCGGTCCTGGGAGAATCCACCCCAGCACCATAGGAATCAATACAACTAAGATTAGTAACCATCCGCCCATCTCTATGAGTTGTCCAACTACATCCCAAAAATTAGTTTCTGCACAATTAGCTGCTGTAGGCATGTTGTCTCCTTTCATCGTCTCCATTACGTCCGCAACCACACTGGTCACAGAGGCACCGCCCGCTGCCGCCAGTAACACAGGAGCAGTCCCCGATGTCGCAATCGAGGCAATCGCACCCGCTCCTAACGAGCCGCCCCCGATCAATACTGCTTTCTTTAGGCTGGTACATCCGCCTACCCAAAGAACAGAGAGTAAACAAGCGTAGCGGCTAGTAGAGCTGCTGCTACTGCGAACATAGGGTTTTCTTTTGCCCAGCTTTTTAATGATTCCATATAACATTTTCCTATCTGTAAGGTGGGCATTTGCCCGTGATTGGGTCGCATCCCAAATAAGGTCCAGCCCCTCCCCCCATCTTAGTTGGTGATTTAGGAACTGCTGTTGCTATGCGCGGTGAGGCTGCTATCGGTATGGGTGCTGGCATGGCTGTAGGCATGAGTGATGGCATAGCTGTAGGCATGGGCGGCGGCATGAGTGGGGCAGTCATAGCTGCCGTGGGAGACATTGATAGCGGTGGTGGTGCTGTAGGGAAGGCCGTCGGCCCCCCAGACATCATCTTTGAAAATGCTATGGGGTCAAATCCAGGCGGGATATGCATTCCTGATGCCTTTGCTGCTGATACAATCTCAGCCGCTGTTGGGTCTACAGTTCCAGTTATGAAACTATACCCAGGTGGCCCAGAGGAGGTGGTCGGAGCGCTTACAGGGGCCGCTGCTCTGCTTGCTGCTTCTCTTACAGCATACGCCGCATCTATATCCCCACCAGCATCCAGATAAGCCTTGTATTCCGCTGGACTGAAAGAATCACTACTTCTACCAAAACGCAATCTGATGGTATCATGGGGGCCAAACGTGGCAGGAGTTTCTCCATGACCGTCATATTCTGTACCCATGGCTGTTGGTGGTGGTGGCGCTGCTGCCGACATTAAACCCACAGGAAAACCACTTGGCCCAATAGTGGGTAATGGCGTCATTCCTAACAGCCCCGCTGGTGGCATGGCAGATCCAGGTGGCTCGAAAGATAATGAAGAAGGGTCGGGTATTCCTGATGTCGGGGGGCTTACTGCCATTATTTATTCCCCAAGTGTGAAAGAGTTACCGCAACCACATGATTTGGTGTTGGGTATGTCAAATTTAAATGTTGGCGAGAATGCGTCATCAGTCCAATCCAGAGTTGCCTTTGACAAATACTCCGCCGAAATGGAGTCTATCAGGACGTTGGGATTTATCCATACATCCCCCTTGACTGGGCGCTTCTCTTGTTCGCGTGCTAGGTCTACCGTGAATCCACTGCACCCACCTCCGTTTACAGATATACGCAATCTCTCTGAGTCTCCCAAAATCTCTTCTATTTTTTGGTCTGCTGAAGGGGTGATGTTCATGGTCCACGTCGATGCCCTAGATTGTCTATCTTAACAGACAGGGATTTCAACATATCTTTTATCTCACCAAATTGTTCAGAGTTCCTAGCGTCAGACCTATCCATACGCGAAGCCAAACTTCTTATGTCCATCTGATTGACAACTGTTTCTTTCTCAATATCAGTAATGTATGCAAAGAATCCTACAGCGATAGCCAGTGTCCCAACAATATGAGATACAGACATGCTCTTGGATAGATGCCAACCACCATTACCACGCCGATCTGGTCCCGTATATTCAACCATTATATGGGTTCCTCAGATTCATCAAGTTGTTTAACAGGTTGTTTAGCTGGTAGGCTTTCTGTTTCTATTGTTCTGAGAGTGTCTTTTGCAGACCAGAAGATACAGGTTTTGTTTACGCCCTGATTATGTAATAGAACAGTGCTGCTAGGATTGTTTTTATTCTCTGTAATATACATCTGTATATTTAGTCCAGTAGGTGTGCTGATGTCCATAGCATGAACAGGCTTCTCATTATAGCCCTCAAGAAGCTCACCCATTAACTCTTCAGGACCGCCAAAAGTGCATAGGACTTGAAGCGACACAACAGCTTTAAACATCTTTGGCTTCTCTGCCGCCACTGCTGGAGAGAAGGTAAGAGCTGCCAATATGATTAATAGTATTGATTTCATAAACATTACTCAAAAGACCTTTTTTCCCAACCTTTCCTTACACCAAGAAGACCCTCTCTAGTTTTTTTTACTTCTTCTAGGTAAGGTTTTTGTGGCATATCTTTTACCTCTGACGGGTCTACAAAAAATCTTTTTACTTTTAGAGGGTCGCCCTCTAACTCACTCAGTTCTTTCATTCTGCTTTTCGCCTTCGCCCTCAGATGCCCAAGAACACTTTTTAAAATAAGTTTTTTACCCTCATCTCCTAATTCCTTGTAGCTTTTGTCGGGTTCCAGCGCCGCTGGGTAACTCAAGTTGTTTAGCCCCTTCATTTCATGGAGGTCTTTTACTGGCATATCACTTAGCATTACAGATGTAATTGTCCTAGTAGCATCAAGTCCATACTGTTCTGTCGGACCTTGTATTAGACCCATTCTGAATCTAATAGAATCCTTGGTTCCGCCTTTGGGGCTTTGGGTATATCTTAGAATTCCCAGCCTATCAAGTTCGGCCTCTACGACATTCTTTGTCCTCGTGGTTATAAATGCAACAAACCTTTCTGGGTCCTTCCGTAGCATATCTATTCTTTCGTTTAATATCTTCCTCTCTGCTATTGGGATGTTTGCTAATGTTGGGTTTATGATTTTTCCCCACAGGCTATCATCAGAAATATCTCTTGCTGGTCCCCCACCCTTTACCGCATACTCTACATCTACTACTTGCTTCAGTGGATAAGTGAATACTCCCATATTTTGCCCAACAAACTTCGCTGTTGTATCCAACAATGTCTCGCCTTTTTTAGCTCGAAGCATATCCACAAACATAAGGCCAGTTCCAGATATTCTATTAATGCCTATGGTGGCATTAGCGTAGTCCATGGCGGTTAAATTAGCATCCTTACCCTTCAATGCTTCAGCCATAAAAAGATAGGTAGTGAATGGAGCAAATGCTCTCAGGTCTATATATGGGCGCTCTCCCGTAACTGGATCGCGTGGCCCTGTATACCACTCGTAATATCTTTCACCAGCGTTAGGGTGGTCGCGCATCTGCATGGCTGCACCAAGCATTGTGGTTCCTATTAAACCACGCGAGGCTGACCTGGTAAACGTCCTAGTGTTTCCCTTGGCTAATTCCCTCATTGACTTTGGTCCCAAAGCCTTTAACAAACCAAGGGGGGAATGCTCTATTAAAAAAGGAAGCGCATTACCAAATGCAAATCTAGGAAATGGATGCACAGTATACAAGGGGGGTATAGCTTCAAATCCCTTTGTAATAGTTCGGGCTATCTTTCCACCGCTAGACGCAAACGAAATATCCAAAGCGTGCTGCACCGCATCATCCAATAATTCAGCGGGGATTTTCTTTGGATCTATAGTTTTTATATCTGGAAAGTTTTTTTCCTTTAAACTTTTATCCAGTCTTGCTTGAAAGGCAACTCGTCTAAAGAATCTTTCCTGCAATATGTTTGCGGAATTAATAAATCTTGCATACCTATTAATTATATCAATTTCATGTACTGACTTATTTAAAAGCTGGCCCTCTGTTATGGGGTTGCCGTCCAGTATGTTATCAAGCAACTTCTTATCCCTAATGAGTGGGATAGAATCTTTTAAAGCCACTGCATCCGCCTTTAGAGAATTAATTATACCCCGCACAGATTCTCTGCCAGAAGTTCCTCTCAGTCCAGCCTGTATAGCGTCATCAATAATTCCTATACCTAGTCGGCCAGTTTGTCCTATTGCGTTCCTGATAGCGGTTACAAGTTGGCTAACCATGCTGGCTCTCCACACATTTAAACCCTGTCCTATGAAACTCCAAATCTTAGCTGGTATTGTATCTGAACCAGTACCATACCTTCTCTCTAAGTCTGCCGCTATATCATCAAGTTCTTTTCTTAGTGGCGCTGGTGTGGTTTTTTGTTTAGCTAACTGCTTGGCTATCTGTGAAAGAGTATTTAGATTTCTGCCACCCTCTGATGCAGTCTGCCTAAAAACCTCAACGGGGTCTACACCCAAATCGTCCAGTATTTTTAAAAGATTTTCACTCCCTAAATCACCACGACGCATTGCCTCAAACAACTCGTTTCCTATGCTGACATAAAGACGCTCACCAACCTTACCACTTCTTCTTGCGGCCTCTACTCTTTGCACCAGGTCTGGATTTCTAGCAACCTCGCCAAATAATTTAACAGACATTCTTTCAACAAGGCCAGCCGCCGTTTCATCTATCTTGGTGGCTCCCAGTGTGGGCCTTCCAGCGTCGCCAGCCACGTCTACAGCAGTTGCCTCAGCTTTCGCTGTGGGCTTTGGTGGCCCCATAATTCCTTCGGGGTATCCTCCCGCTATAACCCTCTC
>CERC01051325.1_pt1 | contig 11560 bp, 11 predicted proteins | sample 530921 | NCBI WGS metagenome assembly CERC01 (sample SAMEA2621099, study PRJEB7988) | marine metagenome | isolation source: saline water (ENVO:00002010), including
AATCGCGGAACGATGCGCAATGCTGATGATTACTATGTAACACCACATTGGCTAATTGAAGATTTTTTAGCGGCCTTTGCTGAAAATAACATTTTGGGTTGTTCACCAGAAGAATACCCACTAGTGTTAGACCCAAGTGCGGGCGGATGTGAACAATATCCAATGAGCTACCCAACAGTATTAAGAGAGCACGGCTTTATTGTTGATAGTTGGGATATACGTGAAGACTCTCGCGCTGATTGTACTGGACGAGATTTTCTATCAATACCAGCATCATTATTGCCTTCATACCATGTAATAATCACAAACCCTCCCTTTAAGCTTGCTCAAGAATTTACAGAAAAAGCACTTGAAATGGTTAAAGAGGGCGGTTTAGTGATTATGCTGCAACGCTTAAATTGGCTAGGTAGCCAAAAGCGTAAACCCATGTGGCAAAGTTTACCACTTGCTGCTGTTTATGTTCACAGTAAGCGACCAGGTTTCAATCCAGAAAAACCAAGTCAAACAGACTCAACCGAATACGCCCACTTTGTATTTTGTAAAGGCTATCCAGCCGCAGCTGAAATATTCGTAATTTAACCAAATCCACACCCTAAAGGACTAATAAAATGACCACTATCAAAGACCAAGATCTATCTAAAAATCAGTGTTTAGTAGACAACATCGTATTACATGCCATTGACCAAGTTAATTTTACGGTAAGGAACTTAGGTAAGCGTCCAACGTTTGCCATGTTGATGGAATGCGAAAACTGCCTTACTGACTTTATGCCAGTGATTAAGCTTATTGTTGATGACTACCCTGAGTATGCGCATGTTTACGACAAAATGGCGAGCGTACTAGAGGCGGTTCAAGTTCATGACGATCTAAGCCTGATTGAGTTTGCATAGCGATGTTAACGAATCAACCTCTAGATTTAGAAACCCTTAGACTATCGAGCATAGCTAAGGGTTTAATTTCTTCTATTAGCGATATCGACAACCACAACTATCTGGCGCGTGGCTTACAAAGTGTGCCTGTGCCACTACAAAGCCGAATAGCACGTAAATACATTGACCGATATAACCAAAAGAAGGCGGGGAGTGAGTACCGTGCTAATACATGGTTGCGCCGTACTATAAACCGATTAAAACCACGCTTTGGCGTGTTGTTCAGTATTACTCAAAATATGCCATTACCGTGGCATATTTTAAGTAGTGTTGAGAAAACAAAAAAACATGCCGGTGACTTGGCAATTGAATGTGTGCAAATAGCGCTTGATGTGAGCGAAGAGCATCAAACGTTAGAGTATGAGCAAATACTCAGGTTTACATATGAAGCAGTAGCCGAGCATGCAAAAGCCATTGGTGTAAACGTACCATTTTACGCCATGCGTGATGATGACTTACCGAGTGAATGCTTTGAAATTGCACTTCTTAAAATGCAGTGTGATAAATGGTGGACTCGCCAACTAAAAACCCTACGCCGACAATTTATAGAGCTATTAGAAATAGCCACAGGGCAGGTGGGTAAAGACCTTTATTACGATAAAAAAAGCGAAAAGTCCAAACGCCGTGGTATTAGCCCGTACTCATCAAAACAAGCGCAACGTGAATTTAGCTTTGCGCAAGCAAGTGGGCGGCAGTTCCTTGAAATGATGGAGCTACAAAGCAGTGATGGTGAAGTAATAGACCTAATAGATGCTGTTAAAAGCGGGATGGCAAACCCTGCTAACCGCCGTAATGAGCTAATGCTACGCATACGCGAAACCGAAGAACTAGCCGACGAAATGGGCTACACAGGTGTATTTTATACCATTACATGCCCAGCGCGTTTTCATGCCAATGCAAGTACATGGAGCGGTTCAACCCCCAAAGATGCACAAAATTACCTAACCCGTACTTGGGCTCGCGCCCGTTCTAAATTAAACCGTCGTGACCTTAAATATTTTGGTGTGCGCGTAGTTGAGCCACACGCCGACGGATGCCCGCACTGGCACATGATGTTATTCATGCCTAAGCATAAGGTGCAGGAAATCAATGCAATTCTGCGTTGGTACTTTATCCAAGAAGATAAAACCGAGCTTTATAACCGTTATGGCCCTGAGCTAACCCGAACCAAAGTATTCAATAAATGGGTAAATGTAGATAAAGAGGGTACTCATCTTAAGCTCGTAGAGGCTTGTGTTGCTTATCGATCTAATACAGAAAAAGCTCGTTTATTTAAAATCTATAAGCAAAAACGCCAAGAGTGGGGCTTTAAAAAAAAGCAAGGCAAAAAGGCGAAAGAGCCAAGCAGGTTTTACCGTACTTTTTCCCCGCGCTTTGATGCTGTGATCATGGATAAAAATAAGGGTAGTGCTGCAAGCTATATTGCTAAATACATAAGCAAAAATATTGATGGTTACGGTGTTAATGATCATGAAGATGCAGAAACAGGTGAAAGTTTAACGAGCCAGGTTAGTCCCGTTTTAGCCTGGGCAAGTACGTGGAATATTCGCCAGTTTCAGTTTCAAGGTTCGCCAAGCGTCACCGTTTACCGTGAATTACGCCGCATGCGTACAGCACTTGATGACGACGAGTTTGAGCCAATCCGCCAAGCTGCGGATGCTGCAAACTGGAAAGAATACGTAAAATTACAAGGCGGTATGTGTATAGGCCGCGATGCTAATTTTAAAACGCATTACGAAGAAACCCCGCAAGGCAATGACTACGCTGAATTGGTGAAGCGCATTAAAGGCGTTTACCGCACTATGACAAATAACCCGCTCATAACCCGCCTAGTCCAGTGGAAAAGACAACTCAAAGGTACAGCAGAGAAAACCGCAGCTAAAGACACCACCAACGTCGGCGCAGCCGACCTATCTTGGACTAGTGGTAATAACTGTACGCCCATAGCCACGGGCTCTAGGGACGAGTTGTTACTTGATATGGTGGGCTTTGACAAAAAAGAGATCGAGCAGGTTAAAAAGGATCTAATTTCGGGTAAAAGGATCAGGCGAAACGACCAAATTTATCAAATACGTAATGGTCAATTGCAGGTTCTGGACGAAGCCGAACAACAAAAACATGAAAAACGACTCGCTATTGAATATCGAGCGAAAACACTCGCCCAAAAATCGGGTAGTTGGCATGTAACAGATGCACATAGACAACAAGCAAAAGAGTTAATAGAGCTTGCATACACATATGCTGAGCACGATGGAAGAACGTCACTATTAAACTCCAAGCTTAAGAAAGGTCACGCTGACGCAATTGGTGATCTTGATTTAGCTAGACTCGTTCTAGCTGGTGAAGCAACACCTGTCAGTGACAATGACTGGTGGGTATTAGACTTAATGGCGTAGGAGATATTATGAATACTCAAAAAGCAGCAGAGAAAATGCTAGAAACAGGGGAATTTTATACCGCACTTGAGATCGGTAGAGAATTTGGGGAGTCAGCAAAACGTGGTAGTGGCTGGCTCTATAACATCCGTATGGGGTCTCGCTACGAAACAGTTGAAACCGAATTACCAAATCGACGGGTGAAAGTCGTTGCTATTGACGGCCGTAGAGTGTCTATCGACCAATTGCAGAACAAAGCTTTATTGTTTAGACGTCCGCGATTATTGATAGAGAATAGAGTCTAATTCAGGTTGAAAAAGGGCTAATGATGGTTAGCCCTAAACTATAACTACATAGTTAATAAAGAAACTACAGCAATAATTAATTGAAAATAATTAACTAAGCAACGTTCCGAAATTTCTAAGGAAAAGCTGATTTTCAACTTTTGTCCCTCCAAAATAATGCTTGGATTACTTGATGGGTATTTCAGAATGCGTTACGCTCAGATTGCAATGTCTAAGCGCTTTCTGAAATATTCAAGTAAGTGTCTTCACTAACACCATATTGACGTATGGTGTTAGTCCCTCCACCAATCACAACATTTAGTGTTATAACTCGTGTTAACAAACAAGATAGTGTGGCCTCGATCTATTTGCAAGAGACAAAAATGCCCTGTTGTGTGGATAACTACTGGATAAGCTAATTGTGTTGGTAAGCACTAACCTTTGAACAATCAATGATAATAATAGATGAATAAATCAACTGAAGATCTTGAAAATGTTCACTTTTAAAAAAAATTGGTTTTTTTTGTTTTTTTTATATTTTAGATGTGAAATTAAGTAATTTCAGTATGGGAAAAGTGCTTTATAGCCGATTTCGATTGATTAATAGATAGTAAAAAAGGAATACATAATTTCGTACTGTGCTATAAACCAATCAATTCCAATTGTTCTTCACGTGGTAAGTTTTTAATCAAAGATGCGGCCAATTGTTGAGTTGTTCGATGGGGTGGGTTTAGGTAATGCTTAAATGCTAACGTACTGACAAACGTTGCCCCACAGTTTTTAACGTCAGTACATGAAATATAAAGATCAGCTACATGGGTTGATTGATTTTCTCTTGATGAAATAGTCGCTTTACTTCCACAGTTCGGACACGTTACCCGCATAGTCACACCAATATAAATAAGTCAGATGTACTGTTATTATATACAGTTGTTTGATTTGTGCCAATTGTATATTTATTGCTATTTTTTAAATAATAAAAGCACTATATTGGCTAGCTTAAAATTTAATTAAATTTTTTTTAATTATTAATTGTTTTATTTAGAAATAACCATATTAATAGTCATGACATTAAATACAAGATAAGAGGTAAAATATGTCATGTAATCATGCTGATTTAGAAAATATATTGAAATCAATTGAAAGCTTCCAAGGTAGTGGACAACGACATGTTTGTGCTGGTTGTGCATATCATTTGGGCGTATCTGATCGTGAGAATAACCGTAAGTATGATCCTGGTGCTGTAAATAGCCTGCCTGCAAGCCAAGCCGCCCCGCAAAGGCACAAAAATGCGTATGCTGCATATGACCTGGGTTTCAAAGGGGGTTCACTTTAAAATTGATATCTGCTTTTACTAGGGAGAGGTTTGCACATTCAGTTTCTAAATTTTTAAGTATTTATTAAAAGATATAAAGTGTTGTCTATAATTCACTTTATATCTTTTATTTTTTGTTTCTATAATATAAGCAACCTGTAGAGGGAGTTATATTTTATTCTAATTCAAATCTAAGCTTTAGTTTGCTGCCAATTTCAGGATCTTGTTCAACCGCATCAACTATATTTTTGATTAACGGCTTAGTTTCGTTTTTAAAATACATGGCATCGTATTTAGTCGGGTCGCCAAGACCAGCTGTGTTAGATGGAATAATGCCAGATAAGCCAGGCGGAAAACGATGAGCGTTCAGTACATCTTGTGCTGATACGTTCTTAACGTTCATAAACTCATCTTTACTTTCAAAATTGCCGACAGGGATTATTTGTAAGCCTTTCTCTTTACCGTTGGGAATATTCACGAACAGCGAGCGGAAATTTCCCACGCCCTTACTATCTTGAATTTTCTCTTTGATATCGTCTTCAACTTCAGGGTCTAAATTAGGATCAGTGGCATACATGATAAAACCCATGTGTGCGCCATTGATATAGTATTTACGGCGGAATAGGGTAGCATCTTCATTTAAAAGCGTAGCTTGTAAACCTCCCAGGTAATCAGGGCAACCATATACTTGTTGAACAGGATCATATTGTTTAACCCAGATAATATCGCGGGCTTTGTATTTTCTTACTTGGCTGTTCCGTTCAAGCACCACAGCGCCACCATCCCCAGTTGCGCGGGTTCGATAACTTGGCAACGGAAATAATCGCACCGGTTGTCTAAAGCCATTGCGAATTTTAAGTAAAGCTACATCACCAAATTGCACCAGGTTTAAAAATGCGGCCTGAATTTGTTGCGCGCTCATGCCGCCAGATATGAAGCGACCAGCAGCCATATTGGCACGGCTCACAACAATGCCACCGTGTTGGGCATTGCGGCGGGTAAGGTTTGCTAATAAATGACGGTCAACGGGTGGCTCCCAATAACCATCCATATCGTTATAAAATAGCGAGTCATAATCTGTTAACCACATATCTGGCATAACTTGCTCGGGTAAGCTAAACACAACAGGCGCATGTTTGGCGTGATCAGTTTGTTGTTGATCAGGTGTTTGGTCTAATTCTGCATGGTCCATCGTGATTTTCTCTTAAATGCGTGGTTTATGGGTTCATTGATCACGGCATGACTTATTGCAAAGAATACGTCTGCATGACCTGTGGTGTTATCGCGACTAGCTTTAAATGTAATTGCACCACCTGATTCAGTGCTGGTTTTACGAATGGCTAAGCAGCTCATCGCAATGTCTTTATGTGATGCATCCCATTCAATGCGATTTGCTTCGACTAAGTCGATCATCTTGAGTACTAAGCGGGTTTTACTGGTCACGCTGTAATGAATAGCTTGAGCTTCGCGTGGGTAGAGGGTTTCTATAGAGTCGAATACACCTGCACCAATGCCTGTGGTATCAACGCCAATATAAGTTACGCGATACTTAGCGTATATTTTTTGAATTTCACTTACATGGTGTGCAAAGTTCATCCCGCGCCAATAGTGTTTTTCAAGTACGCGGAATTTTTCACCATCTTTTTTAGGTGGCGCTACCACAACTAATGTGGCGTTATCGCGGGTGCGTGAAGGGTCGTAACCTAGCCATACCTCACGGTTACCAAATGGCTGTGCCGCACTTGGTTTATGATCTTGCCAGCGAGAGGCATCGACCATACATTTTTCAAGGTCGCTGAATTTAAAAATACTGTCAGCATCATCAACAAAGATGCACATAAACAGGTTGTTAAAGTCATCGGCATTGTATTCATCGCGCAGTTCTTCAATATCAAAGAGGTCACAACCCCCGTTTTGCGCATCAACAATGGTAACCACATAGCGCCACTGTTTATCTGGGCAAAGTCTGCCGCCATCGCGTAATTCATCAAAGCTAGGAAACTCGATTTCTTCACGTTCAGCGCGGCCTTGTCGCCAGTGATCCCCCGTCCAAAAAGTATAAGCAGGGTGTGCTTTTGTTGATGGCGTTGAAAAGTAAGTTTTGCGCCACTTTTTATGGGTTGCCATGGCACTGGCAAGTTTATTAAGTTCGTTAAACTTACCAATCCAAAAGTATTCATCTATATAAACATGGCCGTGGTAACTTTGCGCCGTTTTGCTGTTGGTACTTAAGAACCGAAGTTCTGCATCGCCATGTTTTGTGTGTAATGTAATTGGGTTACCGGTTAATTCAATTTCAAAGAATTGTTGAGCAATAGCAACGATGTAACTGCGGAAAACCTCAGCTTGTGCACGGCTGGCCGATAAGAATATTTGCGGATCACCACTTAACACAGCATCTTTAAATGCTTCACCAGCAAAGTAATACGTAGCACCAATTTGACGGCTTTTAAGAATGTTTCGAATACGTTGATGCAAGTTTGCATGCATCGTTTTTTGATAATCAAAGAGTGAGTCATACCAGGTGCCAAAGTCTTCTTCGGTCAAATGGCTTACATCATTCTTACGTTTGCGGCCTTTTTGCTTTGAATTGCCTTTACCGCTTGGTTGGTGTGTTTCTGGTTGACTATTTTGTGGCTGCGGATTTTTTGCAGTTTCTTCTTGCGCCCGTTGCTTTTTAAGCTTTACATGCTTTTCAATTAGCATGTCGAGTTCTTTAATTTGATTACCTGTTTTATCGCTAATATCAGTTAAACAAACAATGCGCCTTGCAATAGCTTCGTCGACTTCTTCTTCACGAAGTAAATCACGCCAGCTATATTTATCAGCCCAGTAATAAACGACACGGTCATTAGGCAAGTTTAATTCACTGCGAATTTCACTTGGTGTGTAATGTCGTAAATAAAGCCGCTTTGCTGCTTCGCGTATTTCCGATGAATAGGCCATTTAGATGCTAATTACTCATATATAAATTGATAACTAGCGACAGTGTATTCATTTATAATAAGCTTATAACTGACTAAAAAACCTACCTTTTCCTATAATCTCAATCTAGGAATTTCTAAAAATCAAACCGAATGAAACGCCCATTTTTTAGGGCTATGCTGCGCTTAAATATTGGTTTTAAGCTACACGGCAGCGTAATGAGTAAACAAACAGGTTGGGTAATTGCAGCAACAGAAGGCGCAACGGTAGACGGCCGTACCATTTCAAAAGAGTGGATCAATCAAATGGCCGAATCGTATTCGGTTGATGAATATACTGCGCTTATTTGGCCAGAGCATTTTCGTTCAAGTTGGGGCCCAACTGAGGGTAAAAACTGGGGCACTGTTGACGAAGTAAAAGCTGCAAAACACAAAGGTAAACTGCGCCTGTTTGTAAAAATAACCGCTAATGACTACCTACTTTCTGCAAACAAAGACGGCCAAAAGCTGTTTATGTCGATTGAGCCTAACCCCGACTATAAAAGCGAAGGGCGCTGTTATTTACAGGGGCTTGCTGTTACCGATTCGCCAGCTAGTTCTGGAACTAGCCGTTTAAAATTCTCTATTGGTGATAGTGAATCAGATCACGAATACAGCCATCTTGAAGCGCTTGAACGCAGTGATTTTGTTTTCACAAATACCGAACCTGCTAAAGACATTTCCGACGAAAAGCAAACCAAAGCGATTGGCCTGTTTGCTCAACTATTTAATTTATTTTCTACCGATCAGCAGTTAGCTGAAAAAGACGAAATTACCGAGGAAGACACCATGAAACAAGAACAGTTTGACGCCCTAATGGGCAAGTTTGACGGATTAGAAAACAAGGTGACCGACCTTGAGAGTAAATTTTCTAGCCAATCAGAAGCTGAGCAAAACCAGCCAACTGAACAGTCGTCAGTTGAAGAAAGCAAAGGCGATGAAAAAACAGGCGATGAAAAAACAGGCGTAACCGCTGAGCAATTCAATCAGCTAATGGAAAAGCTTGAAGGCTTTGGCAAAAAGGTCGATGGAATCGAAAACAAATTTAATGCGCTAAGCGAAGAGCAACAAGGCCAAGAGCCTGACCCAGTGAGCGGCGAAAGCATAGATCTGGTGTAAACCAGTTCTTCATTTTATTAATGCATAACAGAGCGAGATAAACATGCACTTAAATCAAACAGCTGCTGGGTTTTTACAAAAATACTCAGTGCAAGTAGCAAAATCATTTGGCGTAGAAGACGCATCACATAAGTTTGCTATTTCTGACCCAATGGAAACAAAGCTTCGTGCCGCGCTATTAGAGTCGGTCGAGTTCTTACGCATGATCACCACCATGCAGGTAGACCAAATTAAAGGCCAAGTTGTAAAAGTAGGTAACTACGGTATTGCGACAGGCCGTAAAGCGGGTGGTCGCTTTACATCAGAGCAAGGCGTTGATGGTCATACTTATGAATTGGTTGAAACAGATTCATGCTCAGCGACTACATGGGCGTTGTTATCTACATGGGCTAATGCCGGTAACTTAAACGAGTTCATGAAGCTGATTAACCAAAATGCCACGCTGCGTTTTGCACTCGATATGTTGCGCGTTGGTTTCAACGGTGTATCAGCTGAAGCGACAACAGACCCAGTAGAAAACCCAAATGGTGAAGATGTAAACAAAGGTTGGCATCAAATCGTTAAAGAAAAAGCGCCTGATCAAATCATGACAGACCCAATTTACTTTAACCCTGATGCTAGTGCTGAGCTGAAAGATGGTGAGTACAAAACGTTAGATGCTATCGCGACTGAGCTTAAAAACACCTTTATTCACCCATCATTACGTAATGACCCGCGTTTAGTTGTGTTAGTTGGCTCAGACCTAACAGCCACAGCACAAACCAAAATGATGAACCAAGCAGACAAGCCAAGCGAAAAAGTAGCCGCACAGCAAATGGATAAAAACATTGGTGGTATGCGCGCTTACACGCCACCGTTCTTCCCTGGTAAACGCATTGCAGTAACCATTTTGAGCAACTTGCATATCTATACACAAAAAGGCACTGCACACCGCAAAGCAAAAGATGAAGAAGACCGTAAGCAGTTTGAAAACTCGTACTGGCGTAACGAAGGATACGCAATTGAAGAGTTTGAAGTGTACGCAGCAGTTGACGAAGCAGCTATGAATATTGGTCCAGCTCCAGCTGCTTAATCATTAATTAAAACCTGTTGCTAGGCCATTAACCGCCTAGCAACTCATACCAATTAAAAGTAGGTAAATGCTATGAGTGCCATTGCTGATTTTAAAAAACGTCGCCTTGCTGCAAAAGCTAAAGGCGAAACCAAAGCTACAACGGGTAAAGCACAAATTACCATTACTCAAGATAACACAGCTCTTAAATTGCTAGCGAAGTTACTGGGTTGTGATGAATCAAAAGCGATAGAAACCGCTCAAGAATATGTTGATCAGAACATCACATTTTTTGACAAGGGTTTTGACCCTGCCAGCGGTGAAGAAAAAACAGTGTTTGCCGAAGTAACACTTGATGATGAAAACAATGTTGAAAGCGTTGAAGTAAAACATGTTGAAACCGCAACCGACGAGCGTAACTCGAGTATAGCTAATGCCGACGATACTGCAGAGTCATTAGCCGACAGTGCAGAGCAAGCAAATAGTGCGGCTAGCAATATTGAAAGTGCCGCAGATAAAGCCAGCGATGCAGCAAGCAACCTTGCTTATAGCGCCGACGATATTAACCAAGCAAACAGCGAGTTAAAGGAAACGGTTGACGAGTTAAAAAAGCCGTCGGGGGAGCCAAAATCCTCCAATTCAAAGAGCAAAACGCAGCAAAAAAACAACTCGCAAAAGTAAGCGTGTCGGGCAGTGGTGAATATGCACCTAGCCTGCATCTACAGCTAATTGAATTAGACGAAGACTTAAAACGACTAAAAGGCTTTGCGCGCCGATCTGACAAGATAGCTCATAAACGCGATGTATTACTGCCTAAGTGGTTACCCATAGTTGAAGACTACTTAACGAAAGAAGGCAAACAAAATGAAGACAACCCGATTTTCTCGTATTGCGCTGTATGGCTGTTTGATGTTGGCAACCTCAGTCGTGGCATTGAGCTTGGACTACGCGCCATTGAGCTTAACCAGCCCATGGCTAAAAGCATTCGTCGCCAGTGGCCTGGCTTTATTGCCGACACTGTTTTTGATTGGGCACAAACGCAAGCAGAGAAAGGCAACAGCATTGAGCCTTACTTCGGGCAAGTGTTCAAGCTTGTTGCGGATCATTGGAAATTACCAGAGCAAGTTACGTCTAAATATTACAAGTTTGCGGGCCTTGCGTTATTACGCACGAAAAATGGCGAAATTACGCCGTCGCACGTTGGCGACTTGCAGCGCTTACAACAAGCCGATGGCTATTTAGCTAAAGCGCAGGACCTGCATAAGCATGCACAAGTTAAAACTGTAAGAAACAAAATAGCAATGAGAATAAGAGCCCTTGCAGAGTTAAACGCTCAGTAAGTAAACCGACTCTAAACCCTCCAGTGCATTAGCTGAGTGTTTTAAAAGGCGACTTTTAAATAATCACTATGACGCTAACTGCACTGAACCCAAATTAATAGGTATGCGGTATGTCATTTGGATATGAAGCAACAGCACAAAACAGCATTGAAATAGATGCTGATAGCGGCTGGCCAGCACTAAG
>CERC01066445.1_pt1 | contig 11522 bp, 11 predicted proteins | sample 530921 | NCBI WGS metagenome assembly CERC01 (sample SAMEA2621099, study PRJEB7988) | marine metagenome | isolation source: saline water (ENVO:00002010), including
ATTTTAGATGCCACCACTTCTGACGAAGTTATTTCAGGTTTAGCTGAGCGCCTTGGCTCAGACACGCCTTCAATCAAATATAAATATAATGGTGAAAAAAAGCTGATTGAACTTGCTAAAGGTCAAGCCCACGATGCGGCGATTGCTGAATTAGTTAATCTAGTCAATAACTTAGGTCTTACAGATAATTTAATCGCTGTAGGTCATCGTGTTGTGCACGGTGGCGAGCATTTCACTGAATCTGTACTTATCGACGATGATGTACTTGCAGCTATTGAAAAAACAGCGGCACTTGCACCACTTCATAACCCAGCAAATTTATTGGGTATTCGCACTGCAAAGCAAGCGTTCTCAGCGCTGCCACAAATTGCCGTGTTTGATACTGCGTTTCACCAAACCATGCCTAATATTGCTTACTTATACGCTTTGCCTTACTCGCTTTATAAAGAGCATGGCGTAAGACGCTATGGTTTTCATGGTACCAGTCATTACTACGTTGCTGGTGAAGCAGCAAAATTATTAGGCAAAGAGCGCGAGAAAACTAATGTGATCAGTGCACATTTAGGTAATGGTTGCTCAGTGTGTGCGATTAAAGATGGCAAGAGCGTAGATACCAGTATGGGTCTTACGCCGCTTGAAGGCTTAGTGATGGGTACTCGCAGTGGTAGCATCGATCCGGGTTTATTCACCTTCTTAACGCAGCAACTTAATTACACGGCTCAAGAAATTGATGATTTACTCAATAAGCAAAGTGGCTTGCTAGGTATTAGTGAATTATCAAATGACTGCCGCACTATCGAAGAAGCCGCCGTTGAAGGCCACCCGCAAGCAAACCTTGCACTCGATATCTTCTGTTACCGCTTAGCTAAACAAATAGCTGCTTTTTTAGTTCCTCTACAACGTTTAGATGCACTTATTTTTACCGGCGGTATCGGTGAAAACTCAGATATTATTCGAGACAAAGTCATCACTCAATTAGGCTTTTTAGGCCTTGAGTGTGATGAAGATGCAAACTTAGCGGCACGTTTTGGTAAAGAAGGTCTAATTTCAAAAGGCCAAGCGCATGCGAAAGCGTTTGTGATCCCAACCAACGAAGAATGGGTGATTGCTAACGATGCTGCCCGTATTGCACAGGAGGCTTAAGTAAATGGCACATAGAATTATGTTGATCCCTATTTCAACGGGGGTTGGTTTAACGTCTGTTTCTGTTGGTTTAGTCCGCGCGCTTGAGCAAAAAGCGCTAAAGGTTAACTTTTTTAAACCAATCGCACAGCCTCGTTCTGGCGATACAGGCCCAGAAAAGTCAACGCAAATTGTCACCCATGGTTCGCCAATTAATCCACCTACACCATTTGAGCTGAGCTATGCAGAGCAAATGATTGGTGATGGTAAAGGCGACGACTTACTAGAAGAAATCGTAGAGCGCTTTGAAAGCACTATTAAAGAAGACGAAATTGCTATTATCGAAGGTATGGTGCCAACACGTCGTCAGCCGTATGCTGGCCGTGTAAACCGCGAAATCGCGCAAACACTGGGTGCTGATATTGTTTTTGTATTAACACCAAGCAACGATAGCAATGACCAAATTGAAGATCGTTTAGAAATCGCCTCTGGCAATTATGGCGGTGTTAACCACCCTCGCGTGCTAGGTTGTATTTTCAACAAAGTAAATGCTCCTTTAGATGACGAAGGTCGCGCACGTGCAGACCTTGTTGAGGCCCATGAGCCTGAGCAACTTGAAAACGAATTAAACCGTTTAGCATCACTGCCTATTTTCAGAAAGCACCCATTTAAGTTATTAGGTTCAATTCCGTGGGATTTCGACCTAGTAGCGCCGCGTGTGCGCGATTTATGTGAATACTTAAAAGCCGAAGTCATTAACGAAGGCGACATGGCTCACCGTCGTTTACGTCGTGTCACTTTCTGTGCGCGAACGGTTTCAAACATTTTAAGCCACTTTACCCCGGGTGCATTACTGGTAACACCAGGCGATCGCTCTGATGTATTAGTTGCGGCTTGTTTATCAGCCATGAATGGCACCAAGCTTGGGGCGATTTTATTAACCGGTGGCTTTAAGCCTGAAGATCGCATTATGAAATTGTGCGAGCAAGCCATGGACACAGGCCTGCCAATTCTTGCAACAGAGGAAGATACTTGGCGCACGTCACTCTTGCTGCACAACTTCAATATGGAAGTACCATGTGATGATGACCAACGTATCGATAAGGTGAAAGATCATAACGCCAGCCATATCGACTCTGATTGGTTAGACAGCCTTGCGAAAAGTGTTGGCCGTACTCGTAAAATGTCACCGCCTGCGTTTCGTTTCTTACTGACAGACAAAGCTCGTCAAGCGAATAAAACCGTAGTTTTACCTGAAGGTAATGAGCCGCGTACGATTAAAGCTGCGGCAATTTGTGGCCAACGTGGTATTGCTAAAACAATCCTGCTTGGTGACAAAGAAGAGATTTTACGTATTGCAGAGCAACAAGGTGTAGAGCTCAACGATAACGTTACAATTATTGAACCGAGTGATGTAATTAACGATTACGTTGCGCCGATGGTCGAAATTCGTAAAAACAAAGGCTTAACTGAAGTTATTGCCCAAGAGCAACTACTCGACAATGTGGTACTTGGTACCATGATGCTTGAGCAAGGTAAAGTTGATGGCTTAGTTTCGGGCGCTGTTAACACCACTGCAAACACCATTCGCCCACCGTTACAGTTAATTAAAACTGCACCGGGCTCGTCGTTAGTCTCATCGGTATTCTTTATGCTGTTACCTGATCAAGTACTGGTTTATGGTGACTGTGCAATTAACCCAGACCCAACCGCAGAGCAGTTAGCCGATATTGCAATTCAATCAGCAGACTCAGCCGCCGCGTTTGGTATTGAGCCTCGTGTTGCAATGATCAGCTACAGTACGGGTACTTCGGGTTCAGGTGCTGACGTAGAAAAAGTGCGTGAAGCCACTAAGCTTGCCCAGCAAAAGCGCCCTGATTTAGTGATTGATGGCCCACTTCAGTACGACGCTGCAATTATGGAAAACGTTGCGATTAAGAAAGCTCCTGGCAGCCCTGTAGCAGGTAAAGCGACGGTGTTCGTATTCCCAGATTTAAATACCGGTAATACAACCTATAAAGCCGTGCAACGTAGTGCTGACTTAATTAGTATTGGCCCAATGCTGCAAGGTATGCGTAAGCCAGTAAATGACTTGAGCCGTGGTGCATTAGTAGACGATATTGTTTACACCATTGCCCTTACGGCGATTCAAGCTAAGCAAGTTGAAAGCTTAGAAAATTAACCCTTCAAAAATTAGGCTAATTTATAAATTCTTTATAAATTAGCCTATTACCTTCTTTATACTGAGCTATTCCCATATTTATCCACAGAATCTGTGGACAATATTTAAAGGCTAAACTGAGCAAATCCCCAGCAATCAAAATTATTGCGCTTTATCTTAACTTTGTTTACCTATACTATAAATTCAAAGGCTTCAAAGATAGGATCACAGATGTCAAAACAAACGTTACAACTTCATAGTGAAGAACTTACCATTCATAGTTTAGATGTTGATGCAACGATTGATCCTGCCCTACTCCAACAAGCTATTTTCTTTATTGCTAAAACCGCCGATGAGCTATCAATTGTATGCCCAAGTACCTTTGCAATAGACAGTTTAGATCAAGAAACTGATTGGCTAGCACTTGAAGTGATTGGCCCTCTTGGCTTTTCTTTAACGGGTATTATGGCGAACATTTCTGGTGTGCTTGCTAAAGCGTCAATTTCGATTTTTGCTTTATCAACGTACGATACCGATTATGTCTTGGTGAAAAAGCAAAGCATGGCAAAAGCCATTACAGCACTTAGAAAAGACGGTTACCATGTGATAGGTGACGTTAAATAAGCCATGAGTATCGACGTTCAATATTTGCCTGAGCGCAGCCTAAGAAAAGCGCGTTGTATGGCAATCAAAAGCCCTTTTACAGGTCGTGTTAAAAGTATGGCTGAACACCCAGAGCCTTTTTTTAGGTATGCCACCGTTGGTCCTGGGATTTGTGTAGAACTAACGAGCCACAATATTATTGCCCCTTTCGATGGCACACTATTACAAGTTAAAAATGCAGGAAAAGAATATATTTTACAGGCCAAAAATGGTTTGAAAATATTATTAAATTTATCGTTTTCATCTATAGAAGAGCATATTAGCCACACCAACATTGCTAAGCTAAATGGCAGTAAAATTAGCCAAGGTGAGCGATTAGCCTATTTTGACCTACGCGAGCTAAGCAGCCCTATGCTAGGCACAGTTTGCGTGCTCAACAGCCATAATCTTGGCCCCCTTTATTATTCACTATCTCAGGTCATTGCTGGGGTAGATACTTTACTCACTGTAACTAAAAAGTAGAATTTATGACTATCATGTATGGTATCAGCAATTGCGATACAATTAAAAAAGCGAAAAAATATTTATCTGATAATAATCAAGAGTTTACTTTCCATGATTACCGTAAAGACGGCATCAGTGCAGAGCTAGTTAATGAATTTGCAGCGCATATTGATTGGCAAGATTTAGTTAATAAACGCGGCACAACTTATCGCCAGTTATCTGATGAACAAAAACAAAATCTCGATAAAGAATCAGCATTAGCATTATTAGTTGAGCAACCTGCGATGATCAAGCGCCCGGTACTTGTGCATAATGGCCAATACCACTTAGGTTTTAAAGCAGCTCAATACGATGAGATTTTTGCCTAATGACTCACGCTGTTATTGAACTTGCTCAAGCACTTATCCAGCGTGAATCAGTGACCCCTGAAGATGCTGGTTGCCAAGCGTTAATGAACGAGCGCCTTGAAAAACTTGGCTTTAATATTGAATCACTGTTTTTCACCGATACGCTAAATACCTGGGCTCGTAAGGGAGATGCGTCACCGCATTTTTGTTTTGCTGGTCACACAGATGTTGTACCAACAGGTCCTGAAAAAAATTGGCAGCACCCGCCTTTTTCGGCACTGGTAAAAGACGGCATGCTACACGGACGCGGTGCAGCCGATATGAAAGGCTCCTTAGCAGCTATGGTTGTTGCCACTGAGCGCTTTATTGCAAAACACCCAGATCATAAAGGGTCTATTTCATTTTTAATTACATCAGATGAAGAAGGCCCGTTTATCAACGGTACAACCCGTGTTATCGATACCCTTGAAGCCCGTGGTGAGAAGATTGATTTATGCTTAGTTGGCGAACCATCGTCGCGAGATAAACTGGGTGATGTAGTAAAAAATGGTCGTCGCGGCTCATTAACAGGCTTTTTAACCGTTAAAGGTGTACAAGGTCACGTTGCTTATCCACATTTAGCACAAAACCCAATTCACTTAGCTGCACCGGCGTTAACTGAACTTAGCCAAACTGAGTGGGATCAGGGTAACGAGTTTTTCCCTGCAACAAGCTTTCAAGTTTCAAATATAAATGGTGGCACCGGAGCTGGCAATGTGATCCCAGGCGAGCTCGACATTCAATTCAACTTTCGCTTTAGTACCGAAGTAACCTATCAACAGCTACAACAAAGAGTTGTTGATATTGTTGAAAAACATAACCTTGATTATGAACTAAGTTGGATTGTTAATGGACTACCGTTTTTAACCGATCACGGTCCGTTAGTTGATGCTACAGTTCACGCTATTAAGCAGGTAACCGGACGCGACACAGCGCTTGAAACCACAGGTGGTACATCTGATGGCCGTTTTATTGCGCAAACAGGTGCCAAAGTCATCGAGCTGGGCCCTCGTAATGAAACCATTCATAAAGTAAACGAATGTGTTAGCACAGATGATTTAATTCAACTTGCTGATATTTACGAAGTGATTTTAGAGCAACTGCTTACATGAACCAAACCGAGCTTAAACAATGCGCCACAGGGTTAAGTAGCTCACATTTAGTTGGACTACAAAACCACCGCTTGCATCGTAATATTGTTAATGATTTTTTAGCTCTGCAGCAAGGAGCAAAACAAGCAGGTATTGATTTGGCGATAGCCTCAAGCTTTCGCGATTTTCAGCGTCAAAGTGCTATTTGGAATGCTAAATTTCAGGGTCTTCGCCCAGTTTATACTCTTGAGCAAAAAACGGTAGACTTACAACGTTTAACTGATACTGAAAAGTGTCACGCGATTATGCTTTACTCTGCACTACCGGGGGCAAGCAGGCATCACTTTGGTACCGACCTCGACATCTACGATACCCGCCCTATTGACGATGATTATCAACTGCAATTAACACCTGATGAGTACTCGACCACAGGACCATTTACTAAGCTTGCGGTATGGCTTGATAATAACCTTGAAAAGTATGGTTTTTATCGCCCCTACCAAGAATATAAAGGCGGGGTTGCCCCTGAGCCTTGGCATATTAGCCATATCAGAGCTTCAGCAAAGATGATGCAGTATTTGTCAGTTGAAACATTACAGCAATGTATTGAACAAAGTGAGCTTAGCGGCAAACAAGCGATTTTAGCTGAACTTAACACGCTTTATGAGCGCTACGTATTAAATATCAATGGCCCTAAATCTAAAGACTGCGCTTTTTAGCCATTAAAAACACCAAAACAGCGCCAAGAATTAAGGCGCTGGCTATTATTAAACGCGTTGTCAGTTGCTCATCTAAAAATAGCACCCCCGCTATTGTAGCAAGCACAGGGACTGTTAGTTGTACCACACCCGCTTGGCTACTTTTTAGTTTTGGTAGTGCAACATACCAAATACTGTAACCGACTCCTGATGCAAGTGCTCCTGAGGCTATAGCTAAGCAAATCCCTGTGGCTGAGACTGCTTGCCAATCTAAAGCAACTACAAGAACTAAAATAGGCACAAGTATTAAACTTCTTAAAAAGTTAAAACTAGTTGCTTGTAGCGGTGATCTGCATGATTTTCCAAGAATGCTGTAAATTCCCCACGCTACGCCACTTATTGCCATAAGCATAGCGGGTAAAAAAGAGGGCACTGTTGCAGAGGGCAGCATTAAATAAATAAAGCCAGCAAAGGCTACAAACAACGCCCCCCACTGCACTTTACTAAGCGGCTCTTTGTTAAAAACACTATGGCCTATCATAGTCAGTTGCACCGCAGAAAATAAAATAAGTGCGCCCGTGCCGGTATTTAAATCAACGTAGGCAACTGAAAAGCAGAGCGCGTAAACAAATAAACTAAGGGCACTGATATTGTTACCTTTATCGGTTAAAGGTTTAGCTGTTGGCGATTTTGTTCGCCTTAGCTTTATTTGCCATAAAAGTAAGCCAAGCAACATAAACGCCCCACTGGCTAAGCGAATAGCAGTAAAACTTAACGGATCAATATCACCACTTTGTAATGCCATTCGGCACAGCAAAGAGTTAGCTGCAAACGCACAAAGTGCAATCAAGGTATACAGTATGGTGCTCAACAAATGAGTTATCCTTTTGGTTTTAAAAAAGATAAGACCTAAAATTAGACAATTAACTTACGATTTTTTACATAATTTATCATAGAAGGTTAAGCCGCGTATGCTAATCTCAGTACATTGTTTAAAAGGAGTGTTCAGTGCATCGACGTTTATTTATTGGCGCTGTTTTACTGTTATCAGGCTGCAGTACCATAGGTATTACTGATCTATTCCAAGATTATGCGACGCAGCTAAGACCTGTGCGCCAAGCTGTTTCTCAAAATAACATAGCAAGTGCTCAGCAGCTTTTGCCAAGTAACAGCCGAGGCCATAGTAACTATTTGTTAAATCAGCTTGAAACGGCCCGTCTTGAGTTTTTGGCTAAACAAAATTCTCAAGCCAATGAGACCTTTGAAGCTGTTTATCAAAATATGGAAAAAAAGCGTCAAGCAGCCAAAGTACAGCTAAGTGCAGGCCTTGAGCAAACAAATTCATTATTAACCAATGACTCAGTGATTGGTTATGAGCCAGCAGCCTATGAAATGACGATGCTGCATAGCTACAAAGCACTGAGCTACGTATTTGATAACCAACTTGAATCAGCATTAGTTGAAGTTAGACGCGCAAATAAAGTGCAAGAAGATGCATTAAAAGACAACCAAGCTGTACTTGATGAACAAGCAGAAAATGCAGCTGAGGGTTATCCCGATATGGCCGAGTTAATTGGCAATGTTAAAAATGGTTTTCAAAATGCCTTTACTTTCTATTTGTCGGGCCTGCTTTATGAGGCGGATAAACAGTTTGATGATGCCTATATCGACTATAAAAAAGCGCTCGAAATAAATAGCGATAATAGCTACCTACAACAAACTGTTTTACGACTTGCTAAAAAACAAGGCTTTGAGCAAGACTTTGAAGAATTTAGTAAACGCTTTGGTGAACTTAAGCAGCATAAGCCAAACACAGGCCAAGTAATTGTAATTGCAGAGCAAGGTTTAATACCAGCAAGACAAGAGTTTCAATTACGCTTGCCTATTTATTCGTCCCGTGGAGATGCGCGTTTTTATAGTATCGCTATGCCTGTATACCGCGGCGCACCTTATGCAAATAACGACAAGAACATTACATTGGATGGCGACAACTTCATCCTTAAACCAATCGTTAGGCTCGAGGCACTAGCAGCGAAAACACTTAAAGATCAAAGTACAGGAAGAATTACCAGACAAGTAATGCGCTTGGTTGCAAAAGAAAAGATGCGTGCTGAACTGGCAAGAAGCGGCGGCGATGTGGGTAATATTTTAGCCAATATATATAACATGGCCTCTGAACAAGCAGATACAAGAAGTTGGCTTACCTTACCAAGTCAATTAAGTATTGCCCAAAATACCATGACAACTGGTGAACATGTTTTATCTGTACCAGGTCGTGGCGAAATAAACTTTTCGGTTAGTAAGCAAGGGTTAACCTTAATTTTCCTAACCTCTATTAATAGCTACTATGACACACATGTCGTTCAACTTTAGGAGCAATGATGAAATATTTAGTGCCACTATTAACCATTTTACTTGTTGCGGCCTGCTCCTCACGCCCGACCACTTCTGGCATTGGTGTTGAGCAAACTGCAAAACAATATAACCAACAATTGATCGTTAATAACCCAGAACTAGGGCAAAAACTTGCAATTACAGATGTAAAAACACGCCAAACAAACGGCTTAACAGATGTGGTTGTGACATTGGCAAGCCAATATAAAAAATCACAGTATTTACAGTACCAATTTACTTGGTATGACGCTGATGGTTTTGTTATACGCGGCAATCACTCTCCTTGGCAACCCATTACCTTATTTGGATTTGCTAAAACACAGTTACCGGGCTTAGCCCCGACAGCCAATGCTGTCACCTTCTCGCTTGCAGTGCGTGAAGTGTCAACAGAAGCACAAGAATTTGAAGATTAAGGAAACCATGATGAAATTACTTTCTGTTAAATCGGCTGCGGCCATTGCGATAACTAGCACTTTGCTGCTTTCTGGTTGTGCCAATAAAGCGGTGGTTAGCTACGGCGATGCTCAGGCTGTTGAAACAACTGATATCAACTTTGGATCAACCGATCTACAAAAAGTAGCAAGCCAAATGACAGACTCGTTACTTGCTTCACCTGTGGTTGGCACAATGACAGCAAATATTCGCCCAGTCGTGTTTGTAGAGCGTATTAAAAATAAAACCAGTGAACACATTGATACCGAATCAATCACCGATTCAATCTCAACACAATTACTACGCAGTGGTAAGTTTCGCTTTGTTGATATGACACGCGTTGAAGCGGTACGTGAGCAACTTAATTTTCAAAACGATGACCCGCTAGTTAACCCAAGTACAGCGATTGCATTTGGTCAACAAGTTGGGGCTCAGTACATGTTATACGGCAACTTATCGAGCATTGTTAAGTCAAATGCTGATAAGGCTGATGTGTATTACAAATTTACTATGCGTTTGATGGATTTAAAAAGTGGCCTAGTTGAATGGGCTGATGAAACTGAAATCCGTAAAACACGCGAGAAATCAACTTTTGGCTGGTAGTCAGGAGGATGTATGAAATACTTAGTAACAATCCTGGTAAGCTGTTTATTACTCAGCTCGCCTAGTTACGCTGATTATCAGCGTAATAAAGCAGTGCCAGTACAGCAGGTGTTATTTGGATCTGTGCAATCGGTACGAACGATTACTGATCAAGAGCTAGTTAGAGACAAAACTAATGGCTGGGAAACCTTTGGCGGTGCATTACTCGGGGGTGTTATTGGTAATCAGTTTGGCGGCGGCAGTGGTCGTACCGTCGCAACTATTTTAGGTTCAATGATTGGTGGCTCTGTTGCTCACAACCGTCAACAAAACAGTCGCGTTATACAATACCAGCTCGTTGAATTAATGATAAAAGTAGAAAGCGGTGAACAATACATGGTTGTTCAAGATAAAGACAACCAGATGCTGTTTAATCAAGGCGATAAAGTTCGCCTTGTGTACCTCACCGATAACACGGTGCGTGTTGATAAAGCTTATTAAAAAAGCGAGCCTCGGCTCGCTTTTTTTAGCTTTGTCGATAATCAGCGAAGAATCGCTGCATCTTACTCATCGCTTCTGTTAAATCATCTTTGTTTGGTAAAAACACCAATCTGAAATGATCAGGATCTGGCCAATTAAAAGCACGACCATGCACAAGTAAGATCTTCTCAGCTTTGAGTAAATCTAAAATCATGCGTTCATCGTCTTTAATATTAAAGTGCGCCGTATCTACTTTCGCAAATGCGTAGAGTGCCCCTTTAGGCTTTTTACAGCTAATGCCATCAATAGCATTCAATCCACGCCAAGCTATGTCGCGTTGCACATACAAGCGACCACCAGGGTTAATCAAATTGTCAATTGACTGCACACCACCTAAGGCTTGCTGAATAGCATATTGTGCCGGTACATTGGCACATAAACGCATTGATGCCAGCATATCCAAGCCACGGCTTAAATCGTCCATCATGCTAGTGCGGCCGCTTAACACCATCCACCCCATTCGCAAACCTGCTGCGCGGTATGTTTTAGCTAAACCATTAAAGGTGATAATTGGCACGTCATCGCATAAGGCTCCAATTGAGCTGTGAGTTGCACCATCGTATAAAATCTTCTCGTAAATTTCATCGCTCAATAACAGCAACTTATGTTCGCGAGCAATGGTAATAAGCTCCATAAGCAAATCATCGCTGTAAACTGCACCTGTTGGGTTATTTGGGTTAATAAGTACCAAAGCTTTTGTTTTCGATGTGATTTTACTTTTTATATCAGCAATATCAGGAAACCAATCCTGCTCTTCATCACATAAGTAATGCACTGGGTTACCGCCCGCCAACTTAACTGATGCAGTCCATAATGGATAATCAGGTGCAGGGATCAAGACCTCATCGTCATTATCGAGTAATGCTTGTGTGGTCATTTGAATTAATTCACTTACCCCATTGCCAATATAAATATTATCGACATCAAGATTGTGTAAGCCACGCTGCTGATAGTGTTGATAGACAGCCACACGGGCTGAGTAGAGGCCTTTAGAGTCACAGTAGCCTTG
>CERC01134253.1_pt1 | contig 11510 bp, 8 predicted proteins | sample 530921 | NCBI WGS metagenome assembly CERC01 (sample SAMEA2621099, study PRJEB7988) | marine metagenome | isolation source: saline water (ENVO:00002010), including
TCATTTTAAAGATGTAGACGAAATCTGGCATGCCGGAGACATTGGTGATATTGCTGTAACGGATAAGCTCGAAGCTTTCAAACCTCTAAGGGCTGTATACGGAAATATCGACAACCATGTAATTCGGGTTACCCACCCACTGCACCAGCGTTTTACCATTGAAAATACAGATGTATGGATTACACACATAGGTGGATACCCTAACAGATATGCTCCGCCTGTTCGTGAGGAGATTTACAACAACCCACCCGATCTTTTCATTTGCGGACATTCTCACATTTTGAAAGTGATGTATGACAAAGACATCAACTGTTTACACATGAATCCCGGTGCTGCCGGAAACCATGGTTTTCAAAAAGTAAGAACACTTATTCGCTTTACAATTGACAACGGAGAATTCAAAGACGTTGAAGTCATTGAATTAGGACCAAAAGATTTTAGTTTACCGAATGCGATCGACTGAACGCACTAACTCTTCATCTTTCTTAATGAAAATACGTGCTAAAATGCACAATACAATACTCACTGGTAAAGCTATTAATCCCCAATTAAAGTAGTTAATTTCAAAATAGGAATTATACCCTTCCACTACACTGGCAACTGCATTTCCGGTAATAACAGCTCCTATCAGTAATACTACGTGAAGAACAATTGAGAACACAATCAGCTTCATTTGGCGCACACGATCTGTTGGATTAATAATGATAAAACCGTTTAAAATTACCAACACCAAATAACCTAGTCCTAAAGGAAAAGTTGGTGGCAATTGTGCTTCCATCTCTGCGTTATATTGATCTTCTAAATCTGCTATAGCTGTTTTAATGTAGAAACCACTCATTTCAACATCTACCGAACGATCAGTTGTTTCTGCTTCTTTTTCAGATTTAAAATCGCCTTTTAGTGAAATAATCGGAGCAAAAGTTCCCGATAAAACAACCAATAAGCTAACTAACAAAAAGAGAGATTGAATGCGTTGAATCATTATTTTTTTGATTTAAAGTTGAATTCGGCTGCAAATTTGGTTAAAAAGATTTGTTCTCTGCTTTAGGATTATTGAAAATTTGTATACTTGCAATGCAGATAGGAGAATAAATCCATTCATCCTCCTCTGATCTTCAATCAAAATCTTTTTTGACAACAAATTCCAAATTCGTGCGCTCAGCACATTTATCGAGTTAATATTATTTTTACATGTACGACATCATAGAATTGAATTCCAAAAAGCTAGATGAGCTTAGAGAAATTGCAAAGGAAATGGAGATTCCAAAGTACCGTACGCAAAAGAAACAAGATCTTATCTATCAAATTCTGGATTATCAAGCTGTAAAACCACTCTCTCCCGCTAAAAAAGAAAACACTAAGCCTAAACCAAAACCCAAGCCTGCTGCAACGTCTACTCCTCCTTCTAACAACAGCGAAAATAACACAGAGGTAGAGCCTCCAAAACGTAAACGTATTGTAAAGCCTAAATCTCCGATTAAAGTTCAGGGGAAACAAGAAGCCAACAATACACCCAATAAAGAAGACGAAGGAAAAATTCAATTTCCTGAAAAAGCGTCTAACAAACCACAAGACAATCAAAGACCTGAGGCACCTAAAAAGCCCGAAGCGCCTAAAGCAGAAGCTAAGCCTCAAGTTCAAAAAGAAGACAAACCTGCTCCTATTAAAAGAGAACGAAAAGAAGTTGCTGATAACAACAATCAACAACAGAACAACAATAATTCTCAAAACCAAGGAGGACAAAATCGTCACCAAAACAATCGCCACCAAAACAACCAACAACGCAATAACAAAAACGATCGCAACAGCAATAAGCACCGCGATGCCAACTCTATCTATGATTTTGATGGGCTAATTGTTAATGAGGGTGTTTTGGAAATCATGCAAGATGGTTACGGTTTTTTAAGATCTTCGGATTACAATTACCTACCATCTCCTGATGACATTTACGTATCGCAATCTCAAATCAAATTATTCGGATTAAAAACCGGAGATACTGTTGAAGGAACGATTCGTCCGCCTAAAGAAGGTGAAAAATATTTTCCATTGATTAAAGTCACCAAAATCAATGGTCGCGAACCTGCCGAAGTAAGAGATCGTGTTCCTTTCAACTATTTGACACCGCTTTTCCCGCAAGAGAAATTTAACCTTACGGGACATTCAAAAAGCTCTGCTTCTACACGAATTATGGATCTTTTTACCCCTATTGGTAAAGGACAACGTGGTTTAATTGTGGCACAACCTAAAACAGGTAAAACACAATTATTGAAAGAAGTAGCCAATGCAATTGCATATAACCATCCTGAGTGCTACCTCATTATTTTATTGATTGATGAGCGTCCTGAGGAGGTAACAGATATGGCACGTAGCGTAAATGCTGAAGTTATTGCCAGTACATTTGATGAGCCTGCTGATCGTCACGTAAAAATTGCAGGAATTGTATTGGAGAAAGCAAAACGTATGACAGAATGTGGGCATGATGTTGTTATCTTACTCGATTCGATTACGCGTTTGGCAAGAGCTTACAACACAGTTTCACCGGCATCTGGTAAAGTACTTTCAGGTGGGGTTGACGCTAACGCATTGCACAAGCCTAAAGGGTTCTTTGGAGCTGCCCGTAATATCGAAAACGGTGGTTCTTTAACCATTTTAGCAACTGCGCTAACAGATACAGGTTCTAAAATGGACGAAGTTATCTTTGAAGAGTTTAAAGGAACCGGTAACATGGAACTTCAGTTAGATCGTAAGATTGCCAACAGAAGAGTTTTCCCTGCTATCGATTTGATTTCTTCTTCTACAAGAAGAGACGACTTGCTGCTTGACAGAGAGGCTACGCAACGCATGTGGATTTTGCGTAAGCATCTTAGCGACATGAATTCTGTTGAAGCCATGGACTTCTTGAAAGATCGCATTATGAAAACAAAAGACAACGATGAGTTTTTAATCTCAATGAACGGTTAAAAGAACTCTTCCTGATATAATTTCCCAAAAGCCTTTGCATTGTGCAGAGGCTTTTTTGTTTTTAGAAATGTTGCTCCCTTTTAAACATTACATTTTCTTTGCAGCATGAAAAAATTGAATCAAATCGCCTTGGTCTTTTTATTGATTTCTATCCTGTGGAAATTTACGGTTTACACCATGTATTGGGGCAATGAGTACAATTTCTTTCTTGCATTATTGCTGATTATTATTGCTTCATTCTTGGGGATATACTTACAACGTAAAGCCACTCAAGAACGACTTTCTTTCGTAATGGAATTGAAAGCTGCATTGCAACCAACAGCACTCTATATTCTCTTCTACTCTATCTTTTTGTTTGTGTACTATAAATTCATCAACCCTACATATTTGCCAAATCTGCATACTGAAATGATTAACGCCAGAGTTGAAGAAGCAAAAGGACTAGAATATACAACAGAACAAATTCAACAAATGGTTGATGGGTTAGAAAGTGCCGGAGTTATTTACGATCCGTTTTTATGGAGTTCAATTACGCTGTTCTTGCTCATTTTTGTTGGGTTTATTTACAGTGCTCTTCTCACTCTAATTTTGAGAATTTCAAAAGTTCAACAATCGTTTTAGTACCTTTAAGCAGATAACTTCCACTTCTGTGTTAACCACTTGTTAATCATTAATTTCTTTCATAAAAGAGTAATTATCTTCGAACTAAGATGGGAAGAAGAACGATACGATCAGTGATTATTATTGCTGCCATTTTATTGGTAGGACTGATCTTAATTCAAGTGGTTTGGGTAAAAAAGGCTTATGAAATTGAGCAACGTCATTTCAGCTATGAAGTAACAGAATCACTCAAAAAAGTAGTAAAGGAAATTCAGAAAAACAGTGGTGATACTATTCCTATTTATGACCCTGTTGAACAACTGGCTACGAACCTTTACCGAGTGCGAATTCACGATACTTTACACCCTTTTTACCTGGAATCTTTGCTAAAAAGTGAATTTACTTCCAATGAAATCAATACCTCGTTTGAATATAGCATCTACGATTGTTTTAACGATTCTGTAGTTTTTAATAAAACCATTGCCAATCCCGAAGAAAAAATCCTCATTCCGAAAGCTTCACATCCAAGAGGTTGGGAAATGAACGATAGCCACTATTTCAGTGTACTCTTTCCTGGCAGAAGTAAAGACCTTTTTGCTAAAATGGGATTCTGGGTTTATTCTTCTATTTTCATTGTTATTGTTATTATGTTCTTTGTTTATACCATTTCCATCATTCTAAGACAAAGACGATTAAGCGAAATCAAAACTGATTTCATCAACAACATGACGCATGAGTTTAAAACTCCCATCTCTACCATTTCATTATCGAGTGAAGTTTTACTGAAACCAGACATTATTACTAAACCCGAAAAACTGCACAATTACGCCCGCATTATAAACAATGAAAACAAACGATTACAAAGTCAGGTAGAACGTATTCTTCAAATTGCTACCATTGAAAAAGAAAACATTAGGCTAAAAGATCAACAGGTAGACATTAATGATATTGTAGGTAAAGCGGCACAAACATTTGAGCTGAATGCTCAAGCTAAAGAAGGAGCTATTGAGGTTGATTTAAGTGCTGAAAAATCAATTATAACTGGCGATGAAATGCACCTTACCAATATTATCTCTAACCTGATAGATAATGCCATAAAATACAGTACGAATTCTCCTATTGTAAAGGTTAAAACACTTAACACCAAAAAGGGAATAGAAGTTATTATTGAAGACAATGGTGTTGGTATAAGTAAAGCTGAGCAGGCTCAGGTTTTTGAGAAATTTTACCGTGTTCCAAAAGGCAACATTCACGATGTAAAAGGCTTTGGAATTGGGCTACATTATGTAAAAGTAATGGTAGAACAACACGGAGGATTCATTCAGCTGGAAAGTGAATTAGGAAAAGGCAGCAGATTTAAAATATTCTTACCTTTCGAACGATGAACAATTTTCAAAGTGTATCGATACTACTCGTTGAAGATGACGAGAGTTTGGGGTTTGTAACCAAAGACAACCTCGAAGACCGCGGATTTCATGTAATTTGGGCAAAAGACGGACAAGAAGGCTATGAAGCTTTTCACCGCAACAAGTTTGACATTTGTATTCTTGATGTTATGCTTCCTAAAAAAGATGGTTTTTCATTGGGGAAAGACATCAGAGCAAATGATGGTGAAATGCCTTTGTTTTTTCTCACGGCAAAAGCACTTCAAGACGACAAAATAGAAGGACTTTCTATTGGTGCTGACGATTACATTACCAAGCCCTTTTCTATTGATGAACTAACACTTCGTATTGAAAATATCTTAAAACGGACCAAGTTCAAAGAAGACCAAGAGCGATCTAAAGACATTTATACCATTGGTTCGTTTACACTTGACCATAAAAACTTACGCCTTTCCAGAAATGGAGAGGAACAAAAACTCACCAAAAAAGAAGCAGACCTTTTGCGTTTATTGTGCATGCACCAAGGAGAAGTTTTAGAGCGCGATACCGCTTTGCGCATTGTATGGGGAGACGATGACTATTTCTTAGGAAGAAGTATGGATGTTTTCATTACCAAATTGCGCAAATACCTTAAGCCTGATCCGGGCATTAAAATCAATAATGTTCATGGTGTAGGTTTTAAGCTTGAGGTAGAGGCTTAATCTCCTGAAATAGAACACACCTCATTTTGAGTTAGGACAAAATCCTAAAATTCATTTTAATATCGAAGTATTTTAGCACTTTTGCCGCACTAAAAAGTACTAAGCTATGACAGATAAGAATTTTGACCCCGCAACTCAAATTCAAGACATCCAATATTTTGGTGAATTTGGCGGTGTGAACCCCTCTATTACAGACAGTTCTACCTACACCTTTTTAGAAGCCGGGAGAATGGAAGAAATCTTCGAGCACGAAATCGAAGGATGCTACCTCTACTCTCGTCACTGGAACCCTTCTAACAAATATTTAGCAGATGCTTTGGCTCGAATGGAGGGCACTGAGGCTGCTCAGGTAATGGGTAGCGGAATGGGAGCTATTACTTCTGTAATTCTCCAATTGTGTAACGCTGGTGATGAGCTTATTGCAAGCCGTACCATATATGGCGGAACATATGCTTTTTTAAAGAATTACCTTCCAAAGTTCAACATCACGGTTCATTTTGTAGACATTACCAATACTGATGCTGTTCTTGAAAAACTAAACGACAAAACAAAACTGGTTTACTGTGAAGCTTTAAGCAATCCACTTTTAGAGGTTGCAGATCTTCCGGCATTGTCTAAAATTACCAAGAGCAAAAACATCCCTTTAGTAGTGGACAATACCTTTACACCAATGGTATTTTCTCCTATTCAATTGGGTGCTGATATTGTGGTGCATTCTTTAACCAAGTTCATTAACGGAACTAGTGATGCTGTTGGAGGTGCAGTATGTGCTTCAAAAGCATTTATTGATAGTATGATGGATGTAAACAGTGGTTCTGCAATGCTTTTAGGCCCCGTATTAGACAGCTTCCGTTCTGCTTCTATACTAAAGAACCTTAGAAGTTTACACCTCAGAATGATTCAACATTCTAAGAATGCAGCCTACCTTGCCAACGCCATGAAAGAACATGGCCTAAAGGTGAAATATCCTGGACATACAGAACATCCTCAACACCAATTAATGAGCAACACTATGAATGCTAAATATGGATATAGTGGCTTATTGTTGTTTGATGCTGAAACCAAGGCTAAAGCTTATGAAGTGATGGAAGAAATGCAAAACAGTAATGTAGGTTACCTTGCCGTAAGTTTAGGTTTTTACAAAACATTGTTTAGTGCTCCCGGAAGCAGCACTTCTAGCGAAATTTCAGACGAAGAACAAGTTCAAATGGGCTTAAGTGATGGTTTTATCCGAATGAGTGTAGGACTGGATATGGACATTGAACGCACAACAGAGAAAATCCTGAATGCTTGTAAAAAAGTAGGGTTAATCAATTAATCCGATTCCGAATAATGAAATGCGCTGTTTCATTCAATGCTTTGTTTATTTTAGCAGGCAACAGTATGATACAACGCATTTTTCTTTTACTCAGCTTCCTTACGCTTGCCATCACATCAGTGCAAGCTTTTGAAATAGAACTTCCGGAAATCATCATTGCAGATGTTGAAAGTCACATTACACTTACATCTGTTGATGCACCAACAACGGTTGAAACGGTAATCGTTAACGGAAAAGCTATCCAACCCAAAATTGAGGAAGAAAAACTGGTTATTCCTTACACTTTCTCTTCAGCTGAAGAAAATATTGAATGCAGCATTGGAACAACAACTCAATCCGCTCCGGTAACACCAATTCCTTTGTGGTTGTCTATTCTACCTCCTTTGTTGGCGATCTTATTTGCCTTGCTTTTTAAAGAAGTAATTACAGCTTTATTTTCCGGCATCTTTTTAGGAGCTGCAATTATTGGCATCTACACCAAAGGAATTACAGGTATTTTCACTGCTTTCTTAACCGTATTGGACAAATACATTTTAAATGCGCTCTTGGATTGGGGACATTTAGCGGTTGTTTTATTTTCATTATTAATTGGAGCTATTGTTGCTGTCATTTCGAAAAATGGCGGCATGCAAGGGGTTGTCAATCGCATTTCGAAATATGCTACCTCTCCTCGCTCAGGACAGTTGGCAACTTGGTTTTTAGGTGTTGCTATTTTCTTTGATGATTACGCCAATACACTTGTTGTTGGAAACACCATGCGCCCCATAACCGATAATTTAAAAATATCGCGCGAAAAGCTCGCTTATATTGTAGATTCAACTGCCGCACCAATAGCTGCCATAGCCTTTGTAACCACTTGGATTGGTGCAGAGTTAGGCTACATTGCAGATGGTGTTGAAACCATTACAGGTTTATCGCAAAGTCCTTACAGCATTTTCATCAATTCGTTACAATACTCTTTCTACCCAGTATTTACCCTGCTTTTCATGTTAATGTTGATTGTAAAACAGGTTGATTTTTCGGCCATGTGGAAAGCTGAAAACAGAGCGAGAACTACGGGGGAAGTTTCTTCGCATCAATTTACCAATAGTACTAAACACACTGACTTAGATGAGTTTGAAATGCGAGAAGGGTTAAAACCTAAATCATACAATGCAATTATTCCCATTTTAGTAGTTGTTGGCGGCACCATTTGGGGGTTAGTCTACACGGGGCTCAATGCAACGGAAAACATTGACCCTTCGTGGGGCTTCATTCGTAAAGTATCTGAAGTTATTGGAAATGCAGACAGTTATCAAGCCTTATTATGGGCTTCTTTAAGCGGCTTGTTGGCAGCTCTTTTACTTTCTATTGGTCAAAAGTTATTATCGCTTAACGAAGCTATTGATACCGGAATATCCGGAATTAAAACCATGCTTCCGGCTATTCTAATTTTAACACTTGCATGGTCTTTAGCCGAAGTAACTGAAGACCTTCACACAGCAGACTTTTTAACTTCATTGCTTTCTAACAGTGTAGCTCCGTGGGCTATTCCTGCTTTGACGTTTATATTAGCAGCAATTGTGGCCTTCTCAACCGGATCATCGTGGGGAACAATGGCTATTTTATATCCATTATTACTCCCTGCAAGTTGGAGCATCTGCAGCATTGCAGGTTATGGAGAAGCAGACACACTGATGGTATTCTATAATGTAGTTTCTTGCGTTTTAGCCGGAAGTGTTTTAGGCGATCATTGTTCACCCATTTCTGATACAACAATTTTAAGTTCGCTTGCCAGTAGTTGCCACCACATTGATCATGTAAAAACACAAATGCCTTATGCTTTAACTGTAGGCGGTGTAGCACTGCTAGCCGGTACTCTACCGGCCGGATTTGGTATTCCTGTTTGGATCTTATTTCCTGTCGGTTTGCTTCTACTGTGGGGCATTGTCCATTTTTTTGGAAAAAAAGTGTGATATTTTCCAACGCCTTTAAGTTTTAAGACTGTCTACATACCATAACCAAATAAAAAAATCCACATTTATGAAAAGGCTAATCTTTACTTTAGGGTTTATCATCTCGTTTGTTGCAGTCTTTGCACAGCAATATTCTTTGATGTTTGAAATCCAATTTGTTGACACTAACGGACAAATCAATAGTGTATATCCCGGTAACCTTTCCTACTCTTTTGACAATGGGACTGTTTACAACAACTCAGGAACATTTCATTACTATGGAAAAAAATTCTCTGACACTGCACTTGTATCGTCTTCGGCTGCAGGAACGCTTACCATTTATTATGACGACTGTGATTCTTCAACCATATCTAAAACATTTACGGGAGTAACCCCCAACACAACTTACACCAACTACATTGTATACTGTGATCCTAATAACGTTGGCGTTACTTGTAATGCTGATTTCAGTTACAATGTCAGCCAAAACAATGTGAGCTTTAATGCACTGGCTGTTTATAATCAGGCTCATGATTGGGATTTTGGCGATGGTTCTTACTCTTCACAAGAAGATCCTGTACATACTTATTCTTCTCCAGGAACATATTACGTAACACACTATGCAGCGAACTCTCCAACTTGTACCACATCTGTTGTTGATACAGTAATTATTGATCCAGGGCCAGGTTGTGATACTAGTTTTATACTTCTAGATTCCAGCTCTATTGTTTACGGATTCGCCTCAACTGTTTCTCCCTATTTAAACTACACATGGACATTAAGCACTGGCGATACGCTTAATGGGGCTAACTTTCAATTTGATTTTCAAACATCAGGAACTTACCAAGTATGTTTAACAGTTTCTGATATTTATGGAACGTGTACTCAAACCAGTTGTCAGAACATAACCGTTTCACTTGTTTGTGACGCCTCTTTTAGTTATTCAGGCCAAAATGGAATCTCTTTTTACACAAGTGGTGGCGGATATTACCCCAATCATACTTGGTATTTTGGAGATGGATATACTTCTACCGCTACCTATCCAACACATTATTATAGTCAGGCCGGAACATATACTGTATGTCATGTTGTAGAAAGCAACAACGGTGCCTGTTCAGATTCCGTTTGCCAGACAATAACAGCTCCACAAGGATCGCGTCAGGTAAAAGTTGGTTTCTACAACCTTAATGTAGACACAACTATTGTAACACAAACTAGACTTTACCTCATCGAGCACGATACTAGTGCAGGCACATTAACAGCTATTGATAGTGCGGATGTATATATTACCAATTATGGCGAAAGTTATTTTTACAATGTACCCAACGGAGTATATTTAGCGAAAGCTGCTGTACTTCCCGGTCAAACGTATTACGATTCTATTTTACCAACATATGCCGATAGCACTTTATTTTGGAGTTCTGCCCATCAAATTGTTATTACGTCAGGCAGCAGCAGTTCTACCTTCTCTTCAACAGGTTACTTAATTCATGGAACCAACCCTGGAGGTCCTGGTTTTGTTGGTGGATTAATTTCTCAAGGAGCAAATAAAACTGGAGCTGTTGGAGATCCTGTTCCAAACTTGAATGTTTTAATTCTAGATGAAAATATGGAGCCTGTTACTGCTGTACAAACCAATAGTAATGGCGAATTTTCTTACGACAACCTTGCAATAGGTTCGTACTACATCTATCCAGAGAAAGAAGGAAAAATCACTACTCCTATTGAAATTGAGATTACCAACGAAACAACTGACATTATTAATATCAACTTTGATGCAAACTCAACAACCATTGTACCTTCTGAAGGAACTGGAATTGAGGAATATTTACAGGCTACTATTTCTGTTTATCCTAATCCTGTAAAAGATCAACTGAATATTTCTAACACTTCTGATTCTAAAATTGAATCTGTTACAATAAGTGCAATTAATGGTCAAATCGTCTATTCTTCACCCAATGTGATTCTATCAGGAAATGCCGAATCACTTGATGTGAGCAACTACCAAAGTGGTATGTACATCATTGAAATTAAAACCACTGATGACACCATTATGAAAAAGTTTATCAAGTAAAGCTCCGTTTATGTGGAAACTTCCAAAAAATCCTCCGGCTTCGGAGGATTTTTTTTTGCTTTTAACCAACCCTTTTAAGAACACAAACTGTCTATAGCTATGAAGGCCTTTCGAATACGAACTTTAAATCCTTTAATATCATGAAAAAACTTTTCCTATCATTCTTATTATCTGCCATCGTTGCAATAACCTACGGACAAACAAACTTCGTAGTAATGGGGCAGATTAATTACTACGGCACCAGCAATGGTGTTGGGCTATTACCTTATACAATTACTGTTATTGACAGCAATACAACGATTACCCATAACGCAGTTACTGATGTTTCTGGTGGTTTTTACGATACAATTTCAATTACATCTATCATCGGACAATATCCGGTTATTTTATCTTATGAAGATTGTGACAGTACTATTGTTAGTGATACGATCTATACTAACCCTGGGAACTGGATGTTTACATTCCCTACACAATATTATTGTACGCCTACAAGTGGTAGTTGTGATGCATCGTTTACAACCTTTGTATCCGGAGACA
>CERC01134252.1_pt1 | contig 11495 bp, 11 predicted proteins | sample 530921 | NCBI WGS metagenome assembly CERC01 (sample SAMEA2621099, study PRJEB7988) | marine metagenome | isolation source: saline water (ENVO:00002010), including
TTCTTTCCCCGAATAGTGCTGTATGCTGAAAGTGCTAGGATAGCAAATGTTGATGTTTTTATCCCACCGGCAGTTGAGCTTGAAGCTCCCCCGATGAACATAAAGAACAGTGTGGCAATAATCATGGGAAGTGTTACATCGTGAAAATCTACTGAGCTAAAACCGGCAGTTCTCATAGAGATAACTTGGAACAAAGAGGTAATGACTTTGTCCACATAACGGTAGCCTTTCATGGTATTGTCCCATTCAAAAATGAGGAATAACAAAGCACTTACAATTACCAGAATTACAGTAGTGTAAAGGTTTAATAAGGATCCTAATTTTGGACGTTTCCATGGAGAATTTAAGCGCTCGCGTAACTTAGAAACACCAAACAGGTCAAAGAAAGAATCGAATCCTAAAGCACCGACAAAAATCATAGCTGAGAGTACAAAGTGAACCAAGAAAAGGTGTTTTCCATATTCACCGCACATACCATCTTCAAGAATCGAAAAGCCAGCATTGTTAAACGCAGAAATAGAGTGGAAGATAGAAAAGAAAAAAGCATCACCATTGTTTCCTGTAGGGTAACTGCCTTGTACAAGTAAAAATAGCATGAGTGCCCCAACAAGCTCAATAATAATACTCCCGGTAATGATCTTAACCAATAAACCTCTTGAACTAAAGACACTTTCGTTGAACATAAAATCTTCAACAATTGAATGGTGACGCATCCCCAATCCTAACTTGGCAAAAATGTTTAGTGAAGCTCCGAAAGCAATAATGTTTAACCCTCCAAGTTTCATCAACATCATGATGATGAATTGTCCTTTAAATGTGAAAAAAGCAGAAGTGTCTACTACAATTAATCCGGTAACACAAGTAGCGCTTGTGCTTGTGAAAATAGCATCCAGAAAATTCATAGATCCTTCTTGGATAGACATCTCAGGTAACATCAATAAAAAAGTTCCTAAGAGGATGATGACCACAAATGTGATGATGAAAATATTGGAAGGATGAATTTTAAACTTAGGTTTTCTAACCGCCTGCTTGCCAAGGTCGATTCCTACTGCAACCAATAAATACAGCTGTAAAAATAAGTTGGTGAACCTTCCAAAACTCTTAAAACCAAGTTTAGAAATGGCATTGGAAATAAGAATAGTGTCAAATAAATGATAGCTCGCTGCTTCAATGATTAGAAACAACATAAGTAATCCTTCAAACCAGTTCCTTCGCAAGAAATCCAATGGTTTGAAATCGTAAATAAACTTGATAAAATAGTGAAGGATATAAAACGCAAACGAAGCTTGAATGATAACAAACAGTTGGTGTTCTTCATTATCAGTAACAGGAAATCCGTGGCGATAGATAATTGTTGCTACGGCAGCAAAAGAGACAAAGAAACTGACAATGCGTAATGTGCTTAGTACACGTTTCTTACTGTCGTATAGCCATAAATTAATTCGTTCACGTTGTTCTCGAATGCTCATGTTATTTGCTGAGTCTCAGCGCTTCACTTCTAAGCTGCTCTTTGTTGATTGGAACTACTCCAACTTTTTCGCAAACCAAACCGCCAGCCAGATTGGCTAATTTAGCGCTAAATTCTAAATCTAGCCCCAAAGCTAAACACATTGATGCGGTAGCAATTACTGTATCTCCTGCACCTGAAACATCTGAAATATCTCGAATATGTGCAGGAATCATTTTTTGCGTTTCAGAGGCATCAATGTATACTCCATATTCTGAAAGCGTGATCAATGCCGTTTCAATGTGCATTTTAGAACGCAACAACTTCACAGCTTCGGTTAAATCTGTTAAATCCCCTTTTTTGATGGTTAAGTTTAGACCTTCACGAAGTTCTTTTAGGTTGGGTTTAAACAATGTAACCCCATGGTAATCCATAAAATTACGCTTCTTTGGGTCTACTGTTGTTGGAATTTCTTTTTCCTTGGCGAGCTTAACAACTTGTTCAATTAACCCGGGAGTAATTACGCCTTTGTCATAATCTTCGAAAATGATGACATCAATTTTCTTTTGCTCAATAATTTCAGCAATACGATGATAAAGCGCTTGAGTAAGTTCGTTGTTAAGCGGGCTTGCTTCTTCCTGATCAACCCTCAGCATGTGTTGATGCTGGCTGATAATACGGGTTTTAACAGTTGTTGTACGGTGTGAGCTTTGGAGAATACCTTCGTGCGATAAGTTTTCTTTTGCGATTAGGCGTTTCATCAAATCTCCGTTGTTGTCTGTTCCAATAACGGCACAAAGTATAGCGTTAGCTCCCAATGCTTGAGCATTGAGAGCAACGTTTGCAGCTCCACCGAGCCTATTTTCATTTTTAGCAACAGCAACAATTGGTACAGGTGCTTCTGGTGATATTCGATCTACCGAGCCCCAGTAATACGCATCAATCATTACATCTCCTATGATCAATACATTTAGCGAACTAAATGCTTCGAAGGCTCTGTTGATGACGTTTTGATCCAATGTTATGCTAGTTTGTCTAATGCTGTCTTTATTCTATTCATTGCTTCTCGTAAAATATCTTCGCTAGTAGCGTATGATATTCTCAAGCATTCTGGACTACCAAAAGCAGAGCCAGGAACAACAGCAACGTTAGCTTCTTGCAACAAATAGAAACAAAGGTCTGTATCATTTTCAATCTCATACTCGCCATATGCTTTTCCAAAATAACGAGATACGTTCGGGAACAAGTAAAAAGCTCCTTCCGGAACGTGCGTTTGAAAATTAGGTATCTCATAGAGTAGAGACAGCATTAAGTCTCTGCGCTCTTTGAATTTCTCTTTCATAGGAACTACTACAGAAGGATCTGCTTCTACAGCAGCTTTAGCAGCCATTTGTGCAATGGTTGATGCTCCGGATGTAAACTGTCCCTGGATTTTTGTACAAGCTTTTGCAATCCATTCTGGAGCTGCAATGTAGCCAATTCTCCAACCCGTCATACTAAAGCCTTTCGAAACACCATTAACAGTAATAACTTGATCTTTGATGGCTTCAAATTGAGCCAAAGACTCGTGTTGTCCACTAAAGTTGATCAACTCATAAATTTCATCTGAAATCACAAACAAATCATCTTTTGCTTTGATAACATCAGCAATTTGTTTCAACTCTTCTTTGCTGTATACACTACCACTAGGGTTGCAAGGAGAGCTGAAAATGATCAGTTTGGTTTTGCGTTTGATGTATTTCTTTAAATCGTCAGCAGAGATTTTAAAATCTGCATCTACAGACGTTGGTATTACAACAGGAACTCCTTCAGCTAATTCAACCATAGCTTTGTAGCTGACCCAGTAAGGTGCTGGAAGAATTACTTCATCACCAGGGTTAACCATGCTCAATACAACATTCATTAATGATTGTTTGGCACCTGTTGAAACCACAATGTTTTCAGGACCATATTCTAGGTTGTTGTCACGCTTAAGTTTTTGCGCAATAGCCTTTCTGAGTTCTAAATAACCTGGAACAGGAGGGTAGTGTGTGTAATTATCATCGATCGCTTTTTTAGCGGCTTCTTTAATGAAATCTGGGGTGTCAAAATCGGGTTCCCCCAAGCTTAGGCTAATTACGTCAATGCCCTTTTCTTTCATCTCGCGACTCTTCTGAGCCATCGCAATTGTTTGAGATTCTGCAAGATTGCTAATCCTGTCTGAGAGGTTGTTCATCATTTAGTCATTAAATAGGCTGCAAATCTAATTAAAAGTTGAATTTGAAAAGGGTTTTCAGCCACTGCTGTTCATGGTCAGATGTTTATTTTTTCGATATTTGGCCTTCCAATAAAATAAAGCAATGGATTTCGTATTAGAGTTATTGAAAATTACCATTCCTGCCGGGATAGTATTTGCTACGGTTTACTTTATGTTAAAGCAATATTTTGAGGCTGAACACAAACGGAAGACCATTGAGCTTCGTCAGAAAGCTGTTCAGAACGCATCTCCTATGAAAATGCAGGCTTATGAACGATTGATTCTTTTCTTAGAGAGAATTAGTCCTGATAATCTAGCCATGCGCACACAGAAAAAAGGTTTGAATGCTGTAGCTCATCAGCGCGAAATGCTGAGAATAATTCGAGAAGAATACGATCACAACATCACACAACAATTGTACGTATCTCCATCAGCGTGGAAGTTAGTGAAACAAGCAAAGGAAGAGGCTGTAAGGTTAATCAATATAGCTGCTAGTAAGCAAGATAAAGAAGCTACATCTTTGGATTTAACCAAAACCATTTTAGGAATTATAGCTCAGCTAGATGTTTTTCCTACGGAAATAGCTAAAGACGGAATTAAAAAAGAGTTCAGATCAATGTTTTGATTTGTAGATGTCCAATAATTCTTTAGCGGCAAGGTAGGCGTTCATTTCTCCGTTAAGCACTCTTTTCTCTACAGACGGAAGTTTGCTGGAAACTTTAGCATTGTGAAAGAAATCTGCTTTTAGCAATTCAGCAATGTTTTCATGCATCCAGCTTTTAGCTTGTTCTTTTCTGTTTTGCTCGAAAAACCCTTTCCCAGACAATAGCCTTTTGTGCTCTTGAATCAGTTCCCATATTTTTTGAATTCCTTCAGCTTGAATTGCAGAGCAAGTTTCGACCCTAGGAGTCCAGCCTGTTTTGGTAGGAGGGAAAAGGTGAAGAGCATTCAGGTATTCTCTTCTGGCCAGTTTGGAAGCGCTTAAATTGTCTCCGTCTGCTTTGTTAATGGCAATAGCATCTGCCATTTCCATAATTCCACGCTTAATTCCTTGTAATTCATCTCCTGCTCCGGCCAGCATTAACAAAAGAAAAAAGTCCACCATACCGTGAACTGTTATTTCAGATTGACCAACTCCAACTGTTTCAACAATAATAGTGTCAAAACCTGCAGCCTCACAAAGTAAGATAGATTCTCTTGTGGCATTGGCAACTCCCCCAAGAGCTCCAGCCGAAGGTGAAGGGCGGATAAAAGCATTTTTTTGTGTACTAAGTTTTTCCATCCGGGTTTTATCACCTAGAATACTTCCCTTTGAGCGTTGTGAACTGGGGTCAATGGCTAACACACAAACATTATGACCTTCTTCAATTAAGTGATACCCAAAAGCCTCTATAAAGGTGCTTTTACCTACTCCGGGTACCCCGGTAATTCCTATTCTAATAGAGTTACCTGAATGAGGAATACATTTCTCAATAATCTGTTGCGCTAGTTCATGATGATCTTCACGAGAACTTTCAACCAACGTAATGGCTTTACTTAAAATGGTCCTATTTCCATTGAGTATGCCTTCTACGTATTGATCAACAGATAGAGGTTGAGGTCGTTTGAAAACAAATTTTTTATTGGATTCGGATAGGTCTTCTTTCATACCCCAAATGTATAAATCGGAATTGGGTTAAGGGAGCTTGAATTGTTGATTAAAGCTTAAGATGTAAGGCTCACAATTTCCGTCTTTAAGTTCAGATACGTAACCAGAGATGATAGCACCCTCTTTAAGCTTGTTAAGCTTTAGGTATTCTTGAGTGATTTTATCTTCTCTTAAAGTTCTTAGGTTCTGCAGTTCTTTTCCCAATAAAGACTGATCAAATTCAAGCCAAACATCATATTCGTCCGGACTAGTATTTACAGACTCAATTTTTACAATTTTCATGCGAACAAATTCTTGGGGGTAATAGTCGCAGTCTAGACGTGATGACGATTGGCAGGCGCATAAAAAAAGCAGAGATGAGAGTCCCACCACTGCTATTAATCGGTGAAAAAAAAGTTTAGTTGAAATATTTACTGTTCCAAGCATCTTGGCTAAATTCTTTAGATGTTAATATGCCAAAGATAAGTGCTGTTGTAAAGAAAAAGCCCGATAACATAAAACCAAAAAATGCTTTCATAACCATTGCATGAATTACAGATTTGGCTCCCAGTGGATTAAAGAAATCAATAGGGATAAAAACATTGATTAGCATGGCAATTGCTACACAAGAAAAAGCCAATGTTGTTATATTTCTGAATGGGAAATGAATGGCATTTCTGTACCAACTCATTTCATCGCCCCATTTGTGAATCATGTAATAAGTGTCGTTTCCCAAGCTTGCAAAAAGAATAGGATCTTCTGTACTGTCGGCTAATTTAAAACGAGACTCTGGGGCTAAAACTTTAAAAGATTTGAATTTCTGCCCTAATTGAGTTTCAACATGCTTGATTTTTAATGTAGCCTCATGTGGAATTGTTCCAATAAACAACGTAGAATCTAGAAAGCGTAACCTGTATTTTGTGCAGATCGACTGAACCACATCCTCTTTGAACATTAGACCGTAATCTAGTAAATTAAACTGCTCAGGAGTTAAATGATATTGATCTGTTGAATTTCTTCCCGAAAGTCGAGAAATAATCTCTGCTTCCTGATAGTAAGACTCATTTAAGAGATTCATGGCCGAATTCAGAAAAGAGTCTTCATTGGCTTCAATGCGTTGTCTTTCTTTTGACAACTCTTCAATAATGTCTACGGTGTTAAACATAATCAGTATCCGGATTATTTTGAAAAATAAACAGTTTTTAAGGCTGATAATTGATAAGTTGCCTGAAAAACATATTAAAGTTACTTAAAAATGGGATACCAAAAGAAAAGCTTTGTAAAAGTAACACTCATAGTTGAATTCTGCAATGAATAAAAATGTTAATTTTCAGAACCGGAATGCATTAAATTGCAGTTGGATGAATTTGACTGTAATTTAATGTAGGCGTAAAATCCTTCTGAGGTAAATAGGTAATTTCGCAAATTGGATTATATTACATTCTTGTTGGCTAATTCACCTACTAGATAAAACTTAGCGCTAACGATGCAATTGATTTATAAAAAGGAGCTTGAACAGATTATACAGCGTTGCTGTGCTGGAAATTCTCGTGCTCAAAAGCAATTGTATAAGCTTTTTGCTGCTAAGATGTATGCAATTTGTCTTCGGTACATGAAAAATAAAATGGAGGCCGAAGATGTTTTGCAAGAAGGATTTATTAGAACCTTTAAAAAGATAGATACATATAACAGAAAAGGTTCTTTTGAAGGCTGGATGAAAACCATTTTTATTAATGTTGCACTTCGCCAGCTTGACAAGAATAAAAAGTTAAATCAGCAACTTCCAATTGAAGATGTAATTGATTTAACGGTTCCTCAAGCAACCATCTCCTTTGAAAATTTAGACTATAAAGATTTGATACAAATGGTAAGCGAATTGCCGGATGGTTATCGGATAGTTTTCATTATGTATGCTATAGAAGGTTTTACGCATGAAGAAATTGCTAACCATTTGAACATATCGCAAGGGACTTCAAAATCTCAGCTTTCGAGAGCAAGAAGTTTACTGAGAGCCAAAATTGAAAAGATTAATCAACACGTTGAATCCTATTTGAGTGAGCAATTCGCAGGATGACATATTTGATAAGCATTTTAAAGATGCCTTTGATGAGCTGAGAACAGAGCCTGATTCTAATGTTTGGGATAGGGTAGAAAAGCAGCTAGCTGATGATTCCGGCAATCAACGTTTGTTGTATATATGGCATCTACGTATAGCAGCATCTTTACTCATTTTGATTTCGTTGGTCTACAACATTGTAGACAATGGAGATGAATTAATTGCTAATGCAGAAGAAGATAGCATTAATAAAGTAAAGGCAGAACGTGGAATTACCTCTCGTGGACTTCGGAATGTACTTTCAAATCAAAGAGATCATTTAGCATTTCTAGATACTGATTTCGATTCTGAAACTACTGATGAGCTGTTATTGGCAGAGAATTCAACACTTTCATCTACTGTTGAAAACTCAACCCAAGATGAGCAACTGGTTCTGGCATCTGAAAGAGGGAAAGAGCAGGTTCTAAATAATTATTCAGTTTATCGTAAGGTCAAGTCTGGCGAAGAATCAAAAGCATTTGGTAATACAAAAGGATCTTATGTGGTTGCTACTCCCGTTGTAATGCAATCAGAAATGTTGGTAGCAGTTTCTGCTGTAAAGGCTAATGAGTTGCAGACAGAATATGAGCTAGTGTATGTAGCAGAAGCTGATTACAATGAAAATGAAGTCAAATACTATACTTCGTCAGGAAGCGATGATTCTGAAAAGTGGTTCGCAGGAGGTATGCTATCTCCTGAAGTAGCCAATTCAAGTTTGGTTAACAATTTCTCTGCAGTTTACACCAACTCTAATAGCGATAATGTGGCTTTTGTTGTAAATGACTACAACACATTAGGAACAACTGTTAGCAGAGCTTACTCTGCAGCAATGCAGGTGGGATATAAAATCTCTGATCGGTTAGAATTTCAAACCGGAGTAAATTATTCTGATTGGTCGGGCGAGTTATTGGCTGCTTATAATGTTGAACAGCAAGTATCTTCTACCAAAACAACCATAATGCCGGTACCTTCCAGAACAGGAGATGGTTACACTACAGTTTTGGTTGAAGAAGATGTTATCTCAACAAATTATTCAAAAGACACACTTTCTACTAATTTTAATTTACAGAGCATAGAGGTTCCTTTCCTTTTCCGATATGGTTTTGGGAAAAATAAATTGCAATATTTTATCTCAAGCGGACTTTCTACCAATTTAACTTCCAGGTTAGTGGCTCGCTCAAGCTCAGAGCAATACAATGAGGTTTCTCAACGCACTAATCAGAGCACAGGATTTGAGCCAACAAGCCTTAACGTATTGTTTGGAGCTGGAATTGATTATGAAATAATCTCGAATTTCAGGATTCGTATAGAGCCACTTTTTAGGCAAGGGGTATTGGTTAAAGAAGAGTCTTTTCTTGATGGGAGTTACAATACTTTTGGTTTAAATACAGGAATAGCTTATCAGTTTTAGTATTTTTCAACACATTCATGCAACCATTTTCTGCTTCCACGTATCTTAAAAGAGACAGAAATGAAATTTTTTATGATTGATCCTGAGTCAAAACATGCAGACAAAAGCAGGGTTAAGAAGTTTTTTGTAAGTGTTATCATCGCGATTTTATGCGTGGTTTTGCTGAGTCTTATCTCTTCGTGCGAGAAAGATGATATGTCAAATAATGACCTTGCAGATGTTCCTTCCTGCATAGAAGAATCCAGTAAGAATAAAGAAGTGAACTGTACTGTTCTTGATCAGCCGGTTTGCGGATGTGATGGTGTTACCTATACCAATGCTTGTGAAGCGCGCTACAATTATGGTGTTACATCATGGACGAAAGGGGCTTGTGAGATGGATTCATCCTGTATGGAACAAGTTGTTGATTCTATTGATTGCTACCTTGAGTATGAACCTGTTTGTGGTTGTAATGGCATTACCTACGCCAATGAGTGCGTAGCGAATAAGTTGGGGATTACTGAATACACATCAGGAACTTGCGGAACAACAGCTTTAACAATATGCAAGAGCGAAGAAGTAACAATAGGAATCCGTTTCCAAAGTGAACGTCATTACGTGTGGACTCCTGACCAAGATTGTGATAATTGTTCAGAAATAGTCATAGAACCTTCAAGAGATGTGGAATATACTCTGAGTGTGTATGACTCAGAGTATGATTTTGTAAACAGCTACAATCCGGTAAATAGCTACGACTTTAAAATTAGAGTAGAAGATTGTTCGAAATAATTAGCCAAACATTTTACCTAAACTTCCAAGACCAGGAATGTTAGGCATCACATCTTTTGCGGCAGCAGCTAATTCTGCTTCCTGAACATTAGTAGCGTTTTCTATAGCTTTATTAATGGCTAATATCATAAGGTCTTCTAATTCTTCTTTATCCCCCTGCATTAGCGTTTCGTCTATATTTACTTCTTTCACTTCACGGTTTGCAGTGGCAACAATTTTGATTTTTCCATTGCCAGACTCTCCTGTTACGTAAACAGAATTCAAACGTTCCTTTGTTTCTTCGACCTTTTTCTTGGCTTCAGAAATCTTTCCCATCATATCAAACATAACTGCTAAATTTTAGATCCAACCTTTTCTTCTGAAATAGTAAACCATGCCCACAACCAATGCGAGCATAATACTCAGCAAAATAAAGTAACTGTAATGAAACTGTAGCTCTGGCATGTATGAAAAATTCATTCCGTACAGCCCGGCAAGGAAACCCAAGGGAATAAAAATGGTAGAAATCACCGTCAGAACTTTCATTACTTCGTTCAACCTACTGCTTTGAAAACTGTGGTACAGGTCGATAATACCATTGGTGTTTTCACGAAATAACTCCGTAGAATCATGAATGTGTTGGATGTGATCCATAAGGTCACCAAGGAATTTAACTGTCGGCTCGGTCACCAAATCTGAAGTTCCTTTTTTGAGGTTCAAGACAGATTCTCGAAGTGGATTAACCGCTTTCCTTAATACCACAATTTCTTTTCTCAAGGCCTGCATTCTTTGCATAAAGGCCTTGTCTTCATAAGTCTGCTCGTAAATAGAAGTTTCAATGGCATCAATTTCTGCTTGGATGCGTTCTTCTATAAAATAGTAATGATCAACAATAGCGTCCAATAAAATGTACACTAAATAGTCTGTGTGAGAATTTCGTATTCTTCCCAAAGCTCCACGAATACGGGTTCTAACGGACGTAAATACATCTCCTGGTTCTTCTTGAAAAGAGAGTACATAGTTCTTTCCTAGGATAAGACTAATTTGTTCTTGATTGAGTTTTTTATCAGGAGTTATGCTCAACATCGTTGCAGTGAAGAAAAGATAATCCTCAAACTCGTCAATCTTTGGACGGTTCTCAGTACTTAAAATGTCTTCAAGAACAAGAGGGTGAATGTCAAATTGCTCTCCAACAGATTGAATAATAGAAACATCATGAATTCCATCTAAATCAATCCAATTGACTTGTCCATCTTTTACTTCATCAATTAATGATGAATAATCTTCGATTTCTCGCTCTTCTAAAAAGTCTTTGTTGTATGCTGTTAAACTACAGCCGACCCTACGCGATTTCTCATTCCCTGTATAAATAAGAGAACCGGGAGCTTTACCGATTTTCTTTCTGTAATTAGGTCTTTGACTCATGTTCTTTCGGGTTGATTCTTGAAGTATACCGTACGGTGAGGAAACGGAATGTCAATTGAAGGATCGTTGTCAAACCTTTTCTTAATAGAATAGTTCAGGTCATAATGCATTAATACACCTTCAATAGGATCTTTGGCCCAAATATAAGCACGGAGGATTACACTTGAGTCTTCCCATCTTACAACACGAATTCGAACTTTTGGTTCTCCGTTTAGTTTTTCTTCTTCAGAACGCCCGTCTATAATATCAGGATGTTTTTCACATTCTTCGGTAATGATAGCCATTGCTTTATCCATATCGCTATCGTAACTGATTCCATATTCACAAAACTCACAAACCCTATTGTCTTCAATGTGTGCATTGATGATGGTTTCTGAGCTAATGATGGAGTTTGGAATAATGATGCGTTTGTTTTGAAAGTTGGTGATAACAACATGGCGAAGGGTAATATCTTCAACAATACCTGTGTATTTGTCAGCAACATGAATCCAATCGCCTACTCGAAAT
>CERC01134251.1_pt1 | contig 11455 bp, 11 predicted proteins | sample 530921 | NCBI WGS metagenome assembly CERC01 (sample SAMEA2621099, study PRJEB7988) | marine metagenome | isolation source: saline water (ENVO:00002010), including
TCATCTTTTCAATCTGTTCAATCGCACATGCCCAAGTATTCAACTGGAGTACTGAAGTAAACTCCACATATGATTATGTCTCTGTAAATGCTATTTCACCTACTGGAGAAGTATTTGCGGCCAACTTCACCAAAAACCCTTCTCCAGCATACTACGGCATCAATGACATCGTGAAATATGACACTGCTGGAAATCAGTAATGGCAATATTCTATTGGTGGAAATGCCCGTGTTGAAAACATGATCTTTGATGATGGAACACTTTACTTCAGTGGAGTTTTTAGAGATTCATTACGAATGAATGACTCTTTGATTACAGCCGCATCCTTTCTAGATTTAAGCTTCATTGTATCAATTGATAGCGATGGCACATTCAATTGGCTATCAACACCCTGGGCTACAAAGCGATTGATCTACAACCTCAGATTTTATGAGCAATCTCTTTATGCAATTACCCTTGGAACTGGTTGGGGTACAGGAACCATTTCGAAATTTGATTTAAATGGAGACTTACAAAATGAGCAATCTGTAAGTGGAGCTGTAAGCATTTCTGACTTTGTTTATGATGATTCCAACAATGTATACATCAGCGGTTATTGCAATACTGGTGCTACTTTTGGAAGTTTAACTATTCCCAATACAGGATCCAGTTACAATTCTTTCATCCTAAAAACCGATGCCAACTTTAACCCTATTTGGGTAGATGCTGGTCCGCATATCACTTTTGATTTTGAGTCTAAAGTCTACATGGTTGACGATACGCTTTATTACTTCCATGCTCGTAAAACAGCTAATACAGGTGCTACACCCTATATCTTCAAATACACACAGCAGGGAAGTTTTGTAGACTCTATCTCATTTATGGATGCTTGGTCGCCTCCATTTGAACATGGATGGACAAAAAATAACGGAGAGGATGTAATCATCATGCTTGAAACTCAGAATGCAGCTGCGTTTAATGGCTTACCTCTGTACTTTTTGGATAAAAACCTATCTATACTTAGAGCCGATACATTAAGAAACCTCTATTCATTTTACACCTTTTTAAGTGCATCGGATGAGGCCATTTGCATTACTGGTAAAGCCAATTATGGCATCAATTACAACAGTGACACACTCCTTTCTTTTAACGGTGGATCTGGAAATGGTATTATTCATTTTAACTACGACCAAGATACTCCTGACAGTATTCTGAATATAAGCAACGTTCAACTCAGCACATCACATTTGACCTTTTACCCCAACCCTGCTAAAAATGAAATCACCCTTCGCCACGAACTCAATGAATCACTAAATATTGTTATTTACTCTTTGGCGGGAGCTGAAGTTTTGAGAACTCGGATTACTGAAAACAACAATATTATTCCAGTGGGTTCACTCTCTTCTGGATATTATTTACTTCAAGCAAAAAGCTCAACCGATTCATACACCAAAAAGCTCATCATACAATAGATACAAGCATAGATTACTGTTCAAATAATCAAGAAGTCCGATATCAATTAAGATGTTGGGCTTTTTTATTATTGTTGCTGCTGATAAATTGGAATTAGATGCTAATGTCATCCAAGGTGGTAAATCGATTTCATTTGTAAACGAAGGCGATAGCACGCCTGATAATTACATCCCAAGATTAATTCATTTATACAAAGCTGGTTTATTTCCATTCGATAAGTTGGTGAAATATTACGAGTTTGATGAATTTAATCAAGCGGTTGAAGATTCTGAAAAAAGGAACAACCATTAAGGCAATTATTAAAATGTCACACTAAGGTTTATTCTTTCAATTTCAATGTTAGCCGATTATCAATTTTGATGGTCGGCTTTTTTTCTAGTTAAAACTCCATTCTGTCCACTTCGGCACTGATTGATTGTGATTCAAAAACTATCCCAATAAAATTGCTTCCATTCATAATCAATATAGTAAATATCTGATGAGTTTGAGAGTTTCATTTGTTATACTTCTTGTTATTTTCTGTCAACAACTTTTTGCCCAAGAGAAGTACTCTATTAGCGGTTATGTAAGAGATGCCTCGACAGGTGAATATTTGATTGGAGCAACAGTTCTTGTGCAAGAATTACCGGGTGTAGGTTCTTCTACCAATACTTACGGCTTCTATTCCATAACATTAGAAAAAGGAGAATACACATTAGTAATCAATTTTTTAGGGCTATCCCCTCAAACAAGAAAAATAACACTTGACAAGGATTTAGAGCTCGATTTCAACTTAGAAGAAAATAGTACTCAACTTAATGAAGTAGTTATTTCTGCTGAAAAAGCAGATGAAAACCTAAGAAAACCAGAAATGGGTGTTGAAAAAATTGAGATGCAAGATTTAGATGATATTCCTGTATTAATGGGGGAAAAAGATGTGCTAAAAACAATCCAGCTAAAGCCTGGAGTAAAAGCTGCTGGTGAAGGAAGCAGCGGATTCTTTGTTCGAGGAGGTAAAGCAGATCAAAACCTTATTCTATTGGATGAAGCTACTGTTTACAATGCTTCACATCTGCTAGGCTTCTTTTCTGTTTTCAATGCAGATGCTCTCAAAAGTATCAAGCTATACAAAGGAACACAACCCGCTGAATATGGAGGACGCCTTTCTTCTGTAATGGATATTCATATGAAAGAAGGCAACAATCAAAAGTTTGGAGTAAGTGGAGGAATTGGCCTTATTGCATCTAGACTATCTGTTGAAGGTCCAATTGTAAAAGGGAAAGGGTCTTTTAGTATTGCTGGACGCAGAACTTATGCAGATATGTTTTTAAAAGCAACTGAAGATTACAGTGATGCCTCGTTGTACTTCTATGATATCAATGCTAAGGCCAACTACCAACTAAGTAAAAAAGACCGCATCTATTTCTCAGGTTATTTTGGTAAAGACGTTTTTGGTATGGAAGACATGGTGGGATTTGATTGGGGAAACACAACTGCCACTTTACGTTGGAATCATTTATTCAACAATAAACTCTTTTCTAACACATCATTTATTTTCAGTAACTATAACTACAACATTGACATTAACATCAGGGGTATTGACGCACAAATTGTATCTACAATACAAGACTTTAACTTAAAGCAAGATTTTCAATATTACGCCAATGCAAAAAACACGTTAAAGTTTGGTTTTAATTCGATTCATCACACTATTGTACCAGGTGAAATCACAACCAGTTCTGGAGATAGCGATGATCTCTCGAATAGTTACGCTTGGGAAAATGCACTATATGCTTCCCACAACTACAAGCCTAATGATGTATTGACGTTTGAATATGGCCTACGTTTTAGTGCATTTAGTAACTTAGGTGCTGCTACTTATTATGACTACGATGTTGAAGGCAATACCATTGATTCTACTCAATATTCAAGTGGCGAATTTGCTAATACATATTTCAACCTAGAACCCCGTCTAACAGTTAATTACCTCATCAACAATAAAAGTTCTGTGAAATTTGCCTATGGAAGAAATGCGCAGTACTTGCACCTCTTATCCAATTCAACATCTGGTAGCCCTACTGATATGTGGATTCCAAGCACTCCCAATGTAAAACCAGAAATCGCTGATCAGCTATCAATTGGTTATTTCAGAAACTTTAAAAATAATTCTTATGAGTTTTCAATTGAGGGGTATTATAAATACTTACAAAATCAAATTGATTATAAAGATGGTGCCGAGTTACAATTCAATAATAACGTAGAGTCTGAATTGCTTTATGGAGAAGGCAGAGCTTATGGTATTGAGTTATTGATTAATAAGAAAAAAGGACGTCTGCATGGCTGGGTAAGCTATACTTTATCTAAAACTGAAAATAAGATAAATGGAATTAATAACGGTGATTATTATCCTTCAATGCAGAACAGAACACATGATCTATCTATTGTTGCAATGTATGATCTAACAGATAAATGGACACTCTCTGCTTCATGGGTATTCTACACTGGAAATGCCGTTACCTTTCCTAGTGGAAAATATGAAATTGCCGGTGAAGTCGTAAACTATTACACAGAAAGAAATGGCTATAACATGCCTGATTATCATCGACTTGATTTAGGAGCCACATGGCAAGTAAAGAAAAATGAAAAATTTGAATCGAGCTGGAACTTTTCATTGTACAATGCATATGGAAGAGAAAATGCTTACATGATTACGTTTGAAGAAGATCCTGATGATGCTTCCAAAACACAAGCTGTACAAACCAGCCTTTTCAGATGGATTCCTTCAATTACTTACAACTTTAAATTTTAAGCATGAACCCAGCACAAAAAAAACTGTTTCAAACTATGGACTTGCAGACTAAAATTACCGGATCAATACTGATTAGTTTATTATTCATCCTGTCTTCTTGTCAAAAAGTAATTGATATCGACCTTAATAGTTCTGATCCTGAGATTGTAATTGAAGCCAGCATTGACCAAACCAGTTTATGTACAGTAACACTTTCTAGAACAGTCAACTTTGATGCTTCCAACAACTTTCCGGTAATTAGTGGAGCTATAGTAATTCTAAATGACGGACTAAATACAGATACGCTTAATGAAGATTCAGCTGGCCATTATTCAACAACAGCCATTACAGGAACTCCTGGAACAACTTATGAGTTGTATGTTAATGTTGAAGGAGAGACATATACAGCATATTCCACAATGCCTCAACCGGTAAGCATTGATTCTGTTTATATTAAAACAGAAGAAGGATTTTTCGGTGATGATGATGAAGATTATATCCGCGTACAATTTTATGATCCTGACGGAGTAAACAATTATTACCGCTACAATATTATCGTCAATCAAACCAATGAAAAATTAACAAGTATATCTGATGATGAAATAAATCAAGGCGAACTGATTGAACGTAACTTATTAGGGCAAAAAGATGATAATGATGAAAATCAATTTGTTTCAGGAGACACTGCATCCGTATTTTTATATGCGCTAGACAAAGATGTCTATGATTATTACCGCACACTAAATGATTTAACCGGCAATTTTTCAGCAGCAGCTCCAGCTAACCCTCTGACAAATTTTAATAATAATGCCCTTGGTTTTTTCAGTGCGCATGCATATACCACTTACAATATTGTCATACCTTAATTCAAGACTATTGTCAACTTGATTTTTATCACTCCCCCCCAAATTAAATATTTTAGAATTACCTACTCTTACTTTAACTTAACATGCATAACCATGACTCTAATGCATAAAAGAGAACTCTATAAAACAGCCCTCATCTCATCCCCGATTATGGCAGCATTTGTAGTATCTCCTATTTACCTCATTGTGAATCAACACCATAATATAGAGTACGGCAACATGTTTCTATTACTAACCACTATGTCTTTACTTGTGTGGTTTATTAATATTGCATTGTATCACTACATTCAGCAAAAGTGGTTAAGGCTAGTTATAAGTTATGGTTTATTGTTAATCATTCACCTCCCGCTAATTAATCTTTTTTCTTACTTCTTTCCGATTGTTCATAATCTTCAAGCTGAAGATACTTCTGCCCCAGTTTTTTATCTATATCCTATTATCAATATTATGGCCTTAAATACCATTGTTATCATGATGGCTAATGCTATAATGAACAAGTCTAAGCAAAGTGAAACACAAGCAGAATTAGATGAACTTAAAATAAAACACCTTGAAGCAGAGCAACAACAATTAATCAATCAACTCCAACCTCACTTTCTATTCAACTCACTAAGCACCCTAAAGTCATTAATCTCTCAAAACAGTGAATTGGCTGAAGGTTATACTTTAACACTATCTGATTTTTTAAGGTTTACTGTTTCTGCAAAAGATAAAGTTGTAATACCGCTAATTGAAGAGATAAATTTTACAAGAGATTATATCCATTTAATTAAAACCCGTTATCAAGATTCTTTTTTTATGACATTTAATCTCCCAGAAACCATCCTTACAACAAAATCCATCCCTGTTTATGCATTACAAACCCTGATTGAAAATGCCATTAAGCACAATGCTTTTACCGATGAATCTCCATTAAGAGTCAGTATTTCCTATCAAAACGAACAATTAATCGTAAAGAATAACATACTGCCTAAATTCAAACCTTCAACCTCAGTTGGTATTGGATTAAAAAACCTGACTAAGCGATATGAAATAATAACCAATCAGAGTGGTGTATTTATTGAACAAACAGAAAATTGGTTCATAGTAGCAATAAATTTACTTGATAAAAATGTTGAAAGTAGTAATCGTTGAGGATGAAAAAATCACTTCGCAGGATCTGATCAATACATTGCAAAAAATAGATCATGATATTTCAGTTGTAGCAACACTTACTTCAATTGGCCAAGCAATTGAATACTTTGAAACACATTGCGATTTTAACCTTATTTTTTCAGACATACAACTACCCGATGGACTAAGTTTTGAAATTTTCAAAACTGTAAAAATTCATACTCCTATTATTTTTTGTACAGCTTTTGACTCCTATACACTTGATGCATTTGACACCAATGGTATTGTATACCTCCTGAAGCCTTTCAATAAAAAAAGTGTTTCAAAAGCATTGGATAAATACCAAATGTTGAAAGATAATTTTACCGATAATACCAACGCATTTAATCAGATCACCCAAAACTTTGAACAAAAAACTCACAAATCAACTTCGTCAATTTTAATTTATCAAGGAGAAAAAATAATTCCAGTTAAAATCAGCGATTTTGCACTCTTCACTATTGAAAAAAGACAAGTTTTTGGCTTAACATTCTCTACTAACAAGTTATTAATTTCTCACAACTTAGAAGAATTAGAAGAGATTTGCACTCCTGTTTTTTTCAGAGCAAACCGACAGTTTTTAGTGAATCGAAAAGCAATAAAAGATGTCGAGCGTTATTTCAATCGTAAAATCATGATTAACCTTACAATAGATTTTAAAGAATCTATTTTAGTAGGTAAGCTCAAAAATACTGCCTTTTTAGAATGGTTATCATCATAAAAACAACCTTACTAAATCATTTTAAAAGCCCCCATTTTCATCTTTTATCGCAAAAAACTCTTTTCATTTAAAGTAATTTTTGGTTTCATTCGTCTTCAATAATGTGGAGGCATCAGTAACATCACACATGAAACAACAAAGCATCTTAAACGCAGTAAAGCAGCACAGCAAAAAGCTGTTTAGCTTTATTCGTAGCAAGGTGCAAACCGATGAAGATGCCGAAGACATTTTACAAGATGTTTGGTACAGTCTAAGCACCATTGTAGATACAGAATCTATTGAGCAACTCGACAGTTGGCTGTACCGCATTAGTCGGAATAAAATAATTGACCGAAGCCGAAAGAAAACAACCAAAAACCTAGAAGATCTTGCTATTGAAGATGAAGCTGGAGAACAGTTTTTCCCAAATGATTTACTCAAAGACAATACACTTCCTGATCTAGGTTTGGAACAGTCCTTTATTCAAGAAGCATTAATGGCTGCTATTGATGAACTGCCTCCTCAACAAAGACTAGTGTTTGTACTTAATGAACTCGAAGATTACACCTTACAAGAAATAGCCGAGCAGACCGGAGAAAACCTCAAAACCATCATATCGCGAAAGCAATATGCCATGAAAAAACTACGCGAAAAACTGCAACACATCTATAACACATTAAATGACTAATCATGAAAGATTTTAAAGCGAAAAAATTCAAAAAGTATAAACTGTTTTTCATCCCCATTTTCTTTTTGGTCGTATTTGGCGTAGGCTATTTAGTAATGTTCCTGTGGAACGCTATTTTGCCTGATGTAACCAGAGTGCAACCTATTACTTATTGGCAAGCCATGGGAATATTATTATTATCCAAAATTTTATTCGGAGGCTTTAAAGGTTGCGGACCAAAACACCACAACAGAGAATGCCGTCAGCACAGAGGCATGCACAAACTCAAGCATAAATGGGGGAAATTAAACGACCAACAAAAAGAAAAAATTGAAAAAGAATGGTTTGGTTCAGCTGATGACATTAATGAGGAATCTAACCAAAACCCGTAACAAACATGATTCACGTATACAAAACCAATGTTCCTAATCACCATGTTGTAGAATGGCTAAAGCCAGAGTTGAATGCTATTCTATCACCTCAAAACTGGAATTTTGATTTGGAAGATTGTGATAAGATTTTCAGAATCGACTCAAACTGTCAAAAGCAAGTGTACGCTTCTATTCAACTCATCAAAAACAGAGGTTATTTTTGTACTGAACTAGAAGATGAATCCTAAAACGAGGCTAACTTGTTAAACATATTGGGGTAATATTCGCTTTATTACAAGTAAGTACCTTAGCAGGTATGAACAAAGAACCCCAATAGATATGATGCTCAATAAAAATAGTTCAGAAAACTCATCAATCATTGATACTCCTTTTTTTGAGGATGTTCTTCACGGACTATCTCAAAAAGAAAAACAACTTCCTTCCAAGTATTTTTACAACAAAAAAGGCGATCTCCTCTTCCAGCAAATTATGCATTGTGATGATTACTACCTTACCCGTTGTGAAATGGATATTTTTCAACACAAAACAGCAGAGCTTTCCAAACCTTTAATTTCTGCCAATACTACTTTTGATTTAATTGAATTGGGAGCCGGAGACGGATCAAAAACAAAGCATTTGCTTCAACACCTTATCGATAAAAATGTAGATTTCAACTACAAGCCTATTGATATTTCAGGACATATTCTCTCTGTTTTAAAAAACGATTTACAAGAAAACATACCACAGCTAAACACTCAACCTGAACAAGGCGATTATTTTGAAGCTTTGGCTAGAATTTGCGCTACTTCAGATAAGCGAAAAGTCATCTTGTTTTTAGGATCCAACATTGGTAATATGCTGGAAAGCGAATCTATCTCTTTCTGCTCTACACTAGCAAAAATGCTTTCTCCGGGAGATTTGGTACTCATTGGTTTTGATCTAAAAAAATTGCCTGCTACAATTCTTAGTGCTTACAATGACAAAGAAGGCTTAACCGCTCAATTCAACTTAAACTTACTCCAACGCATCAACAATGAGTTAGGCGCCAATTTTGACCCCAGCCTATTCATGCATTACCCCACTTATAATCCACAAACCGGGGCTTGCAAAAGCTACCTAATTAGCCTTAAACAACAAGATGTTCAAATTGACGAACACACCATCTCTTTCGATAAACATGAACCCATTTTCATGGAAGTTTCACGTAAATTTTCAATGGAAGACATTCGCAAACTGGCTCATAAAACAGGGTTTAAACCGGTATCTTTTTGCATGGACACCCAAGAATGGTTTACCGATGTCATTTGGGAAGTTTGTTAACTTCCCCTTCTAAATTTTCAACTTCAATGCTGAATTTATACAACACTACACGAGCAAAAACCGAGGCCATTTGCGCATCGTTGGAAACCGAAGATTACGTAGTACAACCTGTGGTAGATGTAAGTCCGCCCAAATGGCACCTAGGACATACATCGTGGTTTTTCGAAACGTTTATTTTAATCCCTCACCTTCCCGAATATCAGGTTTTCCATCCCGATTACAATTACATTTTTAACAGCTATTACGAAACTGTTGGAGCACGCGTAATCCGTACCAACAGAGGAAACCTCAGCAGACCTTCGGTAAAAGACATTTATGCTTACCGAAAGCATGTTGACCATGCAATGCAACAATTCCTTAGTTCACTAATAACAGCAAAAGTTCAAGAGGTACTCGTCCTCGGCATTAACCATGAACAACAACATCAAGAGCTGCTGGTTACTGATATTAAATACATTTTAGGACACAATCCATTGTTTCCTGCATTTACTACAGATTTTGAAACCACTGTTATAGCTCAAAAACAAGAGTGGGTTTCCATTCATGAGGGTGTTTATGAAATTGGGTTCAAAGACAATGGGTTTTGTTTTGACAATGAACGGAACAACCATAACGTATACTTAAACGATTTCAAAATTCAAAAAGAGCTTATCACCAACCGCGAATACATTGCCTTTATAGAAGCCGGTGGGTATTCCAATTTTAAACACTGGCACTCAGAAGGCTGGGAATGGGTGAAACAAACCGGGGGATGCGCTCCGCTTTATTGGCACTTTGTAGATAATACGTGGAAACACTACACCCACAAAGGGTTAGTTGAAATTCATCTTGACGAACCTGTATGCCACGTTAATTTTTACGAAGCTTCAGCATTTGCCAACTGGAAAGGAATGCGATTACCCACAGAATTTGAGTGGGAAATTGCTGCCGACCGTATCAACTGGGGATCTCGCTGGGAATGGACAAACAGTGCCTATCTTCCCTACCCGGGTTTTAAAATTGCAGATGGAGCTATTGGCGAATACAATGGTAAATTTATGGTGAATCAAATGGTATTGCGCGGAAGTTCAGTTGCTACCGCACAAGGACATTCCAGAAAAACGTACCGCAATTTTTTTCATCCTCATTTACAATGGCAATTCATGGGAATTCGATTGGCTCAATAACCTTTTAGCTTTGTAAAGATGGACTACAACTTTGACGAAATTATTCCCCGGAGAAATACACATTCCATTAAATGGGATGCAGACGGAGATGACAACCTATTACCAATGTGGGTAGCAGATATGGATTTCAAAACTGCCCCTGAAATCATAGAAGCTCTTCATCAAAGAGTTGACCACGGTATTTTTGGCTATTCGCTTACACCTCCTGAATTTTATGCAGCTATAGGTAGCTGGTGGAAAAAACGACATGGAATAACTGTTAAGGCAAATTCTATTATTCCTACAACAGGTATTATCCCCGCCCTTATTGGAATTGTGCATACCTATTGTCAAACAGGTGATAAAGTATTAGTCCTCATTCCTGTTTACGATCACTTTTTTTCATGCATTCGCAATGCTGATTGTGAACCCTTAGAAAGCAATCTCATCTACCAAAACGGAAACTATTCTATCGACTTTGAAGATTTGGAAAGAAAAGCTTCTGATCCAAAAACCAAATTAATTATGCTAAGTAATCCGCACAATCCTGCGGGAAGAGTTTGGACAGAAGACGAACTCAAGCAAATTGGTGATGTCTGTATTAAACACGATGTGAAAATTATTTCAGACGAAATTCATTCCGATTTAATTCACCCCGGTTTTAAACATGTACCCTTTACTTCATTAGGAGAAAAGTACAGTCAAAATAGTATTACGTGTTGCTCGCCCAGCAAAACCTTTAACCTTGCCGGGCTTCAGGTTGGTTATGTTTTCTCTGCCAACCCTGATATTAAAGACAAAGTGGAAAAAGCTTTTCACAAACAAGAAATGTTTTTGGTCTCTCCATTTGCCAGCACTGCTTTAATTGCTGCTTATACACATGGAGAAGAATGGTTAGAAGCTCTCCAAAATTACTTGCATGAGAATTTCCGGTTCCTGTCAAATTTCATTAGCAAAGAACTTCCTAAAGTTCACGTTACACCATTACAAGGCACTTATTTAGTGTGGCTTGACC
>CERC01010931.1_pt1 | contig 11439 bp, 9 predicted proteins | sample 530921 | NCBI WGS metagenome assembly CERC01 (sample SAMEA2621099, study PRJEB7988) | marine metagenome | isolation source: saline water (ENVO:00002010), including
CTTCGTGAGCAGTATGAGCTACTTTGGGATATTCCAAACAATATTGGATATCTCCAGCTTGTGGGTATTATGCAGAAGTTCGTTGACCAATCGATTTCCGCAAATACGAATTACGACCCTTCTCTTTTCCCTAATGACAAAGTGCCGATGAAGCAGCTGTTACAGGATCTTTTAACAGCTTATAAATACGGTGTTAAAACTTTGTATTACCACAATACACGTGATGGCGCGTCAGATCAGACCGATGATGGTGGTTGTGAAGGTGGTGCGTGCAAGCTGTAAAGCTGCACGGACTTCCGTAATTCAATATAGAAACAGATAGCGGTAGCTGTAGGTTTAATAATTCTAATATTCAGGAAAGAATATCTCGATGGCGTACACCACGTTCAGTCATAGTACTCATGATGCAACTAAAGAGCCGATGTTTTTTGGTCGTAGCGTTAACGTTGCTCGATACGATAAACAAAAATATCCTATTTTTGAAAAGTTAATCGAAAAGCAGCTTTCATTCTTCTGGCGTCCAGAAGAAGTTGATCTGTCTACGGATCGAAAAGACTTCATGAATATGCCTGAGCATGAAAAACACATCTTTTTGAGTAATTTGAAGTATCAGACACTGCTTGATTCTGTACAGGGGCGTTCACCTAATATCGCTTTCTTGCCTGTAGTGTCGTTGCCGGAATTGGAAACGTGGTTTGAAACTTGGGCGTTTAGTGAAACGATTCATAGCCGCTCTTACACGCACATCATTCGTAATATCATCACCGAGCCCTCAGAGGTTTTTGATGAGATAGTGACAAATCCAGAGATTATTCGTCGAGCAGACTCTGTAACTCGTTTATATGATGAGTTTATCAACTTGTGTAATGTTCATAGCATTCACGGAGAAGGTCTGCATACGATAAATGGTAAAGTTTTTGATACGTCACTGCGTAATTTGAAAAAGAAACTTTATCTGACTATGGTCTCGATCAATGTGTTGGAGGCGATTCGTTTTTACGTCAGTTTTGCGTGCTCGTTCGCTTTTGCTGAGCGTGCGATCATGGAAGGTAACGCTAAAATCATTAAGCTGATTGCTCGAGATGAGGCTTTACATCTGACCGGTACACAGCACATGGTTAATATCATGGCGTCGGGTGCTGACGATCCTGTATTTAAAGAGATTGCTGAAGAGTGTGAGCCTGAAGTCTATGAGATCTTCAAGGAAGCTGCTCAGCAAGAGAAGGACTGGGCTCAGTACTTGTTCCGTGAAGGCTCTATGATTGGTTTGAACGCTAAAATTTTATCTGACTACGTTGAATACATCACAAACGTACGGATGAAGGCACTGAATCTGGAAGAGATCTTTCCGCCTTGCCAGAACCCTCTACCGTGGATGAACGCTTGGTTAGTGAGTGACAATGTACAAGTGGCACCGCAGGAAGCGGAAATAAGTTCTTACCTCGTCGGTCAGATTGACAACGAAGTAGGTGATGACGATTTTGACGGCTTTGACCTGTAAGGAAAGTATCATGGCTGGCCCATCACGGATCAAAGTTAACAATCATCATACGTTTTATTATCAGTATGAAACGACTTTGTTAGATGCTCTGGAAGTACAAGAGATTCCTGCACCGTATAACTGCCGCGGAGGTTATTGTGGCTGTTGCAAGGTTCGTTTAATTGAAGGCGAAGTGGAATATGTGCAGGAAAGTTTATTAGATCTTCAAGATGATGAAGTGCTGACCTGTTGCTGCATTCCTAAAACTCACATTGAGTTGGAAATGCCCGAAGAGTAGTTGAATTAAAATATTTAACTTTCTTCAAATAACATGAACGGTGTTGCTCCAGGGCTTCACCGTTTTTTATTTTCTTGTGCACAGTCTTTTTATCCCTTCTGTCAATAGCATAAACATAGCATTTCTAAAAAAGATAAAATTCTATTGAAATGTTTAACTTATTGAAAATAAAGAATAATTTTTCTTGGTGTTAAAAAACACACGATTTGCTAGATACAAGGTATTTTGCGGCTTTGCGCAATCTACCCAAAAACTATTCACTGACTTATCCACAGTTTGTGGGGGTAAGTTACTTCATAGTATCTATTAAGTCATTCCACTCTATTTTTTGTTTAAAGGGGTGGGTTTATCTATTTGTGAGAACTGGCTTTTAACCTGGTAAGACGTATATTTTTCAGCATTGATCAAACATCGACTTTATTGGAGTACTTACTTGAATTATCGCTATTTACCAATAGCCGCTTAATATAGTTATATCGTTGATTGTTTTTTATACAGTAGGTGCTCTATAATATAAGCTAATTGCTCGTATCGAGCATACTGCATACACCGGAAGTTTGTCATACTAAATCAAAGTCCGCTTTGTTTAGATGGCAATAGTGTGTGTTTGATTAATTAAAGCACAGGATTGCTAGTAATGAAGTCTCTCCGCCATAGATTGTTGTTTTGGCCAGTTTTATTCTCTTCGGTGTTTTTTCTCACAGCGACAGCACATGCTGCATCCATTATAGAAGGTTTAACAACAATCACCGGTACTGCCGAACGCATGATTTCATATCGGCATCAGGAGCGTTTTGTTTTTACAGATGATGGTAGTCAGCATCTACTTGTGAATTTAGGTAATCGTGACAGTGAAAATCAGGCCGCGTTAGCTTTAATGGTTAAGGAGTCTGGAGATCTAGGGTGGAAGGAAACGATTGATTTAGAGTGTAGTGATCATGAGTCTACAGCTGATCTGCTAATTCATGATAACTATCTTCATATTGTTCATAGTTGTGGTAAAGAGCTCTGGTATAGCCGTTTAACCTATGATCCTCATTTATTTACCTGGTGGAACCTGAAAAAAAGAAGAATCTTTAAGAGCTTTACTCAAACCCCAAGTGCCCCCACCTTAGCGGTTGATAATGATCAAACTTTCCATGTTGCATTTACGTTGACTGGTAGAACTAACAAGGTTCAGTTGACGGGGCTATCAAGTGAAAAGCCGCTACGAAGCTGGGATGACGCTGGTGTTTGGGGGAGTAAGAACAGACGACCCGCAAAAGCGGGACGGTTGCTAAATCTAGATACTGGTATCGCTTTAATCTATACAGATGTAAGTAGTGGGGATGACTCTCAAAGCACATTGAATTTTACACGTGCAACTTCAGGAGGTAATTGGACCGTACCTGTTGTTCTTGAAGCTACGCCAGCGGGTTTTCATGATCCTTATGGTAGTCATTACAGCGCGAGTGTTGATGAGCAGGGAAATATTCATCTTATTTGGCCTGTGGATAAGCATTTAAAGTATTATCGGTATGATGCAACTACTGAGCAGTGGAACTCATCATTTGTTTTAGAAAATCCGCATAATGCTGTTTATAGTCAAGTTTCTTTACATACCGATGGAAGGGTCTTTTTAATATTCAATATTGGGGAACAGTTGCAGGTAATAGAAAGTGATGATTACGGCTTAACTTATACAAGTACAGTTATTCTTATACATCCTCTATTAGGTGAAGGTTATGATTGGGCACAGCCCCGTGTAGAGACCCCTGCAATTTTTAGTGATCGCCTACCTGTATTGCAGCAACTGTCAACAGTGCCAACTGCTGAACTAGGTTCCGTTGAAAGACTGTATTTGTTCTCAGTTGCCCCTTAGTAAAATTTATATTGGTTTAGAGTCAAATAACCTAAACTGAGAATGTGTTATGACTAATGTTCCTCACTAACTTAGTTCTCTTCTATCTACATAAGTTATGGCTGTATTAAATAGCAGCCTTAACTTATGAGCCTTTCCATTTATTCTTGAATGCATTATCACTATCTTTGATTTTCTTGTTTAAATTTCATGTAAGCTTACCTGCAGATTCCTAAAATATTCTTATAATTAAACTGATGTGAAATAGCTTCCGTAGTTAAAACCTGTTTTTTGGTGCGGCAAGTGACGGCATTTATGATTAAGTAAGTACAAAAATGCAACCTACTTCGGTAGGGGAGGTTTTCGGTGAATTCTAGAAATATAATTGTTCGCAATGTTATGTTATTGCTAAGTTTAATCAGCTTTAATCTGCACGCAATAGAAGAAGTTAAGATGAGTGAATATGGCGATGGAACAGTGAAATTGTATAAGGACATCTCTTACGGACCGGATCGTGCCCATAAATTAGACGTTTATACCCGGGATGAGTTTAGTAATGCTCCTGTTATCTTTATGGTTCATGGCGGTGCCTGGAAACTTGGAGATAAAGAGTCAAGTAGTGTTATTAAGAATAAAATAGAACGTTGGCTTCCGGCAGGTTTTGTATTTATCTCAATTAATTATCGTTTGCTGCCAAGAGCGACAGATCCGCTTCAACAGGCGGATGATGTTCGTAATGCTTTAATTACAGCACAACAAGGGGCTGTTAATTGGGGAGGCGATTCCGAAAGGTTTATCTTAATGGGACATTCAGCTGGTGCTCATCTGACAGGTCTAGTCGCTGCTTCTTTAAATAAGCACATAAGTGGAGGAGGCAAACCATGGTTAGGTACAGTTTTGCTCGATAGCGCGGCACTAGATGTTCCGGCCATAATGAAGAAGCGGCACTACGATTTCTATGATGATGCTTTTGGCAATAATCCTGGATTTTGGGTTTCTGCATCCCCATATCACCAGCTAAAATCAGATGTCCCGCCTGTACTGATAACCTGTTCTTCAAATCGGAGAGGAGCATGTGAGCAAGCAAATGCATATGCCGATAAAGCAAGCTCTTTGGGGGTTAGGTCATTAGTCATTAGTAAGGACCTTTCGCATAAGGAGATGAATGAAGATTTAGGTGATAGCAATGACTATACTAATAGTGTGGAGTCATTTTTTAGTAGTTTAGGCGAGTAGACTAATTTACATTAGCTGAACTATTTCGTTGTGATTTAAATGTGTCCACTAACATACTGATACTGTTTTGTATTGGAAATACTATGGGACCTAAGAAATATCCTATTCTGGATTGAGGTTGTTTTTTTACGGACCTATGTAAATGGGGCTGTATTAGAAATCTGAATTTGTTTATAGACAGTCGGAGAATCAAGACGTCGAGCGGTAAGGAGTAATTTAACCTTTACTCTATTTTATAAATAGTCATTAGGCTTTAAGCTTAATTCTCTCGCCTGTCGATAGTTAGGGGGGGGCTCTGATTTACTGGGCTTCTTTATAATAGTTAATGAGAAGCATACTGTTTTACCTGTTCATATTCGTGTCACAGCTGATAGATCTTGCCCATGCAAAACGAGGGCTATAGCTTTGAACTGAATGGCACTTGGTCAGTTCTGACCTAGTTTATGGAGTGTTTCTTGGGGTTTAGTAAAAAGAACTATTTCAGAGAGAAGTGATATAGGGGTAAATCTAATCTGGGCGGATAGATGGTCTGATTGTGAAGATACTTCTTAGCTCGGAAATAGATAAAACTTTAAGTTTAATCGTTATTATTTCATGTTAGGTTAACTTCAGATTTTTAGAGCAAGCCTTATTACCTGAATGCTTAAATAATTCCAGTGGTTTCAGTGTAATGGTGTTATAAGGTGGCGTTTTTGATTAATAAAGTAATCGCAGAATGAATTTTATTTGTTGGGGTGAAGTCTGGTGAAATTGAGAAATTTGGTTATCCAAAATATTATATTTTTACTCGCGTTTTTTAGCTTGAGTTCGTATGCGGCAGAGCAAGCTAAAACGAGTAAATTTGGCGATGGCACCTTAAAAGTTTATAAAAATATCCCTTATGGCAAGAATCGTTCACATAAGTTTGATGTGTATACTCGTGATGGGCTGAGTAATGCTCCTGTAATTTTTATGGTGCACGGTGGTGCTTGGAAGACGGGAAATAAAGGGTCTAAAAGCGTTATTAAAAATAAAATTGAGCGGTGGTTACCGGCAGGCTTTGTATTTATATCGATCAATTACCGTTTAATACCTAAGGTTTCTAGCCCTATTGCGCAGGCTGAAGATGTGCGTAATGCATTGATAGCCGCTCAAAAACAAGCGGTTGCTTGGGGGGGGGATCCTGAAAAATTTATTTTAATGGGGCATTCGGCAGGAGCGCACTTAGTCGGCTTGGTATCCGCATCGGCAAATAAGCATATGAAAAAGGGCGGCAAACGTTGGTTGGGGACCGTGTTATTAGATAGTGCAGCTTTAGATGTTCCAGCAATCATGAAGAAGAAGCATTATAGCTTTTATGATAAAGCCTTTGGTAAAAATAAAAGGTTTTGGGCGAAAGCATCACCACGTCACCAGTTAATGTCGGGGGTGCCTCCGATCCTAATTACTTGTGCGTCAGGGCGAAAAGGTGCTTGTCAGCAAGCTAACTCTTACGCCTCTAAAGCGAACTCTCTAGGTATTGATGTGTATGTAGTTAGCAAAGATTTATCTCATAAGAAGATGAATGAGGATTTAGGAGCTAGTAATGGCTATACAGCGGACGTAGAATCTTTTCTTTCTGGTTTAGATCTTAATGCGAAAGAAGCTATAGAAAAGCAGATGCTTATTACTGGTGAGGAATCTAAGCTAAGTGCTTTAAAGCGTTGGACTGCTAAGTGATAAGTATCAAAATAACGGTTTAATAAAACTACCTTTCTATAAAAACGGTGTCTGATTTTTTGTCATTTCAGTTAGGGCCTAGTTACTAATAAGTAGCTTATGCCCTTATGTATGTGAGCAAATTTTGTATTGCCCTAGGAGAGTAAGGGACTCTAAACTTGCAATGAGTTCTTAGTTTTGGGTGGCATCATCCATCTATACATTGAAACAGGGTAGCTTTGTTTGAGGGTTTTTTTTACTAATTCACTTTAGATTCACTATGTATTGTTATAGTGATCATTTTTAAGGGAATATTAATAAGTATTTTGATGCTTCTCAGTTACAGCTGAGTCAATTGAGACCTTTATTATTAATTACGGATAAAAATTAATATAGCAAAGGTATAAGGAGGTTTTGGGTGAATTTTAAAAAGTTATATATTCATAAAGTAATTCTATTGCTTAGTTTTTTTAGCTTACATGCATGCGCTATAGATCGTGTTAAAACCAAAAATTACGGTGGAGCTACAGTGGAAGTTCATAAGGATATTCCCTATGGTCCTGATAGCGCTCATAAATTTGATGTATATACACGCGATGGCTTAAACAATGCGCCTGTGATTTTTATGGTGCATGGTGGCGCTTGGAAAATGGGCGATAAGGAATCCAAAAGCGTCATTCAGAATAAAATAGAGCGCTGGTTGCCAGCAGGCTTTGTATTTATTTCGATCAACTATCGTTTGCTGCCAAGAGCGTCAGATCCTGTTCAACAGGCAGAGGATGTGCGTAATGCTTTAATAACCGCACAGCAGCAAGCGAGTAATTGGGGGGCTAACCCCGAGAAGTTTATTTTAATGGGCCACTCTGCGGGAGCGCACCTGGTTGGCTTGGTATCTTCATCTGTTGGTCAGCATGTGCGCTTGGGGGGCAAGCGTTGGTTAGGTTCAGCGTTGCTTGATAGTGCTGTTTTAGATGTTCCAAGTGTTATGAATCAGCGCCATTATGGTTTTTATGATGATGCCTTTGGTAAAGATTCTAGCTTTTGGATTGAGGCATCTCCATACCATCAGTTAAAAGCTGATGCACCACCATTGTTGATTACTTGCTCATCTAGTCGTAAAGGGGCGTGCTCTCAAGCTAACGCTTTTTCAGCAAAGGCGAATTCTTTGGGAGTTCGGGCATCAGTAGTAAGTAAAGACTTGTCGCATAAAGAGATGAATGAGGATTTAGGCGATAATAATGATTATACGGTCAAAGTTGAGTCATTCTTGAGTAGTTTAGATACTAATACTAAGTCTGCTATATCAAATCAATCGGCTATCACCGAAGAAGAACCGAAAAAAGGATTAATTCGACGTTGGATTGATAAGCGCAGAGCTTCGGAATAGAGCTCTAGACGCACTGAAAGTCATAAAACCAGATGTGGATACGTCTGGTTTTTTTTGCTCGAATATTTGATATACGTTTTATACCTATTTAGTTCTGATTTAGGGTATTTGCGAGAAGCTTCTATGTCTTTTTAGTGAAAAGACATAGAAGCTTTATGCACGGCAGAAGGATATTGGAGAGAAAAGTATTTTTCAAACGATTAGGCGCGTAGTCGGTAGAGTTAATTTTTAGCCCTGCGAGGCAACAGAATTATCCAACACCACCGTTAACAACTTACGACGGGCAATAATGATCTCTCTAGCTGTTGTCTTGACCTGAACTGTAAATCTAAGTTTTGGTGCTTATTCACTGATTAGGTAGGTCAATTATAATTTTAATATTGTATATAGGTTGGTCTGCGATCTTTACTCTTTATAGTGAGAGAGTGCTTTAGTCGCTGATTACCTAAGCATGATAAGGTAAAATAGAGCTATTATTTTCATTTATAGTTTGGTTCCTGAATGAGCAGCAACTCCTCTTTCTCTGAATTAGCTCTTTGTACTGAGCTACAAAAAACACTCCAGAAACTGGGTTACAACAAACCTACTCCTATCCAGCTTAAAGCGATTCCGCTTGTTTTGCAGGGAGATGATTTGTTAGCGGAAGCGCAAACGGGCACGGGTAAAACTGCGAGCTTTGCCTTACCTATTATCGAAAAGTTGAGTAAAGCTGAGCCGTCTCCTGATTATAGACAGATCAGAGCATTGGTATTAGCGCCTACGCGGGAGCTTGCTATCCAAGTGGCTGATAATACCTTGGAGTATGGCCGTTCGCTTAATATGCGTGTTATGTCTGTCTACGGGGGCGTGAGGCTTGATAATCAGGTGCGTAAGCTAAAGCGTGGGGCTGATATAGTTGTTGCTACGCCTGGGCGTTTACTTGATCTGCTTCAGCAAAAAGTTATTAACCTTAAGCATCTGGAGTTTCTGGTGCTTGATGAAGCTGATCGAATGCTGGATCTGGGGTTTATTGAGCCAATTAAAAAGATTATGGAGTTTTCTGCAGAGCCTCGGCAAACACTTTTGTTTTCAGCTACTGCGGATGAAAGTATTGAGATTTTAGCTGAGTTTTATCTGAATAATCCTAAGAAAGTTAAAGTGAACCCTCGAAATTCAACGGCTAGCCAAGTTAAACAGTATGCTTATGCGGTTGATAATAGTGATAAAGCAGATGTCCTAAGTTACCTGATTAAAGAGGGTAAGTGGGGACAGGCTCTTATATTTGTACGCACCAAAAAACGCGTTGATGAGGTCACTGATTACCTCAAGAAAGAGGGAATTGATGCCGCATCTATCCATGGTGATAAAACTCAACGTGAAAGAATACGTATGTTGGGAGAGTTTACTTCGGGTGAGCTACAAATATTAGTCGCAACAGATGTGGCAGCACGAGGCTTAGATATTGAGTCTCTACCTCATGTTGTAAATTACGATCTACCTAATGTACCAGAAGCTTATGTACATCGTATTGGCCGCACAGGTAGGGCGGGTGAACGTGGTGAAGCAATATCCTTGGTTGCCCCTGCTGAACGAGAGTTTCTGAAGCGAATAGAAGGTTTAATTAAGCAAAAAATTAAATTACGTCCAGTACCGTCTTTGGAAAATGGAAAGTTAGTTGAATCTAATGCGTCGGTAAAACCTCCTAAAAAGAAGCGATCAAAACAAAAGAAAAATTTGGACCGTTATCCTCCACAGGAAAAGTATGAAAGTACATTGTCTGTAAAGGCGGTAAGGCCATCGTTACTGAAAAAATGATCGACAGGTCTATAGATTTAGTGGCGTTTCCAGTCGGGTAGATCTTTCATCATATTTAAGTCATTAATCAGTGAAAGTGCTTGCCAGTTTTCTAAAGGTAATTCGAGCTCTCCTAAACGTGATCCATATTTCTGTTTTAGGGCTTGGACTTGCTCTGAATTGACATCGAATAGGCCAAGTCCTTTCATACCCCATCCTGCAAATAGTCGGCTATCAATTAAGTCGAATGAGATAAGCTGTATATTGGTATGCCGAAGATCATGGGTAATGGTCATGAACAGCTTGTTTACTTCTTCATATTTTCCTTCAATAACTTGAAGGAAGTGATGTTCAGTAGCGAGTAGCGTGCCCGTGATGCCTGCATGCTCATTATTCTGTTCGCTATGATTGAGAATATCTCTAACCTGTTCCCAATCTAGGATATCTACGCTTTCACTCTTATAAATGAGGCGGTACATAGGAAACCTCTTTAGGCTTAATGTGTACCGCTTCTACGTCTATCTAATTTAACTAGATCAAAGTTTGTTTATAGGAATGGTTTAAAACGGTCATCAAGCGGGGTATCGGCTAGATGATTGACGTAATTACTCATAACCTTTTGGGCGAGGCCAAGTACGATTTCCAGTAGTTGCTTTGGAGCGTAACCAGCATCATAAAAATCAGAAACATCATCCGGATTTACAACCCCTCTGTTACGTACAATCGAAAGAGTCATGTCATGTAACGCTTGCAGTTTGGCTGTTGGCATAGCATCTCGATTTCGTAATGCAAGCGTTAGTGATTCGTCAACATCCATCATTTTGGCAATTGCCGCGTGTGCTGGTACGCAATAATGGCAATCGTGTTCGACATTGATAGTTTGCCAAACAACGGTCAGCTCCTCTTTATCAAATGAAGTCTCTTGAAATTTTTTGTGAAGTATCTGGTAGGTTTCAAGAAGCTCAGGGGACTCTGACATAACGCCATGAAGCCCTGGGATAAGTCCAAAGCCTTTAATAGAGTTTTCTAAAAAAGGGCGGCTCTCGGTCGGTGCCGTTTCCATTGTATGTACTTTGAGATTATTCATTAATAAATACCTACTATATTTGATCGAATGGTCAATAATAAGAAGAGTATTTGTATTTGATCGATTGATCAAGTTAAAATTGATCGTATGTTCAAAAAAAGGTTGCAAAGATGGCGAATACGGCAAAGTATGATCGGGAGCAAGTGGTAGATAAGGCGATGTTGCTTTTTTGGGAGAAGGGCTTTCATGGCACTTCAACCCGAGACCTGCAGCGGACGATTAATCTTCGGCCGGGTAGTTTCTATGCGGCCTTTGGAAGCAAGGAGCAGCTATTTAAAGAAGCGCTTAATCGTTATTCACAGCAAGGCCGTGATCTGCTTCAGTTAAATGTGGCTAAATCGAAGTCAATATTAGGTGCAATAGAGGGATTTATAAAAGCGCTTGTTTTGGATCAGCGAGATCAAGTTCCTAGTGACATGTGTATGTTAGTTAAAACGATAGCCGAGTTAACTGATGAGCAGCCTGAATTGGTGAATGAGAGTAAAGTGTTACTGCAATCCATGGAAGGCTCTATGGTAGATCTACTGGCCCAAGCTAAGTTACGGGAAGAGTTAAAACCTAATGTAGATTGCGAAGTTTTAGCAAAGAAAGTTATCGTACAGATGATGGGCTTGAGAACGTATTTGCGTAGTAGTAATAATGAAAAATTAGTTGAAATGTT
>CERC01066812.1_pt1 | contig 11424 bp, 8 predicted proteins | sample 530921 | NCBI WGS metagenome assembly CERC01 (sample SAMEA2621099, study PRJEB7988) | marine metagenome | isolation source: saline water (ENVO:00002010), including
AACACATAATTGATGCTACTTTTTTTAGTGCTTTCACCTTTGTAGTGAATAATACGCGTTTCGGGGTAATAATAATTGTCATAACCTCCCAAACGAATTCTCCAAGAGAGGTCAATGTCTTCACCATACATGAAGAAATCCTCATCCAACAAACCAACTTTATCCAAGACTGTTTTACGCATAAGCATGTATGCACCGGCCAGAATATCTACTTTGTGTGTTTGGTGTTCATCTAGGTAAGAAAGGTGATACTGTCCAAACCGTTTAGAGTTTGGAAAGAGAGAAGAAAGTCCGAATATTTTGTAAAACGCGACTTCTGGTGTGGGCAAACCACGTTTCGATTCCGGTAAGAAATTTCCTTTCCCGTCAATCATTCTTACACCCAAGCCACCCGCTTTCGGATGGTTGTCCATAAAGTTTACGCATTTTTCAAAGGTGTCTTCTTCAACAATCGTATCAGGATTTAACAATAAAATGTACTCACCCTTGGCTATACGCATTGCCTGATTGTTGGCTTTCGAAAAACCAACATTGTCTTTATTCTCAATAAGTTTGACCCACTGAAACTTTTGGCGTACCATGTCGCAACTGCCATCGCTTGAACGGTTGTCTACCACAAAAACTTCACAGTCAACCTTGTCAATGGCCTTTTGTACAGAGAGCAGGCACTGTTCCAAAAAGTACCTCACATTGTAGTTTACTATGACAATGGTAAGTTTCAAACTATTTGGAAAGTGTTGATTCGTATGGAGTTCTGTTTACAATTGATCTGCCCAGCGTAATTTCATCTGTATATTCGAGGACATCTCCAACAGCAACTCCACGTGCAATGGTAGAAATGCTAACTCCCAAAGGAGCAAGTTTTTTATAAAGGTAAAAATTGGTAGTATCTCCTTCCATGGTAGTGCTAAGTGCCAAAATCACTTCATTGGTGGCTTCATCACGCACACGGTCAATAAGCGAAGCAATGTTTAAATCGTTAGGTCCAATTCCATCCATTGGTGAAATGTGTCCTCCCAAAACGTGATAAAGTCCATTGAATTGCCCTGTGTTTTCAAGTGCAATAATATCGCGCAAATCTTCCACTACACAAATCAATTTGGCATCTCGCTTAGGGTTTTTACAAATGCTACAAATTTCAGCATCACTAATGTTGTGGCATTTTTTGCAAAACTTTACGTCCTGCCGCATTTGCGAAAAGGCTTCTGCAAACTGGTTGACTTCTTCTTCAGATCGGTTGAGCAAGTGGAGCGTAAGGCGCAATGCCGTTTTTCTTCCTACTCCGGGAAGTGAAGCAAATTGCTCAACAGCTCTTTCCAATAATTTTGAAGGCAAATCCATGTGCCAAATGTAAACTCTTGCAATTCGAGAATCAACAATTCAGAACTTTCATTTTCTTTGTGCCATGTCACCATGGCTCGTTTTATCGCTTATCGCTCTGTATTTCGGGGTGTTAATCCTAATTTCAAAGTTTACTGCAAAAAGTGGAGGGAATGATGAATTCTTTCTCGGAAACCGTCAATCGCCCTGGTATGTGGTTGCTTTTGGTATGATTGGAACCTCGTTATCGGGGGTTACATTTATTTCCGTTCCCGGATGGGTGGCCAATAGTCAGTTTTCTTATATGCAAATGGTGTTGGGCTATTTGTTGGGCTATGCAGTAATCGCCTTGGTACTTATGCCCATGTATTACCGTTTACAGCTCACATCCATTTACAGTTATTTTCAAGATCGTTTTGGAAACTTGTCTTACAAGACAGCAGCAGCTTGTTTTCTACTTTCTAGAATAGTAGGAGCAGCTTTTAGGTTGTATTTGGTTGCCGTGGTCTTAAATTATGCTGTTGTAGAACGCTTTTGGCCTAGTAACATTCAGTTATTAGAAGAGTACGGAATTGACCTTCGTTTTCCGCTTACTGTGATTATTACCATTGTTTTGATCTTTTTGTATACAGCCAAAGGAGGAATTAAGACCATTATTTGGACAGACACGCTTCAGACAGCATTTATGCTTACTGCTGTTGGAGTTACTGTATACTTGATTGGGAGTTATTTTGGTTGGTCTCTCAGTGAAATTATAGACCAAGTACAGGCATCAGAATACAGCAAAGTCTGGTTTTTTGAAGATATAAAAGATGCACGTTTTTTCTGGAAAAACTTTTTAGGAGGTATGTTCATTACAATTGTGATGACAGGGATGGACCAAGATATGATGCAAAAAAACCTTTCGTGCAGAAACATTGGTGAAGCACAGAAAAACATGTTTGGTTTGAGCTTTACCTTGGTAATTGTAAACCTCATGTTCTTATCGTTGGGGGTATTGCTTTATAAATATGCTGCAGAAACTGGAATGACACTACCCGAAAAAGCAGATGAACTTTATCCAATGATTGCGTTAGACGGAGGTTTGGGAATAGTTGTAGGTATCCTTTTCATTTTAGGATTAATAGCAGCTGCTTATTCTAGTGCAGATTCTGCACTAGCGGCATTAACCACCAGCGTTTGTGTAGATTTTATTGATATTCAGCACAAACCAGAACAAGATCAAATAAAGATTCGAAAAAGAGTACATCTTTCATTATCAGCTGTTTTAGTGGGAGTTATACTGATTTTTAAATCGTTGGATAATTCAAGCATTATTTCAGACCTGTTCAAAGCAGCGGGTTATACTTATGGGCCATTGTTAGGCATGTTTGCCTTTGGAATGATGACGAAACGCAAGATTAAAGATCAATACATTATTCCTATTGCGATAGTTGCCCCCTTGTTAACCTATGCTTTTGCAGTTTATGCTCCGCAATTAATTACAGGGTATCAAACTGGTTTTGAGTTGATTCTGATAAACGGACTTATTATGTTTGCAGGGTTATGGTCTATTTCTAACAATAATCATGGGCATGAAGCTTTAGATATTTAAAGTGCTCCATAATTGGAACTATTCCAATTATGGGATGATTTGATTTGATTGGTTTTGTTTTAATGTGTTGTTTTTCAGGTATTTGTGTTTTTGGCTGTAGGCTTGTGATAATGTGGTAAAAGAAAAACTGTCTAATTATGAACTTAAATTTACTCACAAATAAGTTGTCGATAATCGCACTGGCATCAGTGGCAGTATTATCTTCTTGTAAGAAAGATGAGGATTCATCTTCTTCAGGTTCATCCAATGTAATTTCATCGGACTTTAATTACGAAACATCTGTAAAATCTGGATTTTACTTTCAGGTACCGGATTATTTATCCAATGCTTCATTTGAGATCTACACAGCAGATCCTGAAGACGGAGGTAAATTGTTGGCAGAAGGAAAGTTTAATGCAACAACTTTTGAATCAACATACGTATTGCCTTCAAGTTTGGAGTCGGTATACTTTAAATCTACATATGTAGGTCTACCCGGAGGTTTTGAAATCCCAGTATCAAACGGATTGGTTACATACCAGTTTGAAGGAAGTCGTCAGCAACGTTTGGCCGGAACAAGCGGAGGTTATAGCCCTGAGCCATCAACATGGAACAGTGTAGTGTATAACTTTATGGGGAATTACAACAGTTCAGGTGTACCTTATTACCTAGAAAATCCGGGAGACGTTTTAGATCAAACATTTGTAGATATGGTTGACGCCTCTTTGCCAGAGAATCAACCTGTTCCAACCTATAATCCTCATTATTTAGCTTCAAGTAATGAAACGAACATCATATTAAATGATAGTGCGGATGTTTGGGTAACGTTTGTAAGTGAAGGAGCTGGTTATAAAAATGTTTTGGCCTATTACAGTTATGATTTGAATAACCCTCCGGCAACAAAGAACGATATCGATACCATTCATTTTATCTTCCCCAATGCTTCTTTTTACAATTCTGGCGGTGGGCTTTATGCGGGAGATAAGGTTTACTTGGGAGCTTTCTCAGCAAATACAGGAATTGGTTGGGTGTTGTTACAAAATGCATATAATTCAAGTAACAATTCAGTTAATTTGAATAAGACACATCTATATTCTACCAATGAATGGAATCCTGAATCTAGTGCTAGTTTAAGACAGCATACAGTGGCTTTATACGATAGCCAACGCGATTTAATCTTAGTTGGATTTGAAGATCAAATCAGAACAAGTTCAGATCAGGATTTTAACGATTGTGTGTTCTATGCAACTGCCAATCCGATTACAGCAATTAATACCGGACAAATTCCTCCTATTACACAAGGTGGAAATGATGATGACGGAGATGGTGTACCCAACAGTCAGGATGAATACCCTAACGATCCGGATAAAGCATTTAACAACTACACACCTTTTGAAAACGGTTACAGCTCAAATGCTTTTGAAGACCTTTGGCCATCTGAAGGAGATTATGACTTCAACGATTTGATTGTGAATTATAACTTTAACCACATTACAAACGGAACTAACGAATTGGTAGAGTTAGAGTGGCAATTTGTAGTGAAGCACATTGGAGCTTCTTTCCACAATGGTTTTGGTATTGAATTGCCATTTGCACCTTCTCAAGTTGCATCTGTAACAGGATATAACTTTACAGAGAACATTGTAACCTTAAACGGAAACGGAACAGAAGCTAACCAAAGTAAAGCGGTAATTATGGTGTTTGACGATGCTTTTGACAACGAATATGACACAATAAACATGACAATTACGTTGGCTTCTCCATATAGCTTTAGCTCTTTTAACCAGTCAGGTTGGAACCCTTTCATCTTTGTAGATGGCGTAAGGTCGCATGAAGTACATTTACCAAATGCTGCTCCAACAGACTTGATGAATACAGCGCTTTTAGGTACAGGTGCCGATGATAGTGATCCTTCAATTGAGCGATACTACAAAACATCAGCGAACAAGCCTTGGGCAATTAACATTAGCCACGATTATGAGGCTCCCGTTGAGAAAGTCAGAATCGAAAATGCTTACCTTAAGTTTGAAGATTGGGTAAACAGCAACGGAACTCAGTATACAGATTGGTACGAAGCTCTTCCCGGTTACAGAGATGCTTTGAATATTCAATAATAAACACAGTTCATAAAGACACTAAAAAAGGCTCCGATTCGGAGCCTTTTTTAGTTAATATCATATAATAAATAAATTGTCTTTTTTTAGTTGATTTTCCGAACTAATAATTGAGCAGCTTGATAGGAAAGCACTTCAACGGAAGTCCCTTTTTCCAAATAACCTTCTTGGGCTCTGGCATCATATAATTCGCCATCAATTTCTACCGTTCCGGATGGACGCATTACAGTTGTACATACACCGGTTTTTCCAACCAATTGAAATTCCGAAGTGTCAGTACTTACATAGCCATCTGTTTTAGCTTGAACAGTATTTAGAGCTACATGGCTTAAAAGCTTAGAGTCTATTAACCGTGAAGCAATCGCAATGCTGGAAACAATACCAATGATAATGGACAACATGACTGTAATTAATGCCTGAAGCGCCTTTTCACCATCTACAAAATCAAAATTAAAACCAACATTGCCAATCATGCTCAATGTTAGCCCCACTATAATGAAGACAATTCCTGAAATTCCTGCAACGCCAAATCCGGGAATAACAAATACTTCAAGCGCAACTAAAACCAGTCCTACAAAAAAGATAATCAATTCCCATTCTTCGGCTAAACCTTCTAGAAAGTAAGGTGCAAAAAACAAAACTGCAGCGATTATTGAAGCGACTAGAGGAAATCCAATGCCAGGTGATTGCAATTCGAAATAAATGCCACCGATAATGACTAAAATAAGTATACCACTAATAGCCGGATTGATTAGCCACCCAATAATAGCATCAATGGTTGATGGTTCGTATGATTTTATAACATATGGTTGAAGATGAGCTATTTCAATTACTTCTTGAATGGTTTTGGCTTCACCTTGGCAAAAGCGGTGTTGAATGGCATCTTTGGTTGTGAAGGTTAATACTTTACCACTATCAGAAATAGAGGGAACATATTTGTCAGGGTCTACCATTGCTTCTGCAATGTCTGGGTTTCTGTTTGTCTCTTCGGCAGTGGCACGCATTTTCTGGCGCATATAACTTTGATACTTATCAGGAACCGGTTGTCCTGATTGATCAACTACTGTAGCAGCACCAATGGTAGAGCCCGGCATCATGTAGATGCTGTCACAGGCAATAGAAATCAATGCTCCTGCAGATGCTGCATTGTTATTGACCAGCACAATTACGGGAATAGGAGCGCGCAAAAAACGTGTCCGAATACTGTCAGCTATGTCTACACGACCACCATATGTATCAAGGTCGACCAATAAATAGTCGGCTTTCCAATTGTTGGCTTCTTCCATAGCTTCCTGAACTGTTCGCAATGCAGGCGGAGCTATTTCGGCTTTTAAATCAAACTGATAAATCCTGATGGTATCGGCAGAAAAAGCCTGTGCCAGTGTAAAAAAGGCAAGCAAAAAAGAAAAGAAATAGTTCATTGTACGTGTACGGTTAAACGTAATGGTACTAAAAATAGGTAGAAATTTTGGTTGTAATTACATCGTGTAATTTAGAGTTGGTAGCAACAATGCTTTTACCGCTGTAATGTTCATTACTTCCCTGGAAGTCAGAAAGCTCACCTCCGGCTCTTTCAACCAAAAATGCACCAGCAGAAACATCCCACGGTTTAAGACTGTATTCGTAGAAAGCGTCAAACCTTCCGCAAGCTACATAGGCTAAGTCAACCGCAGCACTTCCTAATCTACGCACGCCTCTGCTAGAGGTTAGCAAGTCTTCAAAGAGCCTAAGGTATTCTTTGAGTTGTGCATAATCGTTATAAGGAAAGCCGGTTGCAATTAGTGCATTGTCTAAAATGGCATTTTGAGAAACAGAGATTTTATGACCATTTAAAAAAGCATCGCTGTCTTTCCATGCATAAAAACATTCCATTCGGGTAATTTCATAAACAACCCCCAACACAACTTGGTCATTTTCTTTAAGTGCAATGCTAATGGAATAACAGGGGAGTGCATGAATAAAATTGGTTGTTCCATCAATGGGATCAACTACCCAATTATATACGTCTCCAACTTTTGAAGAAGTACCTTCTTCGGCAATAAATCCGGCTTCGGGAAGTAATTCCGAAAGTTTTTCAACCAGTTGTTCTTCAGCAGCTTTGTCAACAGCAGTAACAAGGTCGTGTTTTCCTTTTTCCTCAATGGTTACAGTGCTGAAATTTTCGCGTTTAGTTTGGATAAAGCGTCCTACAACTTTGGCAATTTGTACTACGCTAATCGTAAGTTGTTCATAGTTCGGATTGGGCATGAGCATGGTCTTTTACGCTTTCCACCTCAACAACATTTTCGCTATCAGGGTGAATTAAGCAAACTTGCTCAAAAGTATTGATTTTAGCCGCATCATAAGGCGTTTTAACACGAACATAATTTTCGGTAAAACCCTGTAAATAACCTTCGTGATTTTCCCCTTCCCACAATACGGTTTTTACCTTATTGAGTTGTGAGGCATAAAATGCACGTTTTTTCTTTTCAGAAAGAATGCGGAGCATTTTGTTGCGTTCTTGTCTAACTGGCACAGGCACAATTTCTTCCATCTTGTCGGCCAACGTATTCGGGCGTTCGCTGTAAGTGAAAACATGAAAGTAAGAAACATCTAAGTCGCGCAAAAAATTATAGGTTTCCATAAAATCTTCATCTGTTTCTCCGGGGAAACCAACTATCACATCAACACCAATGCAAGCATCTGGCATTAATGTTTTAATTTTTGAAACACGATCGGCATATAACGCACTTAAATATTTACGCTTCATGTTTTTCAAAATCCGGTCTGAACCAGATTGAAGTGGAATGTGGAAGTGCGGAACAAACTTTTTACTCTGTGCTGAAAATGCAATGATGTCATCGGTTAACAAGTTGGGCTCAATTGATGAAATTCTAAAACGATCAATGTTCAATTGATCCAAGGCCACTACCAAGTCGTAAAAATTCTCATCAGTTCCAGAACCAAAATCACCTGTATTAACTCCCGTTAAAACCACTTCTTTAACATCTGTAGCTTCAATCTCTTTGGCTTTTTCAATGGTTTGCGCAACAGTATTGCTTCTGCTTTTACCTCTTGCTAATGGAATGGTGCAGAACGTACAGTAGTAATCACATCCATCTTGAACCTTGAAGAAAGTACGCGTTCTATCTCCGGCAGAGAATGAAGGGTGAAATTCTTTTACACGACCAATTTTACCGTGAATAACCTTCCCATTATCGGCTTTGTCAATGCCTTCAATGTGTTCAATAACATTGAATTTCTCATTGGCACCCAATACTAAATCAACCCCAGGAATTGATACAATCTCTTCGGGTTTTAGCTGAGCATAACATCCTATTACAACCACTTTAGCTTCCGGGTTAATGCGCATGGCTCTGTTAACAATGTTACGGCATTTCTTGTCGGCCATATCGGTAACAGAACATGTGTTAATAACATAAACATTGGCAAACTCGGTGTAATCTACACGGGCATACCCAGCAGATTGAAAACTGCGTGCAATGGTTGAGGTTTCTGAAAAATTCAACTTACAACCTAGGGTGTAAAAAGCTACTTTGTTGTACGGATGCATAAGCCTGCAAAAGTACGAAATATTACTTTTCTGTTACACGGCTAAGTTGCATAGCCACAGGATAATGATCGGAAAGTTCCAAGTCGTTGTAGGTTTGAAATGATTCTACTTCAAAATCATTACTGTGCATCAAATAATCAATGCGATAAGGAGGTAGAAAACCAGAGCCTTCATACGTGAAACCAAAGCCTTTTCCTTTTTCTTTAAAAGCATCGTTTAAATAAGGGTAAAAACGATAATAAGCATAGGAATAGGCAGGATCGTTAAAATCGCCTCCAAGAATAACCGGATGCGGAGAATTTTTAACATGTGCGAAAATGATATCACTTTCCTGAGCTCTCTTTTCAAAAGCAACTTTGAGCTTACGGACAATCTCTTTTGATTTGGCCACTTTTGCCTCGTTGTTGCCTTGATTTGGATCTTGAAGAAAATCGTGATCGGAGTTCATCAAACGAATAGAAGCGAGGTGAAGGTTGTATACCCTTACTGTTTCGCCATCAATGTTTAAATCAACATAAATAGCGCGCGCTTTGTTAGCCTGTGACTCATCGGCATAAACCACTCCTTTATCTACAATTGGAAACTTGGAAAAAATAACCAATCCAAAGAAGCGATTCTCTTGTGTGGGCTTCAGAAACTCAAAGAAGTAATTGTCGGCAGTGGTTTTCTTCACAATATGATCGATGTACCTGAACTGTGGCTTGTCATCAATGTGATAAAATTCCTGAAAGAGCAGAATATCTGCATCTTCTTGTTCAATAAAGTTTAAAATATCATTGGCCGTATTGGTGTTGGGTTTCCAGCCATATTTGTTGAGCAGGCGAACATTGTAGCTCAATACTTTAAAAGTTTGTTTTTCTTCGGATTGTCCGCTACTTAACTGATAAAGGTTCAAATGGCGATTGGTATACGGAAGCAATATGGCCAAAGAGAGTAAGAACTTCCACTTTTTGCGGAAGATGTAGTAAAACATGAAAAGAAGGTTGATGCCTAACATGTAGGGATAGATGAAACCAAACAAAGCAATCCACCACACCTTATTGGGAGAGACAACAGGGGCAAGGTAGCTGAGCCCTAGTATGAAAGCTGCTCCAAAGTTGAAGAGAAAAAGAGATTTACTAAACCAGCGTAACAGTGATTTCAAGTTTTTAGTTTTTACTCATACGAAACAAAAAATCTTTTTCCTCTTTTGACAAACTTTCGTAACCCGATTTGTGAATTTTATCCAAAATAGCATCTACTCGGGCTTGTTTTTCAGTGGTACTCATTCCCCCTTCTGAGGAGGTGTTGCCATTTCTTTTTCTTGAACCATTTGCATTTTGAGCCCTGTAAACGTTCATTTTTGGTTTTCTAGCGAAAAGTCCTTTGATCCATTCGCCCAATTTTTCAAATGAAGTCCCTAGGTTATTGCCCTGTCGAAGTTGTTTGATGTAAATGTATCCAAAGATGGCTCCCCCAAAGTGGGCGATCATTCCCCCTGTATTTACTCCAGAGTCAACAAGTACAGTAAGTACAATTGCTCCTACAGCTATATATTTCAGTCGAACAGGCCCAATAAGGAGTAGTCTAATGGTGTAATCAGGGAGTAAAGTTGCTGTAGCAACAACTATGGCTAAGACAGCTCCGGAAGCTCCTAGTAAATACCCTGAAGAGGAATAAACTCCAGGAATAAGTCCCATTATAATATAGAGCAATCCACCAGCCAAACCTCCTAAAAGATAAACGGTTAAGAAACGCTTTCCACCTTGAAATTCCATAAAGATGCGTCCTATCCAGTAAAGCCATAGCATATTGGAAATGAGATGCATTAATCCTTGATGAGTAAATTGATAAGTAAGTAAGGTCCATACATGTGTTAATGCTTCATACCAATTTGAAGGTAAAACCAAGGCTTCATAAGCCCATTCGTCTACAGTACCGTTACCGAAAATAAGTACCAAGTTCAAGGTTATAAATACCAAAACATTGATGAGTAATACTTTAGAAAGTGAATTGTCTCCTCTAAAAATGTGCTTGATATCTTCAACAATAAAATTAGCCATGGTTAAAACTGTCGATATTGATTTTTAGACCAAAGTTTAATTAAAATGTAGCCAAAAAGCATTCCACCTAAATGGGCAAAATGCGCAACATTGTCATTCGGATTTCTTGAAATTCCCTGTACCAATTCTAATAATCCGTATCCCAATACAAAATATTTAGCCTTAATAGGGAAGGGAATAAAAATCATAAACAGACGGGCATTTGGAAACAACATACCAAAGGCCAACAAAAGACCAAATAGTGAACCAGAAGCACCAACAACGTTGGGTTGGTTAAGAAAATCTGCTTTATAAGCAATCATAAAATCCCTTACGGCATCTAATTGAACAGGAGTGGCCGATCCATTGATAACAGCACTTATGTTCGAAACATTTTTTTTGTATAAATCGACAATTTGTTGTGATCCCCATTCAAAACTATGGTTAGCACGAATATGATCTAATGTCTCAGCAGATGGAGCATTAATAAAACCATTCAAAAGTTCGATCACCGGTTGTAAGTCTAGGAAATAAGCAATGGCGTAATGGATAAAAGCAGCACCAAAACCAGTAATAAGGTAATAAGTTAAAAAGCGTTTTGGTCCCCAATAATTTTCTAAGGCAGAGCCGAACATCCAAACAGCAAACATGTTGAAAAAAATGTGACTGGGGCCACCATGCATAAACATATAAGTGACTAACTGGTAAGGTTCAAACTTTTCAGCCCCTATCCAATGTAGCCCAAAAAAATCGATAAGGTTAATCCCAAATGTACCCGCCAATACATAGGTGGCTAAAAATGCCAATATGTTGATGATGAGTAAGTTCTTGACTACATCAGGA
>CERC01134248.1_pt1 | contig 11369 bp, 11 predicted proteins | sample 530921 | NCBI WGS metagenome assembly CERC01 (sample SAMEA2621099, study PRJEB7988) | marine metagenome | isolation source: saline water (ENVO:00002010), including
CATGGTGAGTATACGACTAATAATGGTTTTGTGGTTGCAATGGGTGTAGATAATCTATTTGATAAAGATTACACACTTCATGAAAGTCGTGACTATGTTTTGGATAGTGACCCTGTACAGGTGGCTGAGCCAGGCCAAAATATTTGGTTGCGTGTGAGCGCGAGCTTCTAGTTTTTTACATGTACTGATTTTAAGTGTGCTAAGTCGTTCCTTCAGGAACGGCTTTTTTATGATTTTTTGTCCTAATTTAACGGATTACCAACAGAACTCCTCAGGCGATTTATTTAAAGTGAGGAGTTTAAGCTTTTTCTCAGAAAGCCAGCGCTGAATATCGATGCCTTCTTTAGGGTAAACACCTTCTGAACATTCCTCTAAGCATTCTAAGCCAACCCAAGTATTACGGCCGTTATTTTTGGCAGCGTATAAAGCGAGGTCTGAGACTTTTAGCATACTATTCCAATGTTTCAACCCATACTCGCGGGAATAGATTTGTATGATAAATAAGCCGATAGAGCAGGTGATTTTAAAGTGGTTTTCACGTCCGAAATTAAAGTTTTCTACTTCGTGACGTAGCCTTTCTGCGATTATTGTTGCCATGTCAGAACTGGTTTGATGACAAAGTACGATAAATTCTTCGCCACCGCTACGGATAATAATGTCTTTATCACGACAGCTTTTTTTGAGTAACTCCGAAAACTGTTGAAGTGTTATGTCACCTACATCATGACCATATCTATCGTTAATTGCTTTGAAATGGTCTAAGTCGATGGTAAAAAACGCCCATTCATCGTCATAAACCCAAGTGTTGGGGGCTTGTAAGTAGTCCTCAAGATAGCGGCGGTTTTTTAAACCGGTTAAAACATCTGTATAGCTCGCATCTCGGTAATCTTTTTTTTCTTGTTGTAGTTTTCCCCAATCTTTTGAAAGATCTTTTGCCATTGAGACAAATGAAGATGAGAGCTGCCCTAGTTCATCACTGCGCTTTAGTAGTTTAAAAGGCTGGTTGCCATCATGCTTTTTGAACATCTCCGCTTGTTTTTGCAGTAAAACAATAGGGTTTATTAATATATTCTTGAGCAAAAAGTAGGTCACTAGACACGAGATGATACCGATAAGAAGAATGGCAACCAGTGAATATGTTATGGCATTAAGGGCTTGTAGATAGAAAGGTCGAGCTTGAAATATATCTATCTGAATAACCTGATTATCGGAATTAATTAAGGGAATTGAACTTTGAGCATGAGTTTGGTTGTTGTCGATAAAGGTGAGGCTTGGTACTAGTTCGGAACTAGTCACAACTTTAGTAGAGAAAGGCGTTGCAATTTTATCTGCAATTTTATTAGTAAGCGATTGGGACAATTTTTTAGCAAAGAATAAATAACCTTGTGCCGGGCCTTCCCCTTGGCTATTTAAAATCCGTTGACGTGCAATGAGCAGAGGCCCTGCTTTTGTTAAGAAAATTCCTTGTGTTGCGATCTCCGTCGGGTGTTGTAAAAGAGGGTGTTGAGCGTTCCATCTATTAAGGAAGAGGGGAGATATGGTCTCGTCATTGGAAAGCGCATCTGAAGTCATTTTCCATACTACGTTGTTCTGCTTGTTTAGGATAAGTAATAAATCTATTTCCAAATCTGCAAGGGTTGCAAGTGGAAGGTTTGAACTTTCATAAGTAGTGTTGGGCGAGATAGAATAATTGTAAGTATCGTCCCATTCACCCCAGTCGACGGCCATGACAGCGAGATGCTCAAGCTCGTTAGTTAGCGCTTGTTCAACTCTCGAAAGACTATCAAGGTGCTTTTGTGTTTCGATTTTACGTACTTCAGGCAAGACAAAGATAATAATTGTCAGAACTACTCCACTCATCAGAAGGATAAAGAAGGTTACTTGTATGAGAAAAAGCTTTTTCGACAGTTTCATTACTACCGCCTTTAGTCATAAATCAGATCAAAATAGATTGTAAGGTTATTTTAGACAATAACTCTATTGTTAGAAGCTATAATGGATAATAAGTTTGGTGCTAGTTCTGTTTGAATTAAAGGTTGCGCATGCCATCGATTGATAAGTTAGTCCGTTTGCATAAGTCTTTGATGACATTAAGTCGTGGAGCCGGGTTTATTGAGTACCCTCGTATCTCTAAATTGAAGCGGATTACCCGTGCTTGTGCTGAGCAGCTGGGTGCCTCCAGAGTTAGTGTTTGGAAGCTCAGCGAGGATAATCAAGAAATAGTCTGCGAAGTGCTCTATATCTTAGAAACGGATCACTATTTTAAAGGTGCTGAACTTAAACGCGCAGACTTCCCCGAATATTTTAATGCTATGTCTGAGGATCGTATTATCAATGCGGATAATGCGATTACTGATCCCCGAACATCTGAGTTTACAGAGCCCTATTTGATACCCAATGGTATTGCTTCAATGCTTGATGCGCCTATTTATGCTGCGGGAAAATTGCACGGTGTTGTGTGCTTAGAGCAGGTGGGGGATGCCAGAGTTTGGGACTTAGCAGAGTTATCCTATGTAGCGTCTTTAGCTGATAGCATTTCGATGATTAATGAGCATGAAAACTGGTTAACAGATCGTGAGCAGCTGGAGTTTTTAGAGCAATATGACTCGCTTACCGGGTTAGAGAGACGTAACAACTTCCAGAAAAGATTAGAGTTTGATCTTCAAGGGGAACTGGATCCTGATAGAACGCGTGTTTTGATGTTATTGGGCTTAGATTTTTTCGCATCTATTAATGATAACCATGGTAACAAAACTGCCGATTCATTATTAATCGCACTGGCGCGCTTGTTGGAGTTTGTTACACAGCCTTACCATTGTCGTTTGGCTAGGGTAGGAGGTGACCTGTTTGGTATCTGGTTGCCAGATTTAAAAAATACTGAACAGTTAGATCTTTTGAATAATAAGTTAAAAACGATCACTGATAACCCGATTAAAACCGAAGATGATACGTTGGTAAGTGTCAGTTTTAGCACTGGTGTTGTGATTTATCCGACGGAGAGTAGTGGGCAGGTAAACCCAATGCGTTGTGCCGAGATCGCATTGCAACGAGCAAAGAGTGAGTCTCGTGGCAATGTGCAATATTTCTCTCTGGAATGGTTGGAGCAGTTGCAGAGTAAGCGTTCACTTGAGAATGAGTTAATTGCTGCACTGGATAACAGCGAACTGGTTGCGCACTATCAGCCTATTCTATCCACCAAGAATGAAAAAATTATTGGTCTGGAGGCATTGGTTCGTTGGCAGCATCCGACCCGAGGTCTTATCCCACCAGGGCAGTTTTTACCTACAGCAAAGAAATTGGGTTTGATGGAGCGCTTAGGCAGCTACATGTTAAAACAGGCTGCCGGTGGTATTAAACGCTTACATGATAAAGGCAGTTCGATTGCTTGGGTTTCTGTGAACATCTCTTCTGAACAGCTATATAACTCGCAACTGTCTCAGCAAATAGAAGATATTTTGAATGAGTTCGATCTCCTCCCGGAGGCGTTGGAGTTAGAAATCGTAGAAGAATTGATTAGTCAGGACTCGGCTTTAGTTCGAGCACAGTTGGCCGCGTTGTCGGAGTTAGGTATAAGACTGGCTATTGATGATTTTGGTACTGGGTATTCATCATTATCACGTTTAAAGCATATGCCGGTAACTAAGCTAAAAGTGGATAAATCGTTTGTGGATGGCCTGCCTCATTCCGAAGATGATTGTTGTATTACACAATCTATCATTGGATTAGCTAAAGGGCTTGAGATTGAGCTGGTAGCTGAAGGGGTTGAAACCAAGCTGCAGGCTGAGTACCTTACTAAGGCAAATTGTGAGTTTGTCCAAGGATTTTACTACGCCAAACCTATGCCCTTAAGTGATCTATTAATGATAGATCAAAAGTCATAGGCTGTAAGAATAGCTTAAACTGATTGAACCGTATGCGTGTCCTTCAGGCTGCTTTTTGAACTCTTTGCTGCGGTGTACTTTTGCAAAAGAGAGTTTCCAGCCGCGGTAGAGTGCTGCCACCCCAAAGGCCGTTTCACCTACCAGTTCCTCTTTATCGACAGAGTGGCTATCGCGAAACGTATTGCCGTCTAAAAATATATCTCTGAGTACCCAGCGACCATCCATTGCAATGAAAGCATGCACGCCAACATTCTGATTTCGGCTACCACGTTGATACCTTCCTCCACCGAGTCCTGGTGCGCTATTATCACCCCCGCTACGAAGTGCAGACGTGCCAAAATCCTGAGGTAGGTTCCAGCCTAGTCGAAATTCACCACCGGCATTGAGGTAGGTTGCAACATTGCCGAAACTTCCGCCCCCATGAAGAATCGTGTCATATTCTAAAAACGGGGCCAATTGCCCTTTAGATATGCGGTTTTTATGTTCGTAGACTAATTGGAATCCCGGTTCGTTTTTAAGTTGGTTATCCCACCCATTAAATTTTTCAAAACCGCGAAGATCATGTATGAAATCTTGCGCTTCTTCTCCTAACGCCATTGGACCGACGACCCCGAGGTTTAGCTCTGCTGTATTCATTTTGTTTAGGGTTCGGCTGTGATAAGCCAAGCCTGTATAGAGCCAAGCTGCATAAGGTCTATCATCGAGATCGACGGTTGTCATTTGGACATCTTCAGGGGTGTATATTTGCTGCCCAAGACTGATCACTAAGTTACGTTGTAATCCATCTAAACGTTTATCGCTCGGGTCGAATAGGGGGAGGTAGGGGCTCGTATCTCTTAACCATTGTGGCAGCCTTTCATCCTCTAAATAATCATCTACGTTAGGAGACACCCATGAAGCTTTAATACCGTTAGTATAATTTTGATCGGTTTCTGAAAAGAGGTCATTCTCAAAATACAGATTTAGCGTCCAAGGTGTTTTGGATTCGGCATAGGCTGGGGAAATTGTGAACAAAGTTAAAAGAATTGTCGCAATGAAATTTATAGCTGTATTCACAAAAAAGAACCTTTGATTTTTTGCTTCCGAGTCAGATTTTTCCAGCTGATAAGCATGAGAATTAAAAATAGGATTAGACATTGTTCAGCTGAACCAATCGTCATCTGTTCCATTGAACTGACAGGACAGAATGTAGAGGCATGGACGAGTTCCGTTAACTTACCTAACAGGTTTGGTTGGCTTGCGAATAGCTCTTCAATGGGCTGGTGGCACTGAGTATATTCATCTCCGGTTTTGGGGTTTTCAGCCAGAGACGATTGTATCCACAGATGATAAGAAGTAACTGCTACGCCTGCAGAGATGAGCGTTATATTTAAGATGGCGTAAATACGCTGTCCAATACGTAAAGGGTTATGAACAATAGCCAACAGAAAAAATTGCAGACTCGTTAGAATAATGAGCTTAGATATTGAAATCAGTGGACTGCTAAATTGTGCGGAAGAGGGCTGAAGGTTGAGTATGATGTAGCCGATAGCCGCTAGGCTTATAAAAAAGCCTAGGGTATTGTAGCGGCGGTAGACTGGATCTTTATTAGCCATATAGCACTCTTGGGTTATCTACAAAAAGCATACGTACAATAATATGTAGTATGCTTCATGTACAGATAAACACCTTTAGGCTATTTCTTCTTCCACTTGCCGTTTTGCAATTGAATGTAATGCCCAGCAGGAGAGCGTTCTTGTAAACGCTGCCCCATGCGTAGTTCAAAGATAGATCGTTCAACACCCGATTTAGAGGCACCTTTAACATAGGCCGCACGTCGCTTTTTATTGATCTGTGCGACTAAGCTTTTAAGATCTGCCGATGGGCTTGAAGTAACAATGCCTAAATAGCCGTTATGCTGCTCACCCATTAAACCTTGGTTTTTGGCCTCATCTTTAGACAGTGCCCAGGCTGGAGCTGCTACTAGAGAGAGTAAAAGTGTAAATAGAGCAAAAATGTTACGTAGTTTTAGTTGTTTCATCACTTTATCTCCCGTTAGAAAATATCACTATTTTCGGATAATAGTTCATCAATCTCACGATCTACCTTAACTAGAATTTCATGTTCTATTTTTACATTGAGGTTGATCGTAATGGGTTCGCTGGGTACAGCAACTTCAACACGGGGTGAACAACCGCTAACACCTGCTAACGCAAGGAGTAGCGCTAAGGGTGGAAGTAGTGAGGTGAGTTTCATGTTGGTTCCTCAATTTAGGCTAGCTACTAAGCTGCTGTTTATAATCTGATTATTCAACGATAGCGTTTCTCAACTGTCTTCGTCAATTTATCCGTAAATTGCAGAGTTTTTAATAATTGAAGTACATTTTCTTCAATATTGATTGTGAAATCGATAGGGTGCCCCTTATTCCAATCAGGGTTATTACCTTTTAAACGTGTTTTTAGTAATGCAGTTCCGTCTGTTAAATAATCGAGCTTAATATCTAACTGTTGATAGTGAAAGTTTCCCAAGGCTTCAATGGCGGTTTTAAGGCCAATGTTGGTTGCCGCATAGGCGGCAACTGATTGGGTAGGGGTAAATACAATTTTGCCCCCAGGGCTTAAGCTGTTGAGGTACCCATCATTAATGGTTAATTCCCCGTTTTTATAATGCATCGGGAGGTTGCCAGAGAGTCGCCCCTCACCGGATAGCCCTTCTTGTTGCTCCAGTTCTAATATGGCTGCTAAATCTAACCGTTCAATATCGATCTGTGTTTTAACTTCTGGATTAAGAAGATCGAATTGAACATCTTTAACTTTAACCTGCCCCCCAAGTAGCTCCGCTTGCAGTGTTTTGAGTTTGACTAAGCTACGTTTGGATTGCTGAGTAAAAGTGTAATTTGAATCTATATTGTTAATCTTAATACCCGTTGTAACCTTTCCTAGCTTAATCTTGCCTGTATCAACTATTTTCCCTGAGGCATATAAGCGGGTTTTTGAATCAAACTCAATCTGCTCAACAAGCGACTCTTCCCAGCTAACACTGCCTTGACGAATACTGTTATTGGCTTGAAGAGTAAGTTTTCCATGCTTCCATTCACCCTGTGCATTATGGAATAGGGAGCCTGAAAGTAGGCTTAACTGAGGAGGGATAGGAATAAAGTTACTCATCTGTTTATCTATTGTAGATAACTTTATCGGTTTAGTTGACCAATTAAAGCGGGTGTTCTTTGATAGGAGATAGGTCGATACTTGCCCTTTAACCTCTATAGGTAGATTTTTGGTGCTTAGATTAAATTGATGTGTCAGCCGTTGCTTATTTAAGGAGAAATGATTCTTTAATTTGAGAATGGGTTGCTGTTTTTTATCAAACTTCAGGTTTACTGAAGGTGCTTCTATTGTCCCGTTTAGGGTTAACGCATCTAGAGTGCTGCCTAGATTGATGTTGGTCAGGCTAATTCCCAGTTTTATCTGCTTTATCTGTAACCTTGGTAAGGTTATGTCGGTGGAGTGCAGGGTAAAATCAAATGGATCTAATTGCAGGCTCAGTTTTTTGTCTAGCATCGACTGTGCAAGGTTGATGCTGAGGTTTATTTCATCTTGGAGCGCTAAGTTAATTTCTTTGATGGGTTTGCTATGTCTCTCAGGTTTTACATCATGAGCTGATAATTTGCTTTCAGGACTTATTGAAACTGAAAGTTCTTGTCCTTTATAGCGAAGCGTTCCCTCAGTGCTTATTTTGGCCATGCCTACTTCGGGTACAGGCGATGTGATCAGTAGCGTGTTTTTAAACTGTTGTGTTGTTTGTACATGGCCTATGAACGCAGCTGGCGTAAATTCTAATGGAAGGCTCGTGAGTCCTTGGCTTTGAAGGGCTCCGTTTATATTGGGGAGCGTGTTCGTTAATGTTTCTTCGTTGCCTAAAAGCGCATCTATATTGGGTTGGAGTGCTTCATACCAGAGGCGTAGTTGAGTGATATCGAGTGTTTGCTGCGAATCAAACTCAATCTTATCGGGGTAGGGTATGAAGGTTCCTTTGAGTGTAAACAGAGGGGATTCATTTTCTAATAAGCGAAAATTAATCCGGTTTTGCTTGTTGAGCGTTAATTCTACCGTTCCCATCGACTGAGTATTTAGCTTAGCGTTTATCTGGGTTTGCAGTGTCTCTTTGTCAAAGCTTAGATTACCGTTAAATGCCCAGTCATTTGTCGTTGTAGGGCCTTTAACAAACAGTTCAAACTGTTGTAGATCGACAGTATCAGTGGGTATTTTTTCAAACCATTGTTCGGGTAAAAGGCTTTGTAAGTCTAAGTTATGATCTTTATTACGCGTGTCGCGATTTGTTAAGTAGGTAATGGAGAGCGATGTAGAAGGTAGTGTTATCGATTTTATCTGTTGCTGTAGATAAAGGGTTACGGGGTTAAAGTGAATCTGAGCATTGTTAGCAATTACATGTAGCTCTTCATCGGGGGATCGTTTTGTTAACTCAAGTTTATCCACATGCAGACGGTTCCAGCGTGGATGCTGTATGGCGAAGGTGACATCTGAAAAACCTTGTTGTAATAGCCAATGCTCAAGGGATTTTTGCGCAATTATCGGAGATAACAGGTAGAGACATAAGGGGAAAACAAGTAATGAAAATAGGCTGAGAGACACTAGCCAGCGATATAGCTTCGTGCGCTTTTGCATAGTGCCTCCCTTATATACCTGATGCTGATTAATCCAAGTTTAAATGCAGCTTTCCATTTTTCTATTTTAATCCTCTAATTCTAGGTCATAGAGTCTTTCAACGGCATCTTTTAGGTGGAATATTAGCGTTCCATATTGGTCTGAATCATTTTCGATATCTATATCGCCTAGACGATCAGCGGTTTCTTCAAGTGATTCGCCGCGGTTGTCGATGCCTTGATCACCCAGCAGCCAATACATCAGACCGTAAATCTCTTTGACGGAGCCTACTTGGTCAAGGTCTTCGATAATTTCATTACGGATTTCAGTAATGATAGGCATTAAAGGGGATGCATTATCGGTATCTAAATACAGATCAAGTAACTCACCTGCTGTAGAGATCGCGTAATCCGCTGAATCAATCAGTGCATTACTTGTTTCTATACGCTCAAGCCTTGGCTGATCACTCGCTTGGTTTTTGATTAAATAGAACATTAACGGATTTTCCTAACAACGTTCATTCCATCTCTAACAGTTAGGAATAAGTTTTCCACATTAGGGTCTGCGGCGATCTCTTTGTTCAGGTCAACGAGAACATCGTCAATATCGGATTCAGGCTGTAAAACTTTACCGGACCACAGCATATTATCCAAAATTATTAAGCCACCAGGGCGAGTCATCTCTAGCACCTTACGGTAGTAATTTAGATAGTTACGTTTATCCGCATCGATAAAGGTAAAATCTAATTTCATATCCAGTGTTTCGATGGTTTCAATCGCTTTACCAAAAATAGCTTCGATTTTGTGGCCGTGTGGGCTTCTGTCGAAAAAGGTTTGTGCAAATTCGATCGCGCGTGGGTTAGTTTCACAGCAGATTATTTTACCGTCTTCTGGCATCCCTTCAGCAATAGATAGGGCTGAGTAGCCTGTGAACATTCCGATCTCTAAGACATTTTTGGGTTGATGAAGTTGGGCTAATAGCTTGAGAGTACGCCCCACTAATCGACCTGATAGCTTCTGTGGCCAGCCCATGTTTTTATTGGTTTCATCAATTAATTCCTGAAGCAGTGCAGGCTCAGGTGTTGTGCTTTGAAAGGCGTAATCTTCTACTGCTTCGTTTACCAAAAATTCCACGTGATCTTCTCTATCTATAGGGAGTAACTTAATTAATAACGCTGTTTGAGGTTATTAAGGTGTTACCGGTTTTAAAATGACTTTACTTGCCCAAACGTTGAGTACTGGACCACCATCTTCTGGGGTCAGTTCAAACTGGCAGATAATAATATCACTTTCTGGGCACTGCTTGATAATTGCTTTTGCATTCGCAGGTGCAGTTAGGCAACCTGTTTGTGGTGGTGTACCCACGCCGTAAAGTGACCAGCGAAGTAGTTGTTTATACTGATCAAGCGTTTGGCAAACGCTGTAACTGCTATCAATGACTCGATAGGTTTGCTTGTCTTCAGCGAGGGCAGGCAGAGTGATACATAATAGGACAATCTGGACTGTTCTTTTAAACACTCTTTTTATCGATGTTTTTAACATTGAGAGACCTCTAAAAATCTACACGGCGGACTATATTATAATATGACGCTAGGAAGGAAACGTGACAACGTTTGTGTGATTAGGTTTTGGCTTTTCTGATGGACGTCAGCTAGCTGGCTGCATATCTGCAAACCAGCCGTTGTATTTTTAATTATCGCTGGGTAATCGCAGCCCAGTCTAAATTTTTAAGTCGGCTCTGAGCGATGTAATAAAGTGTGCAGCCGGGTTTTATCTTCTTTTCTAGTGAAGGATTAACTTCAGGTTTTCCATCGCTATCAAGATCAACCGCGATGAGCGTCGCACCATAATTTTCTTTCAGTGGTACATAAAGATCGCGTACAGAAATTTCGGGCAGGTTTTCAGGCATAACGACGGAATACTGTGTCATACCTGTTGTCGCATTGAGTAGCTCGTGGTGAAGAATACTCGAACCTGGATCCATAGCTGATTTTACCATCATCTCTGTCGAGACTGAGGGTGTGCACTCGATGGTTGGGCAGTGTTGCTTTAATAACAGGCTAAGACTCTCATCACGGAAATACGCGATGATATGAGCATTAGGGTTGTGGTTATAAGTATTTAATGCCGCTGTTAAGGTCTGATCGTCTTCAGTGCAGTCGATGATAATAGTGGAGGCGTCATTAATACATGCCCGTTGTAAGCCGTCTTCATCATTCAGTGATGTGCTGCGTATAAATTCGATTTGGCCAGGCATTGGATTTTCAGATTCACCGGCGACACATAAGCAAACGTCTCTGTTTCTATTATCTAAAGCTTCTGTTTTTAACAGCTTTAATAAAGTCAGTGTACGCTGTTCATTCCAGCCGAGGACTACAATATGATCTTCTAAATTAAGTGTTTTAAGACCCATAACTCCTTTTCTCCATTGGAAGGCGCTGAAGGCAGCAAGTTTACCGACGGTTAGTGCAAACATGCCTAGGCCTACAGGAATAATGTAGAAGGCAACAAGTGTTTTACCTAGAGGTGTTGACGGTGATAGATCACCGTAGCCAACGGTTGAGGCTGTTACGATCAACCAATAGATGAAGTCTGCCCCTATGAGCGTCTCTTCTTTGGCTATATACAGCAAAAACCAACTACTCAACCCATAGAGTAGTAGCATGGCTAAAACCGCGGGTAGCTTCATATTCTTGAAGTGGCGGTAGACCAGCTTGCGTAAGCTTTTGAAAACGTACATAAATCCCTAAAATGAATAAGATAGGAGGAGATTTTACATCGCTTACATTGAAAACGCCAAAAGCTCATTGCTGTAGAGAGAATAGCTACTATGTAAGACTAGGGAA
>CERC01048031.1_pt1 | contig 11284 bp, 14 predicted proteins | sample 530921 | NCBI WGS metagenome assembly CERC01 (sample SAMEA2621099, study PRJEB7988) | marine metagenome | isolation source: saline water (ENVO:00002010), including
GCCGCTTACCAACAAGGCATTGGACACCGCACTGCCGCTCTTAAAGATTCCAGATTACTCCCTCTTGTTGAAAACCTTACTATTGTCCAAGAAAATGAAGACTAAAAAAGAAATTAAAGACGAATACAAACAAAAGACCTTTCGCATGGGAGTTTTTCAAATCCGCAATACAGAAAGCAACAAAGTCTTTATTGGAAGCAGTACCGACCTTGATGCTATATGGAACCGCATGCGCATGGAGTTAAAGTTTGGGTCGCATCCCAATAAAGCACTCCAACAAGATTGGAACACAATGGGAGAAAATCTGTTTGTTTATGAAGTTGTAAAGGAGCTTGCTGAAAAAGAAAGCGAACAAAACGACTACAAGAAAAAAATTAAAGCACTTGAAGAAAGCTTTATCGCTCAAACACAGCCGAACTACAACAACCAACCAATTACCGTAACACACTCAAAATAAACCAGTAGCACAATGTATAAACCAAAAGATTACAACTCACTCTCGCCCTATTTTGTAGTTCAAGACCCCACTGCATTTATCGCATTTCTAAAAGCTGTTTTTGATGCCGAAGAGCTGCGTAAATATGCACGCGAAGACGGAAGCATAATGCACGCTGAACTGAAAATAGACGACTCTGTTCTAATGCTGGCATCTGCTACGGAACAGTATCCGCCCATTGAGCAACTGGTGCATGTATATGTTTCAGATGTAGATGCTGTTTTTGAACGGGCAAAAAACGCACAGTGTGCAATTTTAGCAGATCCCGTGCAACGACCAAACGATCCGGATAAACGCGGTAGTTTTAAAGATATAGCCGGAAACTTTTGGTCTGTAGCAACTCAACTAGAGAAAAAATAAACCCTCTACATTCTATGAAACTATATATCGGTATAATATTGGTCAGTGCCCTACTCATTGTGTTGAACTTCATTTTTGCTGAAAATTACACCAGTACAGCTTTTTGGTTACGCGTAATGTCTAGTGTAACAATCATCATTGCTATGGCTATTTTACTTTTCTATAAAAAGAAAAATGCGCACAAGTAAAAATAGAAACTTAACCCTCCAACATTTTCACTTTTTACTCCACTAAAATCAAGTATAAATACCTGTTTTAAGCGAGAGAAAGCGATGATCTTTCGCAATCGTAAAAGAATGTACTAGTATTGTTCTTATTACTTACGCTAAATACATTCATTTGATGAAAAAGACATTTTCACTCTTATTATTTTCAACTGCTGCAATTTATTTAACAGCATGTGATCCTCAACAAAAACCAGCTGAAAATGAACCAGCTACAACAGAAAAAGCTGAAGAAGTAGAAAAGCCGGTTGAAAAGAAGCCTGTAGACTTAGAATTAGAAACAACAGACATTGTTCCATTAAGCGAAGCAACTACAGCCATTCAAAACTATGCTTGTGTAGGAAACATTGACACCAAGCTTACGTCTAATGAAAACAACTGTAACATTGAACCTACTGATATGACGCACACACAGGCGTTTACAATTGGTAGAGACGATTTATTAAACGCTCTTGGTGTTACCTCTGACTGTACGGTAATTACAGAATTTAACAGTGTAAGGTGTTACATGGGAATTGACAACAATGCTGTTGCGCACCTGTACATTGTTCCTGTTGATCAAGAAGGACATGATGTTATTCCTGAGGGAACAGATAACCAACAATATGTTTATGATCTTGTAAGACCTTGTCCAAACACATGTGACATGAACAGTCCGTTGTATGAGGCTTACCAAGCTGAATAATTAATCAATTATTGAAGTTCGAAATGAGTATTTCGGAAGTAGCAATGGCGTTAGCAGACCTGTCTGTGCTATGTTCATTCGTTTACTATGTATGGCACTATAAAAAGCTCTCTGCCGAGTTAAAAGCATTTTCTTGGTTTGTAGTTATTCTATTCATCACACAAGCTATTTCAATGGGGTTTTGGCTAGCTGATGCGAATAACATGCCATTGCTACACTTCTTTTACGTACCCTTTGGCTTTATTGCCATCACCTATTTTTATTACACCGTTTTAAAGACTTTTATATCACCTTATATCTTAGTCTTAGCCTTGTTTTTTTTCTTGACTTTTACGGTCATTAACTCCATCTACTTTCAAAGCATATACACCTACAACTCTTATGCGCTAAGTGCCGAAGCCGTTATTGTTTTAATCTTGTCTTTATCTACCTATACGCTACACCTTAACCATTGGGTAAAAGTTCAAAAAAAAGACACTTTAGTTAGCCTCAACTGGATCAATTCCGGCTTATTTATTTACTTCACCTCTGACCTTTTACTCTTCTATTTTGGAAAAACACTCATGCACACCCTATCGCCTGAATACAGTCGCCACCTTTGGAATCTACATTCGCTCTTTTTTATTTTGATGAATTGTTGCTTCTTAGTCGGATTATGGAAGTTTCCAAAGAAATAGACCTTATCAATACCCTTTTGCCCTTTACAGGAATTCTTTTCCTGATTGTAATGGGCGTTATTGTCTTGAATTATCAGTTTAGAAAAAACCTTCACAAACAGCAACTTGAGGCAGAAGAACTGAAAAGCAAACACCAACTCAACATTTTAAAAGTTACCATTCAAACCCAAGAAGACGAAAGAAAACGCATTGCTTCTGACCTACACGATGAATTGGGCGCTTTGCTCTCAATAAGCAGAATGCAACTGGTAAATGTAATTAACACGCACCAAGACCAAGACAATGTTGCTGTTCTCAATGAACAACTTAATCGCGTTAAGCAACAAGTAGAAGATGCTTTAGCCACTACCAGAAGAATTAGTCACCAATTGATGCCGGCAGAATTGGTCAACCTAGGATTGATTAAGGCTACAAAAGCGTTGGCAGATAAAGCAGAAAACACCGGAGAGTTAACATTTATATTAAATTTGCCCGATAGTGATCCGCCCCTCTCCTGGGCAACAACACTTGGTGTATACCGCATTTATTCTGAGCTAATTAACAACACATTAAAGCATTCCGGAGCCAATAAGGTATGGATAACAATGCAGAAAGAACACACTTGTTTTGAATGTTCTTATGCAGACAATGGAAAAGGGTTAAACACGGATGAAACCAGTGCTGGCCTTGGACTTAAAAGCCTGGAAGGAAGGGCAAATGCGTTAGGTGCAAAACTCGAAATAGGAAACCATAAACAAGGAGGATTTAGGGCAGATTTAAAAATCCCCATTCAATCGTCATAAAAATGGCACAGATAAAAATAGGACTCGTTGAAGATCAATTACTGTTCAGAGAAGGCATTAAAGCCATTCTGGAAGCCCACCCCGATATGGAAGTTATCTTTGAATCGGGAGACGGCTACTCGGTAATTAACTCGCTTCAAAAATGCACCACAAGGCCAGATGTAATGTTGGTAGACCTTTCGCTTCCTGCAGATGGCACAAAAGAATACAACGGACTAAATCTTACTCTTGGTTTACAAGAGCATTTTCCTTCCATTAAAGTCTTGATTTTATCGATGCATGCCGATGAATATTTTATTGCACAATTGATTGAAGAAGGCGCACAAGGGTATTTGGTAAAAGACAGCGATCCGCAAGAAGTTATTGATGCCATCTGGAAAATTCATACCAAAGGTTCATACATCAACGAGCGAACGCTCAAGGCCATTCAAAACAAACTGGGCAACAAAATCAAAGGCAAAAAGCTCAACGAAACACTTACCAAACGAGAAATTGAAGTGTTAAAACTTACCTGTCAACAACTCACAGCAGAAGAAATTGCAGAACGCTTATTCATTAGTGTTAAAACCGTAAACGGACACCGCAATAACCTCCTCCAAAAAACCAACTCTAGAAATGTTACCGGACTGGTTCTTTATGCTGTGAAACACAATATTGTAGACATACTTTAACCTTATTCTACTTTTTTAATCTATCCGTTCCCCTTTTCATTTTCCATACCAGCCGCCCCCCGGATATATCAGTCTGGCAGCTAAAACCTTAGCATCAGCCATATTTTGTGTTGTTATCAATTCTTTATAAATTGGTCAACTCGCCCTCTGTAATTACACATCAGATACCATTTTTCCCCTACCCCCACACTTGTAACAAACTAAATCCACAAAAATGGACTACATTTCTTATGTAAAGAGACTGTCGTATTTAAAGGAACTTATTGAAAAAGGAAAAGTAAAATCACCCAATCAGGTAGCCGACAAATTTAATTGCTCTGAAAAAACAATCAGAAACATGATCAATAGATTGCGTGATGAAGGGTTCGATATTCGATATTCTAAAGCGATGTCACGTTACTATATTCATGAGTAAACGGAAAAGAATATTCCGCCAGCATTTTTTTATTTGTAGTTATGAAATATAAAATCATATTGATTATAATGATTCTATTAAGCTTTTTAAGCTGTAATTCTGAACCTCAAAAAAACAATTACAAAACCTTTTTAGTCGATTTTGAATCTATTGATGTAGGACACGTTAAATGTTACATTGAAATACAGATTGAAAATAACAAAATAACGGGAGGAACAATTAAAAATTCATATCGTAAAAACTATGGATTTATTGATCGCACAATAATTAAGTTATTTTCAGGAATAAAAAACAATCGTTTAATTTCACTTGACGGAATCTGTAAACAAACAGATTCAAATCACATAAAATACAGTTCTGTGTTTTCTTCCCCAATAGGAAATTATGTTATTTACGGATCAATTGAAAACGATTGGTTAGAAGGACGTATAATTGATAATGACAGCACTCTACGAGGGTTAATCAGTGGTAGCCTTGTTCCCAACAATGAACCTGTACCCATCACAGATTATCAACAAATTACTACTAAAATCGATTCTTCATTCAAGTCTAATTTTTTTAATCCGGGTTTTACAAAAGAAAAAACCTATAGAAAATTCATAACTGACCTTTCAAAATATGCTACAGAATCTATTGATGATATTCATTATATATTTTCATTCTTTTATTATGCCAGAAGTTTACCCTATTCACACGTAAATCTTTGGAAACCATTGGATGAAAACAGTGAACTAAACAAAACTAAAGATGAAGAAGCGCTAAACCTAGAACTGAAAGACAATGTTGCTGTTTTAAAAATCAACTCATTTTCTTCAGAAAAAGGCATAATAGCTACTCATTTACAAAAAATCATTGCCGCTGATGTTGAAAACCTAATTATTGACCTCAGAAATAACCCTGGAGGGAATATCGGTCCAGCTATAGAGTTAGCCCAATTCTTAATTTCTGACACGATCAACGGAGGATACTTTTTATCTAGACCTTATTTTGAAAAGCCCCTCTCCTTTGAAGAAAAGTCATGTCATGTTTTCAGTGCAGGTACAATCGAAGATTTTATGCATGATCTGAATAATCACGCATGCATCAAATTGACTGTTTTTCCTAATGCTCAAACTTTTAAGGGCAATACATACATATTAATAAACAATAGAACAGCCAGTACATGTGAACCTATTGTATATGGATTAAAAAGTGAAAAAAAGGTGAAAGTCATTGGCCAAACAACCGCTGGTAAAATGCTAAGTGCCAAAGAAGTTCACCTTTCAGATGGATATAGTTTGTTTGTTCCCACTGCAGATTATATTACCAATGATAAAGAAAGGCTTGATGGCAAGGGGGTTGAGCCTGATATTTCACTCAAAAAAAATATAAATGCCCTTGATTACACTTTGGATTTAGTCGATTAGATCTACATATTAATTTTTTAACACTTAAAATTTAAATCTTATGAAAATTACAGAAATTCAGTTGGAGTATTCTCAACCAACTTTTCCGGGAGGTATGTCTGTTGAGGACATGACTCAAATTTTAAAAGACATGACTTGGGAAGACGGTGATGAAGTGGCACAAGCTGCTGTTCGTTGCAACAATCGATGCAATGGAAACGATACAACAGTTGAAGTACCAGTACTTGAAGTTGAAACAGGTATCAATTAATAGAAAAACCGAAGCTCGAAATGAGCTTCGGTTTTTATTTTCAATGCTCTGAAATGATGAACCGTATTCTACTTTCTCCACATTATTCCCCAAAAAGATTACAAAGCAGGTATTACTTAGAACATAAGCACACCAAGAAAATAATCCTAATTAATTCTTCTCTCTATGAAATCTTTTCAGATCCCTACCACCAACTATTCGGAATTGACAACACTTCTTCTAAATTGAAAAAATCATGTAATGAAAATTCATTACACATGTTATTTCAAGAGCATGCTTTTCTCAAAGAAGGTAGTTCTTACAACGAAGTCTCAATTTTTTTTGTGCGCCCTAAAGGAACACTTTTAGGATTACCATTGATTGAAAAAGAAAAATCTTTGAATAGCATCGTATTGTTTGGAGTTCCAATTAATATCGGAAACCCCAACAAAAACAACCTTGATCAAAGCCTCAATATAGCTCGAAATTATTGCTCTAAGTATAACCTCAATATTTCACATTTGAAAAATGCAAGTAGTATCAAAAATGAGAACTACGCATTTGTTTTGTCTAATAAAATATATGAAATGGGGGATATTTATATTAATAAACGACAAAACATTACCGACACATTCATTAGAGTTCAACAAATATCAAAAGAACTCATACAAAACAACAATTTATATATTGCTATAGGAGGAGATCATTCTATAAGCTACCCTTTATTTAAAGGGGCAAAAAATGTACATAAAGATCTCATATTTATTCATATCGATGCCCATAATGATTTATTCATGCTATCGGAATGTAATTTTGAAGACCTTTATCTCAGTCACAGTTCTCTTATCGGAAAGTTATTAATTGAAGAGAATAAAGTATACAGCTTTGGCTTGAGAGGCTTTGTCAATTCGGATTCAATAGCTATTGGAAAAAATGAAAATTATAATTATAATTTTTCAAATTCTTCAAATGAGTTTATAGAACAAATAAAAAATGAATTAAAATATAGTCTAAAAAAATCTCAAAAAGTATATCTATCAATAGACATTGATGTCCTTGATCCAAGATATTTTGAAAGCGTTACAGACCCTATACCTAATGGGATAAATTATGACGCTTTAATTGAGGGCATTAAACTCATCATTTCTTCTACAAATATTATAGCCATTGATGTTGTTGAGGCTAATTTAAATCACAACTCTCCTATTGACACTCATAATTACCTACAGTTTATTATATCATTACTTAACTTAACCTGTCAATATCATGGAAATAAACAAGATAATTGAACAAATTAATCATTTAAATATTTTCCATAGTGATAAATATATGCATGATTTCAACTTTCTATCAGTTGCTTTAAAGCATCTGTTGCCTTCATTATCGCTAGATGATCATCTCCAAATTGCAAAAAAGTGTAGCTATTATCAAATACTATCCAGCCATGATGAAAACAATTATGACCTCATAAAATCAATTGATAAACCTCATTTGGATTTATCCAACAAGATAATTGTAACTTACCATTATTCTTCTTACCGATTACTTAATTCTCTACTAATCAATTGGGGAATTCCATTCAAAATAGTAACTGATAACAATTACATTAAAAACCAGGGAGAAAAAACCATTCAATCTTACCATAAAATTGCTTCCAACCTTCAAGCAAAACCTCATCAGTTTGAAATTTTAAATGCCGAAGAACGTACTATACTGTTGAAATGTAAAAAGGCTATTTCGGATGGTTATTCGCTAATTTTCTATGCAGATGGAAACTCAGGAGTCGGTGGAATGACCAAAAAGAATAACATGATTAAGATAAACTTCTTAGAAAATGAAATTTACGTCAGAAAAGGGATTGCTATACTTTCAAGTATTTTGAAAAAACCATTAACATCAATCTTATTATCTCGTGACCTGACATCCAACAATGTCACTTTCTCCATCGAAGATAACATTCAATATTTGAACGACAGAAAAAACGAAAAACAATTAGAAGAAACTGTTCGTAAAATATGGAGGCCACTTGAAAAACAGGTGAGTAATGACCCCGGACAATGGGAAGGATGGCTATACTACTACAACTTTATTAACTTTCAAAATAAGGTCTCAAAACACATTGAACCCGTAAAAAAATCGGTCTTTAATTGTACTGATTTTGGAATAGGCCACATACCAAAACAAAACTTATTTTACCTCCTTGATAAAAAAGAATTCAAATTCACATTAATCGATCAGGAAACGTACAAAAACCTTCATAACATTATAAAAACCAACAAAATACCCACTGATTACCCCGTATACGAATCAATGCGTAAAAAAGGTATTTTGACATCATGATATTTTGATTTTGCTAACGTCATTTATCAATGCATTGCACTTTGTGATGTATTCCTTATAAGCATCTTCTCTCTCTGAATCGGAATATTTACTTTCAGCATATTCGCTATTTAAAAAGTCAACCATTTTTTTATTATTTCTTTTCGATGCCTCATTAATTTTATCTTTCATTGTTTTTATTTCGTTTGATTTCTTCAACATATTTACGATTGAAAAATCAGCTTTATTAATTGCACTTATACTTTTCAATTCTTCTTTTAGTTCTTTTATATTTAAATCTACGTATTCATTTATATTTTTCATAATTTAAATTTTAATTGTTAAGCACTAAAATATCAAAATAAAATCACAAATAAAAAACATATTAAACCAGCAAAATTCAACCTATAAAATAGGTCTAAAAATTGAATACACGCCTTTTTCACTGAAAAGATTCGGTATTATGATTCCTCTTCATTTTTAATGGAGTTCTTATTTTTACTGATACATTAATCCATCACACAAACTACCTGAGGTATTATGAAATATTCTCTGCTTATTAGCTTCTCTTTGTTATTATTCATTTCGTATCAGGAGAATTCACCTACTACTCCTCAAAAGAATCAATTGAATGAAACCTCTGAGCAGCATCAACCTGAAGAACATCCTAGAGATAGTCTTAAGACATCTATTGCAGAGGAGTTATTCCCTACTACACTTAACTGGAACAAGTTGGAAATAGAACTTTCTGAAAAAGAACGACTAAATCTTATTCATGCAGCCAAGGTTTCAATGCAAACCACTTTAGATCAAACAATACTAGAAGACTCAAGCCTTAACCATTCATATCACATTCTACACCTCAATGAAGACGCTTTGCCTGACGTTATTTACCACGGCTGGAGTGGTGGCGAGCCACTTATAACCATTGCCACATTAAACCAAGGCGATCATTTTAACCAATGGTTTTCAGTAATGCAAACTCCCCTGAACCTGGAGTTTGAGGACAACCGCTTGCATAAAATCACCATGAACAACCCAGGGTGTTGTGCTAACCCAGTCATTACCGTTACAGAATACCTTGTTAGTGATACACTAACTCCTATCAAACGTTTCGCTTACCTCGATTTCATCGATCTTGAAGGGACAGATATGACACCTGTGAAGTTTACTGTAACACAAGAGCACTATAACCTGCGTTGTACTCCTGCGTTAGACGACACCAGTGAGTATTATTTCGGAGTAATGGATTTCGGTAATATTATAGGTGAACTTCATAGAGGAAACCGTGGAATCGCATACAAATCGGCTACAGATTCAACGGGAAGAGTTTGGTGGCTCATTGCTACCGATCCTATGGAGACAGCTAACAGTCCATATGGTTCTGATGATTCGGAAATACCTGTTCAATACATTGGCTGGATTAGCAGTAGGTATGTTGAAACAGATTAAGTTCTTTTCTCTAAAAACAAAGGGGAACATAACAACCATACGATTCTAATTACTTTAACGTTATGCGTATGATTTTCATCAAAAAAAAAAACCTATGTTTTACACTTTGCTCTACCGCCTTGTGGGACTGCTATTGCTGCTATTAACCGGAATCAATGTCTATGGACAACAACCTGTTCTTTATGTGTACGATTTTGAAACCGGCACACTCGATTCTCTCAACGTCAATTACGACTCCACATTAGAAAGTGGTTTTACTTCCTACAACATTGGAAGGTTTGATACAAATGTGCTTACTCTACCCCAAACACCACCAACAGCACATCTTTATGCCAACACTGCATTTACCAGAAAAGTCAGAGCTGCAGATAAATTTAACCTTTCGGGCTTTCCGGTACGGACAACAACTAAAATTTTTAGCGTTCAAAACGATTCTTTGAAGCATAATTGCTCTGGGAGTTTAATCAGCAGAAAACACGTTTTAACAGCCGCACACTGTGCTTTACAGATAAACACGAACTCCCTTAGCCATAACGCATTGTACGTTTGTCCTGTTTTTAACAACGGAACCCAGCACCCTGATTTTGAATGTAGTTATGTGCAAAAAGTCTATTTTATAAAGGGTTGGTCAATAAATGGCGAAGACATTGCCATTTTAGAACTGGATGATTCAATAGGCGAACAAACCGGCTGGATTGGTGTAGGGTATGAAAAAAACGACAGCTTGCTCACCGATGGGATTTTTTACAAATTTTCTTACCCTGGTTCTTATTTTCCTCAGTTTGATTCTACGCACTATAACGGAGATACGCTTTACTTCAATTATGGTATTGCTGACTATGTTGTTCCAAAAACAATTGGCATAAACGGTACTTCCGGAATACCGGGAGAAAGTGGCAGTTCACTCATTAAAGTTGAAAACAACCACCATTACATCAGTTACGGCACACTTACCTATTCTACTAATTTACAACACAGCAGAATAAACAACTGGCAATTTAATGCCCTAAAATCCATCATTCAAAACGATACGGTTTTGTCTACTCCTACCAACAATGCTACGCCTTCGATTTCAGTATATCCCAACCCCACGCATGAAGCGATTTACTTTAAAAATATTTCTCCAAACCAATTGCTAAACATTACCCTTTATGACAATACCGGCCGGATAGTTCTTCAGAAAGAAAATCACTCTCCAACAAACAGCATTTCGCTCTCAAGCTTACCTGCCGGAATTTACTTGCTTAATCTGGAGAACAATCATTTCTCTCAAACACGAAAAGTGGTTAAGACCTCGTATTATTAATTGATAGAGTAAATTACTTTAGTAATTCAATTAGTTATACATTCAATAGAACATTATAGGAAAGGCATAATAACATGCTAATTGTAAATAAATGATTAACGACTGGATTACACTTATACTTATCTCTGGCTTATTGTTATCTATAGCTCTGAAAGGTTGGATACAACAAAATAAAATACCTACTCATCCTAAAAGGTCTTCTAATAGTAAGAACATTAAGCAAGCTCTCTTTATGAGTGGAAGCATACTTTTTTTCTACCTA
>CERC01134244.1_pt1 | contig 11270 bp, 12 predicted proteins | sample 530921 | NCBI WGS metagenome assembly CERC01 (sample SAMEA2621099, study PRJEB7988) | marine metagenome | isolation source: saline water (ENVO:00002010), including
GGCTTTTCTGGAAGGTTGCGCGCGCACCCAATCCATTGCATTTTGGAAGGCATCAATTCCGCCAATACAGGCAAAAGTCATGTCTACCACATCCATATGGCTAAGGTCAGTTTCCTTCCCTAGCTTTTCCTGAAGCATTTCTAATGTATAAGTAGCCGTTGGTTTTGCTGAATCTACGGCACTTTCGGTGCCCATGTACAAACGACCAACTTCTTCAGGAGAGACATTAAATGTTGTTATCAGTTGATAAACCGCTTCGGCAGCAAGAGTAGCTGCATCTTCATCAATGTCGCAAACGGCCATTTCAGTTAAGCCTAAGCCTTTGTTCAGCTTTGCGTATTCAATATTGCGGTGTTTGGCCAACTCTTCTATGGCCAGTGTTAATTTAGGGACGCTAAAATGGATTGCGTCAATTCCAACCTCGTTCATCTATCAATAATTTACTGAAATCCCCGACTAAATAAAGGAATTAAAGCAAATAACGGTGTTGGATTGAAAAGATTATAAAAAACCTAACTCTAATTGTGCTTCTTCACTCATCATTTCTTTGTCCCAGGGAGGATCAAATGTGATGGTAACTCTAGCCTTCTCAACACCTTCAATGCGTTCAATTTTCTCTTCTACTTCAAGTGGTAAAGATTCGGCTACCGGACAATTTGGAGTTGTAAGTGTCATTAAAACATCAACATCAAAGTTGTCTTTTACCTTGATTTCATAAATCAAACCCAACTCATAGATGTCAACCGGAATCTCAGGGTCATAAATGGTTTTTAAGACATCTACTATGGTATTTTCTAGCGCTTTTTTTGTCATGATTGATTGGTTTTGTAACGCTGAATAAATTCTTCTAACTAAGCCTTTGCTGCATGGGCAACGGCATACATCTTTAATTTTTTGATCATGTTGGAAAGACCGTTAGCTCTATTAGGGGATAGATGCTCTTTCAATCCGATCTGATCAATGGCAAAAAGGTCTGCTTTCGCAATGGTTTCAGGATCTTGATCCGATAAAATACGAATCAATAATCCGATGATTCCTCTGGCAATAAATGCATCCGAATCAGCTTCAAAATGCAATTTGTCGTCTTGCATTTCGGCATGAAGCCAAACCTTGCTTTGACAGCCTTTTACAAGGTTGTCTTCTGTTTTGTACTTTTCATCTAAACCGGGCAATTCTTTCCCAAATTCAATGATGTATTCGTACTTATCCATCCAGTCGTCATAAAGGCTGAACTCTTCAATGATTTCGTTTTGGATTTCTTCTATAGTCATAATGACAAATTTAGCTCAACATGGGTTGAATGCGCTGCAATGCTTTGATAAATTGATCTACTTCTTCTTTTGTTGTGTACAAACCAAAAGAAGCGCGAACAGTTCCCGGAATGTTGTAACGATCCATTAAAGGTTGTGTACAATGGTGTCCGGTGCGTACTGCAATGCCTAATTTATCGAGCAAAACGCCTACATCGTAAGGATGGCTTTCTCCAACTAAAAATGAAATAACGCCTGCTTTTTGGTCGGCTTCACCTACAAAACGAATTCCTTCTAGTTGACGCATCTGTTCTGTTGCATACTCCAGAATTTCTTCTTCGTGTGCAGCAATGGCATCCATGCCAATTTCATTCAAATATTCAATGGCTGTTCCGAAAGCAATTACATCGGCAATGTTAGGCGTTCCCGCTTCAAATTTGTGGGGAAGGTCATTGTACGTTGTTTTTTCAAACGTTACTTTATCAATCATATCACCACCACCTTGATAAGGAGGCATGGCATTCAATAATTCTTCTTTTCCGTATAGAAAACCAATTCCGGTTGGGCCATACATTTTGTGCGCTGATGCACAGTAAAAGTCAACATCCAATTCACGCACATCTACTTTCATGTGTGGAACAGCCTGCGCTCCATCTAACAACACCAAAGCGTTGTATTGATGAGCTAAGCGAATGATTTCTTTTACAGGATTCACAGTTCCCAATGAATTAGAAACGTGATTGACGGCTACCATTTTGGTTTTATCTGAAAGCAACTGTTCGTATTCATCCATCAACAATTCACCTTTCTCGTTGATGGGAATTACCTTAAGAACAGCTTTGCGCTCTTTGCAAATCATTTGCCAAGGCACAATGTTAGAATGGTGTTCTAACGTTGAAATAATCACTTCATCGCCTTCATTTAAAAAAGCGCGACCCCAAGCACTAGCTACCAAATTGATAGAATCGGTAGTGCCTTTGGTTAAGATCATTTCATAATCGTGCTCAGCATTAAAAAACTGTTGCAACAACGTACGCGTATGCTCATATTTATCGGTAGCATGTTGGCTTAAAGTGTGTACACCACGGTGAACATTAGCATGTTCGCCTGAGTAATACTTCACCAAAGTATCAATAACCTGTTGTGGCTTTTGAGACGATGCTCCGTTATCAAAATAAATCAGCGGCTTACCGTTAACAACACGCTCTAGAATAGGGAAATCTTTTCTGAGCTTGTCAATGTTATATGTTGTTGCAGCTTTCATACTCAATTAAAATAAGGCACATTTATCTTCAACAAGCGCTTCAATTTTTGCAATGAAGGCTTCGTTTTCTAAAATATCTAGTGCTTCTGCTGTAAATGCTTTAATCATTAAACGTGTTGCAGCAGTTTTGCTTAATCCACGAGACATTAAGTAGAACAATGCTTCATCGTCTAATTCTCCGGTAGTTGAACCGTGTGAACATTTTACATCGTCTGCATAAATTTCTAACTCTGGCTTAGAATTTACCGAAGCATTGTCTGTAATCAAGATGTTTTGATTTGACTGAAATGCGTTGGTTTTTTGCGCATCCTGACGGACGAAAACTTTACCGTTAAATACTCCGGTAGCATTTTCGTTAATGATGCCTTTATAGTTCTCATTGCTGTTGCAATGTGGTTTTTTATGATCAACAACTGTGTGGTTATCTACATGTTGTTTACCGTTCAAATGATAAATGCCATTCAAATGTGTTTCGCAGTTCTCACCGTCAACTTCAATGTTGAGATCGTTGCGAATCAACTTACCGCCAAATGTAAACGTACCGGTAGTGAAGGTACTGTTCGCATTTTGGTATACTTGAGTTGTTTGAATGTGTTGGTGTTGATCGCCTAAATTTTGGAAGATGAAATACTTCAATTGCGCATTTTCGCCCACAAGTACTTCAGAAACAGCATTTGTAAATGCTTCTCCTTGCTGGTCACCTACCAAAGTGTGGTAGATTTCTGCAGAAGCTTGTTCTTCAACAACAAAAAGATTTCTAGGTTGGTAAGTTACACCTTCGCCAGTGGTAATGTGAACAATATGAATCGGCTGCTCGAAATTCACTTTTTGGCTGATGTGAATGTAAACGCCATCCATGTTAAAAGCTGTATTCAATGCTGTGAAGATCTCATTTTCGCCATCAACATATTGACCATAATACTGCTGAAATTGATCAAAATCTTCTAAGCGAGCATTGGCCATTGGTTTGACTTCAACACCTGACTCTTTTGATAAATCAGAAAGTTTTTCGCTGAAATAACCGTTTACAAAAACCAGCGTAGTGCTAGCTTCAAAACCTTCAACTTTAGCTTGTGGCGGAAGGTGGTTTAATTCAACTCTTTTGGCTTCATATTGCCCGTTTAAGATTGAAGCTACACGCGTATATTTCCAGCGTTCATCGCGCAATGTTGGAAATTCCAAACGTTGTAAAGCATGTAGCGCTTTTTCGCGAATCGATTGTTGATCACTGTTAAGGTCAGCAATCGAAGGCGTCATAAAATGGGCAATGAATTTATCTTTTTTCGATGTGTTACTCATCGGACTTTTGCGTTTTAATTATGCGTTAATAGCATCTTCTTTTAACCAGTCGTATCCTTTTTCTTCAAGCTCTAATGCCAATTCTTTAGGACCGGTTTTTACAATTTTTCCTTTGTACAATACGTGCACAAAATCAGGAACGATATGGTCTAACAAACGTTGGTAGTGTGTGATTACAAGAAATGCATTTTTGTCGCTACGCAATTGGTTTACACCTTCAGAAACAATGCGCAATGCATCAATGTCCAATCCAGAATCGGTTTCATCTAAGATGGCCAATTTTGGATTTAACATTGCCATGTGAAAAATCTCGTTGCGTTTTTTCTCACCACCAGAAAAACCTTCGTTAAGAGAACGGTTTGTCAAACGGCCATCCAATTCTACCAACTTCTGTTTCTCTTTCATCATTTTCAGAAAGTCTTTTCCAGAAATAGGCTCTTCTCCGCGGTATTCGCGAACGCTATTCAATGCTGTTTTAATAAAGTTCACATTGCTTACACCTGGAATTTCAACCGGGTATTGAAAAGCAAGAAACAAACCTTCACCAGCTCTTTCGTTCGGCTCAAGGTCTAACAATTCTTTACCGTCAAAGATGACTTCTCCTTCGGTTACTTCATAATCATCTCTTCCGGCTAACACAGAAGCAAGCGTAGATTTACCAGAACCATTTGGTCCCATGATCGCATGCACTTCTCCGGGCTTGATTTCGAGGTTTATTCCTTTTAAAATCTCCGTTCCGTCAATGTTTGCGTGGAGGTTTTTGATTGTTAGCATATCCTGTGAATTGATTGTCAAATTTCTTGTTAATACTTTATGGTGGCAGTGATGGAGGTCACAAAGTAGGATTGATTATCCTACTGAACCTTCTAGTGTTATGTCTAATAATTTTCTGGCTTCAACAGCAAATTCCATAGGCAATTGATTCAGCACTTCTTTGGCGTAACCATTTACAATTAAGCTAATGGCTTTTTCTTCATCAATTCCACGTTGCTGACAGTAGAAAATCTGGTCTTCACCAATTTTAGAAGTTGTTGCCTCGTGCTCAACCTTAGCCGATTTATTTTTCACCTCGATGTAAGGGAAGGTATGCGCTCCGCATTTGTCTCCGATCAACAGTGAATCGCACTGAGAGAAGTTACGGGCGTTTTTAGCATTCTTGTGCATTTGTACCAAACCACGGTAGCTGTTTTCTGAGAATCCAGCTGAGATTCCTTTTGAAATGATTAACGATTTGGTGTTTCTTCCAATGTGAATCATTTTGGTTCCAGTATCAGCCATCTGGTGATTGTTGGTTACTGCAACAGAATAAAATTCACCTTCAGAGTAATCGCCTTTCAATACACAAGAAGGATATTTCCAGGTAACTGCAGAACCGGTTTCAACCTGAGTCCAGCTAATTTTAGAGCGAACGCCTTCGCACAAACCACGCTTGGTTACGAAGTTGTAGATTCCGCCTTTTCCGTCTTTATCTCCGGGATACCAGTTTTGTACGGTTGAATATTTTACTTCAGCATCATCATGCGTAATGATTTCAACTACAGCAGCGTGCAATTGGTTCTCATCGCGTTGAGGTGCAGTACAACCTTCAAGGTAGCTCACGTATGCATTTTCATCAGCAACAATTAAGGTACGCTCAAACTGACCAGTTCCTGCTTCGTTGATGCGGAAATAAGTCGAAAGTTCCATGGGGCATCTTACACCTTTTGGAATGTAGCAAAATGAACCATCGGTAAAAACGGCTGCGTTAAGAGCTGCGTAAAAATTGTCATTAGGAGGAACTACAGAACCCATGTATTTCTTCACCAAATCCGGATGGTTTTTCACCGCTTCTGAAAATGAACAGAAGATGATTCCCAGTTCAGAAAGCTTCTCTTTAAATGTAGTTTGTACCGAAACAGAATCGACTACGATATCAACTGCAACACCGGCTAGTTTTTTCTGCTCTTCAACAGAAATTCCTAAACGGTCATACATACTTTTAAGCTCGGGATCTAATTCGTCTAAGCTATTGAGTTTTTTAGGCTTTGGAGCAGCGAAATAAGAAATGGCTTGAAAATCTGGTTTCTCATACTTCACATGTGCCCATTCTGGTTCTTCCATTTTAAGCCAATTACGGTAGGCATTCAAACGAAATTCCAATAACCATTCGGGCTCTTCCTTCTTAGCAGAGATTTTACGAATAATGTCCTCGTTTAATCCATTTTCAACCTTGTCAGTATCGAACTTGGAAACGAATCCGTATTTGTAATCGCCTTTATTCAGCTCTTCGGCCAGATCTGCTTCTGTATAAGGCATATAGTCCTTTGTTTTGTATTATCTAATTGTGTTAAATAGAAAAGCTTTCTCCGCAACCACACGTTCGGCTGGCATTCGGATTAATGAATGAAAATCCTTTACCATTTAGGCCACCAGCATAATCTAGCGTTGTGCCAACGAGGTAGAGAAAACTCTTTTTATCTACTACTATTTTTACCCCCTGATCTTCGAAAACTTTATCGTCTTCGTTAAGATTGGTATCAAAGTCCATTTGGTAGCTAAGGCCAGAGCAACCTCCGCCTTTAACTCCCACACGGATGAAGGCATCTTGGGCAATTTTATCTTCGCCCATTAAGCGTGCTACTTCTTCTTTTGCGTTGTCTGAAACTTTTATCATAATGTGCTTAACAACTAGGGATTCGTGGATGTTTAAACCTATTTAGATTTAGTCTAAATAGAATGTGTTTAATCTGCAAAAATACCACAAATTAGGTATTGTAACAAACCAATTAAAGGTTATTTTCTAGCCCGTTAGAATCGGAAAATCAGGGTGTTTTCTTGTGTGAAGTAAAAATGATCGATAGGTACGATGGGTTTGTAATCGTAGATGCCTTCAAATCCTGTTGAGAAAAAGAGGTGTTTTCGAATCTCGAGAACAAGCTTGCCATAAGGAGCTATTCTTAAGTATTCTGGAAAGTCTGGCCTTCCTTGAACAAAAGCTCCAATGCTTACCGATGAATTTTTGCTAAATCGCCAAACTACACGGGTTTTAGCATTGTATTTAAAAAAGGTGTTTTCAATAAATTCGGGTTCGGGATTTGGTCGGTCTTCTTCACTTACTGCCGTATAGTCCCACTTTTCATATTCACTAAAAAAACCGGCAGCAAAAGTCCATTGAAAGTTTTCTCCTCGAATTACATTCAACCAGATATTTCCACCGTATAAAAAACGTTGTTGCATTCCCCGTTGAGCATCCCATTGGTATTGACTATAAGGTTCATAGAAAAAACGGTTCTGAAAACCATAGAGGTACTTTATGCTAAAATGTCCGGTGTTTTGAAGTTCGCTAGATCCTGTGGTAATAATCTCTTGTGAAACGACTGGAATAATGAGGTTGTGTTTGTATTGAATGGCTGAAGAGGCTTCTCCTGAAAAAGTGTTGATCTGCTGTTTTTGCTTTTCAAAAGACGCACTAAGTGAAACCGATCCGTCAAAAACAATGGAATCGGGAAGCGTAGTGTCTTTCATAGAAGCGAGTGCATCAAAGTCAATAATTTGTGCGGTGATGAGTAGCGGAGCTACAAGGCAAAGCAATGAAAGGAGTGTTTTTCTAATCATCATTATTATAAACCGATTGCTATTTGATAGCGTACCGAACGTAGATTTAATGCTAATTTTGCACAAAAATAGGCAAGCATGTTTGAAAACGCAGATCGTACAGAACTTTCGGAATATGGTGAATTTGGATTGATTGATCACCTTACTAAACAGGTAGAAATTAAAAATGGTTCTTCTGTTAAAGGTGTTGGAGACGATGCCGCTGTAATTCGTTACGAAGGAGATGTGCAAACTCTTGTTTCAACCGATATGTTGGTTGAAGGTGTACATTTCGATTTGATGTATATGCCTTTGAAACACCTTGGTTATAAGGCCGTGGCTGTAAATGTGTCTGACATTGTAGCCATGAATGGTACGGCAAAGCAGATTACGGTTTCTATTGCGCTTTCAAACCGTTTTTCTATTGAAGCAGTTGAGGAGTTGTACAACGGAATTTATTTAGCTTGTGAACGTTACAATGTTGATCTTGTGGGTGGCGACACCACCAGTTCTACTTCAGGTTTAGTAATCAGTGTTACGGTAATCGGTGAGGCTGAGAAAGACAAAGTCGTTTATCGTTCAGGTGCAAAAGAGAATGATTTGATTTGTGTGACTGGAGATTTAGGAGCTGCTTATATGGGGTTGCAATTGCTTGAACGAGAGAAAGCGGTTTTTAAAGAGAATCCTAATGTTCAGCCAGATTTGACAGGGCATGACTATGTTGTAGAACGTCAATTAAAGCCAGAAGCCAGAATTTGGCTAACAAAAACGCTGCGTGAAAAAGCAGTAGTGCCTACTTCTATGATTGATGTTTCTGATGGATTAGCTTCTGAGATTTTACACATTGCCAAAGCCTCTGATTGTGGTGTGCAGTTATACGAAGAGAAAATTCCAATTGACTTTGGTACTTCATCAGCTGCAGAAGAATTTCAATTGGCACCAATGGTTTGTGCACTTAACGGAGGAGAAGATTACGAGATCTTGTTTACGGTTTCGCCAGAGCATTATGAGCAAATAGAGCTGATTGAAGATGTAAGTATTATTGGGCATGTTACTGATAAAAACAGTGGCGTAAATCTTGTTGGACGTGGTGGAGACGTAATTGAAATTACAGCACAAGGCTGGAATGCGTTTCCGAATAAAGAAGAATGAAAATACTTGATCCAATCATCAATAAAAAGCAGTGGCCGATCTTACATGATGCCATGATTATTGCCTTGCCTTATTTACTAATCGGCATTGCTTTTGGTATCTTATTAAGAATGGATATTTATCCTGATCTGGGAAGTTTTGGTGATTATGTTTTGTTTGTTTTTACTCCCGTTGCCGGACAAATTCTTTCCTATGCTGGGACAACTGTTTGGGAAGCATTGCTATTGGTTATCGATATGGTGATTACCTTGTTTCTAAGTTGGCTTTTGGTAGCTCCTTTTGTTGGCGTCTTTCACGCGATCAAAAATAAGTGATTTGACTAGTTACAGGTGTTGATGAATTTTCTGAGGTCTTTGAAGCAACCGTTAAATTCTTCGATGAATCCCATATGGCCAATGTCTTCAAACAATGTATAAGTAATGTGTTCTCCGTGTCGGGTTTGGGCAATTAGTTTTTGATGGTCTAAAACAGGATCCCATTTTCCAATAATGTAATGAATAGGATAGGGTGCAAAGCGTAAAATTACTTCGCGGTCAATGCGTGTTTTCATACCTTCTAAAGCAGCAATTACACCCTGCTTAGGCGTTTTTAGTGCCTTTTTTTTCAGTGTGTTAATGTCTTCTCTATAAAGCTTTCTGTTTTTTGGACGAAACAATAACGGAATCGATTTTCGGATGAACCCTTTGTGGTCTTTTTTTACAATTTTAATGGCTTGATCGCGGTTGCGTTTTTTCTCATCAGAGTCGGCATGAGAAGTTGAAAAGAACATACAAATGCCTTTAACCATGTCTGGATATTTTTCTGCAAAAGCAAGCGCAACATAACCTCCCATAGAGTGGCCAACCAAAGTTGCTTTTCGAATTCCTTGCTCTTTTAGTACCGTTTTTACAGCCTCGGCCATTAGTTCCATAGAGTGGATGTAGCCAAAGCAATCAGTTTCTCCATGTCCTGGCAAATCAACAGCAATGATCTTTTTTCCTTTGGCTAAACCGGGAATGTAGCTGTGCCACATTTGCTCAGATTCAAGAAAACCATGAAGAAGAACTACTGCATTTCCATTGCCTTCAACCGTGTAATGCACTTTTCCTTCGTGATATGATGCGTACTCACTTTTCACACTTCGAAATTAGTAGATGGTAGAAAAAAAGAAAGGGGACTTTGCAATCCCCTTTCAACAATATATTAACAGTTAAAATTAGCTGTTCATTAAGTCTTCAATTTCATCCGCTTCAATTGGGATGTTTTGCATCAGGTTGAAGTTGCCACCTTGTTTGATCACATAATCGTCTTCGATACGGATTCCAATGCCTTCTTCTTGAATATAAATTCCTGGCTCAATAGTGAAAACCTGATTTTCTTCAATAGGGTCAATCCAGCTTCCAACATCATGCGTGTCTAAACCAATGTAGTGCGAAGTTCCGTGCATGAAATATTTCTTGTAAGCCGGCCAGTCAGGATTTTGATTTTTGATGTCGGTTTGATCGATCAATTTCAAGCCAATCAATTCACTTTCCATCATTTTACCCACTTCTTTGTGATAATCGGCTAAAGTGATGCCAGGCTGAAGAATCTTGTTGGCTTCATTTTTTACACGTAAAACGGCATCATAAACGGCTCTTTGTCGTTCATTAAATTTTCCATTTGCAGGAATTGTACGTGTTAAGTCAGCATCGTAATTGGCGTATTCTGCCCCAAAATCCATTAAGATTAAATCTCCGTCTTTACATTCTTTGTTGTTTTCTACATAATGTAAAACGCAAGCATTTGCTCCACTGGCAACAATAGGTGCATAGGCAAATCCGTTTGCGCGGTTGCGGATGAATTCATGATAAAGTTCTGCCTCAATTTCGTGTTCCCAAACACCAGGTTTAACAAATGAAAGCAATCTGCGAAGGCCCTTTTCAGTAATGTCACAAGCCGTTTGCATCAAATCAATTTCGATAGGGTGTTTTACACTGCGTATTTTGTGCATAATAGGCGCGGAACGCTTGTATGTATGTCCCGGAAAATCTGCTTTGAGTTGTTTTACAAAACGATCTTCTCTGGTTTCAACCGAACTACCAGCTCTAAGGTGTTCGTTTAAATTAATGTATACGTTATCGGTCATCGCCATCATTTCGCGAAATGTAGCTTCAAAGTTATTGGTCCAGATTACAGTTTCAATGCCAGAAACATCAGTAGCTCTTTCTTTTGTAAGTTTCTCTCCTTCCCAAACAGCAATGTGCTCATTGGTTTCAATCACAAAAAGGACTTCACGTAAATGTTCCCTTGGGCAATCAGGAAATAGCACTAAAATACTTTCTTCCTGATCTACTCCACTAAGGTGAAAAATATCGCTATGCTGCTTAAACGGCAGAGTTCCATCTGAGCTCGTTGGATAGATGTCGTTTGAGTTAAAAACGGCTAATGAATTGGGTGCCAGATGTTGAATAAAACGTTGGCGGTTGTGTACGAATAACTCGCTGTTAATTTGCTTGTACTTCATAAACTATTTTGTGTTTAATGCTTCAAAGTTGACCAATTTCATAAACATGACAATGTCATTGTGATATGAACAATCTAAAGAACATTTAGTTATACATAATGCTGTGAAAAGTGAGTAATAACTATGGTTTGTTTAGAATAAATCTGAATAAGCTGTAAAGCTCGCCTAAATGTTGACGTATGTTACATTTGTTCATCAAATTCGAAATTGTCAAATAAAATCAATATGAGCGCTCCAGCAGGAATTA
>CERC01058660.1_pt1 | contig 11228 bp, 6 predicted proteins | sample 530921 | NCBI WGS metagenome assembly CERC01 (sample SAMEA2621099, study PRJEB7988) | marine metagenome | isolation source: saline water (ENVO:00002010), including
TCTTTGGTGTTTCAATATTTGGGATACAAAACTCTAAAAGTTGCCATTGAAGGAAAAACAACATTTGATGTGGTGCTTGAGCCCAATGAAGTAACCATTAAAGAATTTACCGTAGTTGCAGGAGAAAATCCCGCTTTTGCCATTTTAGACAAGATGATTGCCAACAAGTCGCAAAACGATCCCAATGCGGTGAATAGCTATACGTGCAACGAATATTCTAAAATTCGTTTTGACCTTAATCATTTTACAGAAGACATCAAGAAAAACATCTTGGTTAAACCGTTTGATTACATCTGGGACAACACCGACACTACGGAAGAAGGCGTGGCGTATTTACCGGTTTTATTGGTCGAAAAATCGTTCCGCCATTATTACCAAAGCAATCCACAAAACCAAAAAACCATTTTAGAAGGCAAGAAAGTAACCGGACTCCCCGGGCCAAAAATCATGGAATTTGCCGAAGACCTCTATTTTACACCGAACGTATATGACAACTACGTTGTGATTTTAGACAAGAATTTTCCGAGTCCCATCAACAACAATTACAAAACCCATTACGATTACTTGTTGATGGACAGCAACCTTGTAGAAGGTAAGAAAGAATACACCATCGATTTTCACCCAAAATACAACCGTCAGCTGGCCTTTACCGGAAGAATGATTATCGATGCAGAAACTTATGCTGTAAAATCCATTCGTTTGCGTTTCGACATCATGGCCAATGTGAATTTTGTGCGCAGCTATTTGGTAGAACAACATTACGCTCAACAAAATGGCCGTTGGATGCCTACCAGTACGGATGTTATTGGCGATTTTACAGTGGTTGAAAATTCATCTGACTTAACCGGTTTTTTTGGACGAAAACATTCGACCTACACAGAATATACTATTGACCAACCCATTGCTAAGGAAGTCTTTAATGGAGTAGCAGTGGTTGAAGAAACTTATGATGCCGAGCAAAAAGATGAAGAATATTGGGAGGTGCATCGTACAGATTCATTAGGCGAATATGAAAAGGCAGTTGAAAACATGGTGAATCAACTGGAAAATGATCCGAAATACATTTTCAGAAAGAACTTATTTGTGGGCATTGCCTCCGGTTACATTCCCATCAAAAAAACGATTGACATCGGGAATTTTTACACATTTTACAGCTACAATTATGTAGAACATTCTCGCCTAAAATTAGGCTTTAGGACTAGCAATAAACTTGACTTTCCACTATCCGGATCGGTATACGGAGCTTATGGAATTAAAGATAACAGATGGAAATATGGCATTGACGCCCAACTTAAACTGGGAGCCAAAGACAAGACGCGCATCGGTGTTGGTGCTAAAGACGACATTATTCAATTGGGAAGAAGTTTCAATGCTATAAGTATTGATCATGTATTGACTTCATTGGTTCAAATTGGTGATGTCACTTCGCGGATTTACGAGCAGAAATACAATGCTTACGTTGAACAAGAGCTGTTTACAGGTTTTGTAGGAAGAGTGAATTACTTTACCCAAACCGTAAGCGCAACCGATACAGTCAACTTCAGAAGCATTGAAAACAATACACTCTCCGTTGATGATAATTACCGCGCAAACGGTCTTGAACTCATCTTCAAATTCAGTTGGCAAAACACCAAGCTTAACGGAGCTTTTTACGATCGTGATGACCTGAAAAAAGAATTCAGAAAATTCCCGGATGTTCGTATTCAATATACACATGCTAGCAAAGCATTGGGTAGCGATTTCAACTATGAGAAAGTAAAACTGGCCTTGAGTCAAAATATCCGTTTTAACCGCTTGGGGTATTTCAAATACTACATCGAAGGCGGCAAAACCTTCGGAAAGGTGCCTTATCCATTTTTGGACACCCCGTTCAGCAATCAGCTGGTATTGGCCGATAATTTCGCTTTCAACCTGATGAAATACATGGAATTTGTAGCCGATGAATATGTCACCGTAAATCTGGAACACCATTTTGATGGAGCCATTCTGGATGCCATTCCGTTGGTGAATCGTTTGAAGTGGCGTAGTTTTTTGTTGGCAAAGGGGTATTGGGGAAATTTAAGTGCAGAAAACCTCCATTCAGAATACCTTTTACTGGCCAACTCGCAACCCATTGCAGAACCTTATTACGAAATAGGATTTGGGTTTGAGAACATTTTCAAAATTGCACGCATGGATTTTGTATGGAGACTCAACGATACCACACTTCCAGATTCTTACACTTTTATCGTAAAACCTTCTTTCAGCCTTTCATTTTAAGTCTGTTCAAAAAATCAACATTCAATCCAAGTCTGTTGATCTTTTTCCGTTCCTTGTTTTAACTTGGTCGGGAACAAATAAACCTGATTTTACACAACTAATGAACGACTTTGATGTATCGGGAGTGACAACTCCCCCAACAACCAATGATGAACAAATCATTCGGCAAATCACCAACTTCCTTCAAGAAATCGGAATTGATGTTATTGAAACAGAACTGGATGATAATTGCTTTCTCCCCGGCCTTTCACTAAAGGCTACAGCGGTTTTAGTCGATCGAAAAAAGCTGAAATATCCCGGAGACCTTTTACACGAAGCCGGACACATTGCCGTAACAGAGGCAGAACTTCGCCCACTTATCGGTTCGGAGCAAATGCCCCAAGAATGGCCGGATGGTGGTAATGAAATGTCTACCATTCTTTGGTCTTATGCGGCAGCTTTGCATCTACAACTCCCTCTGGATGCTGTGTTCCATCCCAATGGCTACAAAGGGCAGTCTGACTGGATCACAGAAGAGTTCAAAAAGGGAAACTTTATTGGTATTCACTTATTCGAATGGATGGGGTTCTGCGACCAAAAAAGCGAAATGGAAAATCAACAATTTCCTCATCTGAAAAAATGGTTGCGCTAAGCTAAACGCTAGTTCTACCAGCATCAATGAGATCAATACACATTTTGCATGAACATCAAGTGTAAATTTCTTACGCTATGGTTTAAATGCACATACGGTTTATTTTTTTCTCTTCATTTCCACTCCTTTCTTGCTCTCACTTCACCTATCTTTAAAGGAACTAAACTGATTACACAAACCTCGAAAGTTACCTAAACACTGTGGAGAAGACTGTTCTAACTCCGGCTATATCATTTGTGCTACACAGGCTTTTTGTTCTGTCTATTGTATTGGTGTATGCTTTTCAGCTAAGTGCACAACCGCTGCACTACAGTTCTTTTCAGGTTGAAGACGGGCTCCCCTGTCCTGAAGCATATGAAGTATTACAAGATCAGCAAGGTTATATATGGGTAGCTACAGACATGGGCGTGGCTCGTTATGACGGATACCGATTTGAATCGTTCTCTAGCGATGACGGGTTGTTAGACAATTCTGTGCTGGCAATTTATGAAGACCACAAGGGAAGAATCTGGTTTCCCAGTGCATCACGCGGACTTTGTTACTGGGAGAACGATAGCATTCACACGTATACATTCAATGATTCACTCCTGAAACACATTCCATCAGGACAAACAGATCGCATCCACCTCGACCGGGAAAACACGCTTTGGGTCGTTCCTTATAATGAACCCGGGCTACTCAAAATCACAGCTAGAGGCAAATGTAGCTGGCATTTTAAAACACCTCAATTGAGCAAGCCAACTGCCTTTGTTAAAGTTTTTGATGCAGAACATTCGCTTAGCGGCTACACCCACAAAATGAATCTTCCCACTCCTACAGCCATTCCACTTGTTGTTGAATATTCTGATAATACACAGCAACATTTTACAGTGAACTACACCAATTTTAATGCAAATGAAAGTCACGTTGCTTCGCTAGATTCGCTTTACTTCGCTCAAGGCAACACGCTATACCTCATTAACAACTCCACACTTACCCAATGCTATAAATACGATGCTCCCATTATTAGCATTTACAAAGATGTTGCCGGCACAATTTGGGTAACCACACGCAAAGCCCTTTATACCTTTACATGCGAAACTACTCTCCAACCCCAAAAGATATTTCAAGGAATGGGGTCTTGTTTTGTCACCCAAGATCACGAAGGTGCACATTGGATTACAACGCTTAATAACGGCCTGATTTACCTACCTAAAATTCAATGGAAAAACATCTTAACCACAGATCAAAATCAAACAAAAGGGGTTGCCAATATTGATGTTGATAACCGTGTAATTGTTGCGGCTACTTTATCCGGTGATGTTAAGATTTGTAACGACATTCAAACGTTCAACTTCCAAACGCTTCCGGGAAACATTGATGTATACATTCCTGAGGTAAAGCTTAGAAATGATACGCTTTACACGTCTAAAAATATCATTCTTACAAAGAAACTGCATCAAGAAGTCCCTTTTTACATCGGAGGTAGGGTTTTACGCATTACAGATGGACCAAACAACAGCCTTTTATACGCTTCAGGAGCTAGTTTTTCGGTAGTGAAAGAGAACAAAAATACTTATTACTCCTCCATTTTTTCTCCTTCTACCCGCATTGAAGTTCTGGCTACTGATTATGACGAAAACATCCTTATCGGAACCCGCAAAGGTTTGTACAAACTTCAGGACGGAGATTTTAACGCTACTCCTGAATTACTCTGCTCAGGACATATTACGGACATTGTAAAAGGGCCGCAAAACACAATTTGGCTTTTAACACACGGAAGCGGTGTACTGCTACTGCACAACAATGTCCCCTTTAAGGTTAGCGAGGTATCTCCTTTAAGCAGCAAATTTTGCACGCATGGTTTTGCTGATGATAGGGGCAATATATGGGTAGGCACCAATAAAGGATTGAATAAAATAATTATTAACAGTCTTGACCAGCACTTATTTACCGTTGAATCTTATACTCAGGCAGACGGTTTACCTTCTCATCAAATTAATGACATTGACCAGTGTGATGATTTTTTATTGATTGCCACCAATGTCGGACTAACAGCTGTAGACATTCAACAGCTTAGCACCAATGCTGTTGCTCCAAATGTTCAATTGAGGAATATTTCGCTCAATCAACAACTTTCTGCGCTGAATGACACATTGGTAATTCCTCCGGGATCTAACGAACTTTTACTTGAGTTAACCGGAATTAGTTTCAGGCATTCTGAGGGTCTCTCTTATCAATATCAACTCTTGGGAATAGATCAGCATTGGGTTACATCTGCCAACAGAAGCATCCGGTATACCAACCTTGCTCCGGGGCAGTATACTTTTTATGCGAAAGCAAGCAATAAAGATGGTATTTGGAGTACTCCTAAGAAACTATTAACCCTTGATGTGCAGCCTCTTTTAACCCAAACAACAAGTTTTAAAGCTACCGCAGCTATTGCTTCTGTCACACTATTTTCTTTGTTCTTTCTGGGTATAGTTAATACACTACAGAAACAAGAACGCAATAAGCGAAAAAGAATCACTGCCGAACAAACAGCACTTCGAGCGCAAATGAATCCTCATTTTATTTTCAATGCGCTAAATGCCATTCAGTTGTTTGTTGCTCAAAATCAGAAAAAAGAAGCCAACATTTACCTTTCAGATTTTTCATACATGATGCGGCAAGTTTTGGATACCTCCAGCAAACGTTTCATCTCATTACGTGAAGAAATTCATACGCTTGAGCTTTACCTCAAAATTGAAATGTTGCGCTTTGAAGACACGATTTCCTATTCTATTGAAACAGATCCCACACTTGAAATCGATAACATTTTTATTCCTCCAATGCTGCTTCAACCTTTGTTAGAAAATGCGCTGTGGCATGGCTTATCACCAAAAAAAGAAGGCGGATTAATTCAACTTTATTTTCAAAGCAATGAATTGTTTCTCCAATGTACGATTTGTGACAATGGTATAGGACGCAAGCAGGCAACATACAATGCATCTCAAAAGAACCGTACGCATTCTTCAAAAGGACTTTCTAACATTAAAGAAAGGCTACAGCTTGAGTTTCCAAAGTACAACATTAACGAACTGCTCATTTTCAAAGACCTGGAAAGTAACGGCATACCGCAAGGAACTATGGTATACCTCAACATACCACTCAAAACTTACAAGGATATATGGAAAACTGAAAAACACAACTAAAATGCACAATCCAATTACAGCTGTTATTATTGATGATGAATCCAGAAGTATTCAATTGCTTCAGACATTAATTGAATCTTACTGTCCTGATGTAAACGTTTTGGCTACAGCCCAAAATATTATTACCGGCCAAGAGGTCATTGAAAAAGTTCAACCCGACTTGGTTTTTCTGGATATCTCGATGCCTAACGGAGATGGGTTTCAACTGTTGGAAGCTCTCTCTACAATCAACTTTGAAGTTGTTTTTACAACAGCCTATAACCAATATGCACTAAGAGCTTTTGAATTTGCGGCATTGCATTACCTCTTGAAACCCATTAATATTCCACATTTAATTGAAACGGTAAACCGTTACAAACAACAAAAGAACAAGCACCTAAAAAAACATCAGGCTGCTATTTTAAAACAAGCCTTAGACGGGCATGCCAATAAAATTGCTTTGGCTCACAAGTATGGTTACGATTTTGTAGACCTTAAAGACATTATCCGCATTGAAGGCGAAGATGGTTACAGCCATTTTTACATGCGTGGAAGGGGCTCTTTTTTGGTTTCAAAAGCCATTGGTGAATATGAAAAACTGCTGGAGTCTAACGGCTTTTTCAGGGTACACAAAAAGCACCTGATCAACATGGACTGCATACAATCTTTCCATAGAGGGAAAAACAGCATTATTGTACTGGACAATAACCACGAAGTGACTTTATCTTACCGGAGAAAAGAAGAATTCATCAACAAATTAAGAGACCGGGTAGCCTTTTAAGATTGAAAAACAAAAGCCGCACTGTTAAACACAATGCGGCTTTTTTTCCCTACAAAACAAGTAGTTGATTCAACGAAAGTTCTGCTATTCTTTGATGAATTTTTTGCTGATCATCTCACCATCCATCTCGATGTTGATGATGTAAATTCCTGCTGAAAGGCTTTTCGTATCTAATTGAAATTGGTTATCACCTTCGTTAAACATTACTTTTTCAGTTAAATCGTTCACCAATTGTCCCATGTTATTCATAACTAAAATGTGTCCGCTATTGTCTTTTTTGCTGGTTACATTCACATTTAAGATTTCGCTAGTTGGGTTTGGATACAAGCTCACTTCAGAAGGTGCTTCTTTAGTAGCTGTTGTAGATCCTTTCTTAAAATCTAGGCCTTCCAATCCTCCCGGAAGTTCATCACAACCTTCTGCTTGAATTTCTTCACAGTAAGTTTCTGTGCAGCAACTTCCTTCATCATCAATTGCCAATACAGTTAAACACACTTCATAAACACCATCATCAAAACTATGTGAAGGGCTTTCTTCATTAGACGTAGCACCATCTCCAAAATCCCAATAATACCCTAGAATTCTTCCTGAGCTATATATGTTAGGAGTAAATACATATGTACAAGGAGCAGTTTCTAAATCTGCTTCAAAGTCTAATTCAATTGAACAAGAACTAAATGCACATTCCCCATCATTTACGATTGTAACTGTTTTACACTCTTGCTCACTACAACAACCGCCTTCTTCATAGTCGTTATAAGCATAAGTAGTCAAGCAAACAGTATAAGTTCCATCTTCTAGAAATAATGATGGGTTTTGCTCTGTAGTAATAACTCCATTTCCAAAATCCCACAAATACCCTATAATATTTGTACTTGCATTGCCTACATATGACTGACTCCAAAAGTTCCAGCCACATGTTTCTTCGTTTTGTGAATACCCATAATCTGAAACCAATTCACAAGGACCTTCTTCTAATCCTGTAAGTAAAAGATCGTCTAGGTTAAAATCAGTAAATGCGCCTGAATTACTTTGTCTGATTTCTAGATCTACAGTGCTACTTGTTGCTGTAAATGTCTTTATGACTTGTTGCCATCCATTAGCACCACTGTTTGTAAAACCACCCAATGACACACCATCTGCAAACACTTCAATTTCAATATCATTGACTGATCTCCAGTTTCTTGGGTCTACCCAAAAAGAAAACTGATACGTTGCATTTGTTGTCACTGAAGCCGTGTAGCCCCATATTAGATTTGCATCATCGACAGTACTTCTTCCGTCAACCATCAATAAATTATCTCCTGGTGTATGATCAGTTGATCCATCCCAGCCTGATGAAGTAACACAAATTGAGTTTTCCACTAATGAACAATTAATTGGATACCCGGTAGAAAACCATGAAGTACCAGTTGTAGGAAATGTACCATTTGGAATTTGCGCCATGGTTGTTAATCCCATAAGCGTTAATACAAGCGAAAAAATCTTTTTCATAATCTTTAGAATTAATAGGTTAATACCTCCAAACTACCCTTAATCCTAAAGTAAAAACAGAGCAAACCCAGCAACGCGACATTTGAATACAGCTACGCAACACTTTGCTAATTTTTGAGCATTACAACTCTTCGAATTTCCACTTTTACACGGCCTTCATTTTTTCACTTTTCCGCATGGCTTTTCAATTCTTAGAAAGTATTTTTGACCTCTATTTTAATTGAGTCTAAATTAAACTGAAGGACTGTGAAATTTAAATCCCTTTTGCGCAAAATGCACCTGTGGCTAGGTTTATTCTCGGGTGTAATTGTTTTCATTATTGCTGTTACAGGCTGTATTTATGTGTTTCAGCAAGAAATTACAGGAGCTCTACGCTCACAATGGATCAATGTTAAAAATGAAGGTCAATCACTTCCTTTTCATCAAATTTGGAACAATGCACAAAAAGCAGTTGGTGATGAACATAAAGTTTTACTAGGGACTCAATATACCAATCCTGAGAAGAGTTGTGTTTTCTTGGCTTTTGAAGAAGAAGATAATGCCTGGTCTTATTTCGGGCATGTGAAGTATTACTACAAAATTTATGTAAATCCTTACACGGGCAAAGTTTTAAAAGTCTACGATGAAAAAAACGATTTCTTCCAAATTGTAAAAATGATTCACTGGAGTTTGCTCCTTAAAGACGAGATAGGACAACCCATTGTAGGTGTTGCTACCCTAATTTTTGTTTTCCTCTTAATCAGTGGAGTTATCATGTGGTGGCCCAAAAAGCGAAAAGCTTTCAAAAAGAAATTAGCCCTCAACTGGAACCACAAAACCAAGTGGATGAAGAAGAACTTTGACCTGCATGGTATTTTGGCTATTTACTCTTCTCTCTTTGCATTCATTATTGCTATCACAGGGCTTGTATGGGCTTTTCAATGGGTACAAATGTTGGTCTATGTGATTTTTTCAATGAGTGTTACACCTCCAGACTTGGCAATGGTTGCTTCAACCGTTCCTAAAGATAAAATTGAGGTAAAAACACACCCTTATGATATTGCACTAGAAGAGAGCTTCAAATTGCATTCTGATGCTAATGGTTTTCAAATAGCTCCTCCTTTAGTCGAAGACACCACTGGCTCTATCTCTGTTTATGTACAACAAAACGAAGGTGTTTACTATAAAAGTCATGGTCTACAGTTTGATCAATATTCCGGTGAGCTATTAAAAGTTCGCAATCACAATGAAAAGAATTTTGGAGAACAAGTAGTTACTGCTAACTATGATATTCATGTAGGAGCTATTTTAGGCATTCCTGGAAAAATTCTAGCTTTTGTCTTAAGCCTAATGATTGCTAGCCTTCCGGTAACGGGATTTATTTTTTGGTACAACAGAGATTTTAAGCATCCTAAAAAGAGAAGAAGGGCATAAACAAGCACTAAAAAAAGCCGTCAAAAATATCCTGACGGCTCTTACATAACTTAAAAATCAAAAACTACATTCTTCTCTTAAGAAGTTTAATTTGCAGAAATCATTTGCAGTTCGTTACCAATAATTTTTGCTCCTTGTGTAGCTGTAGCCGTTGAAGCATCTACTTGGTAAACATAAGCTTCAGTTCCATTATTTACAGAGATATAAACTTTACCATCTTCTTCTAAATAAGGCGTTTGGTATTGTCCACCATGTGCAGGAACATCATCAACAATGGTAACTGTTTCATTGTAAAGATCTAGAACAGCAACGTATAATGCTGGTGTAGAAACACTAAATGCGCCCCAAGCGTTAGCAGCTACTTCATTCGCAGTGCTAGAAACACGTGCTACAACTTTACCATTTCCAGCGTATACTCCACTCATTACTTTATAGCCTGTATTTTCTACATTGAAAAAGTAAGAAGAGTTAAATTCTTCTGCGCCTGCATCAATTTTTAACACCCCTGAAGGATTTGTAGCTTGCGTGTATCCCGCTAAATAAGAAGATGATGATAAGAAATAATGGTTTCCACTTTCATCTTCAATAATACAAGCCTGACCAGAGTAGTAACCAATTGGAGAAGTTCTGCTGTCTTTAATTGTTTTGATGTATTCTAACTCTGGGTATGAGAAAACACTAATAAATGCAGAATCAGTAACTGGTGTTTCCCATGTAGTTCCATTTAGTGGATAGAACGTAATGAATAAACGATCGTCTTCTAAATAAGCACCTGTTGGCCATGCATTCAATTGAGTTCCTCCATAATATGTTTCATAAAGAGGATGATCTTTACTTGCGCTGATAGCTACTCCATCAATATCAATAATATCAATATAGCAGTTGTATGATCCACCGCCCCAAGGAGCACCGATGGTTAAAAAGTAATCATCATCTAATGGCGCTAAGATGTCTACACTACTTCTAGAAACATATGTTCCTTGTTCAACCAATGCACCGCTTTTTACTTTGTATCCTGTGCACTCGTCATTCTCCGTACTAAAAGAAAAATGTGTTCCACCGAACGTTCCTCCAAATGTCCAGCCTAATTGCTCAACGCCTTGGCCTTCTGCAGTAATTTCGCCAGACATTAAGTCATTTGACATTAACATGTAATCTGCGGTTTCATCTACAGTAGCCTGTGTTCTTAGTGAAACTACATATTTAGCACTTGAGCTTCCGCTTGAAGAGGAGTCATCATCCTTTTCACATGATGCAACAAGCAATGCCAGTGCAGGCATTAAATAGCGTAAATTTTTAATCATTTTCATCGTGTTTATTTTTATGAGGGTTCTGATAATTATTTACATAAGAAAGTAACTCAACTTCACACTAAAAGCCCTTCCTGGTTTTTGAAGCATGAAATTGTCGTAAAGTTTTTGATCAAATAAATTGGTACAAGCCAACGAAACGGAATATTGACCATCTTTTAAAGCGTAAGTAGCCGATACGGCATGCG
>CERC01010760.1_pt1 | contig 11224 bp, 12 predicted proteins | sample 530921 | NCBI WGS metagenome assembly CERC01 (sample SAMEA2621099, study PRJEB7988) | marine metagenome | isolation source: saline water (ENVO:00002010), including
AATTAAGAGAAAACCCCGGTCACCCTGTGACCGGGGTTTTTTCGTTTGGGTTTCGTTTTGGTTTCGCGGGAAATACCTATCTGAATTGAGCTTCGTATAAATTACGGTGCAGGTCTTGATTTGTCGTTCACGCTAATTAGTCTATTTATTGCTTCATTAACGAACATAAAGCATGGGATTATCTTCGATTGGTTATATAATCATTTATTATTGTAATCGTTGTTTTCGAAAGGAAAGATTTAAGCCGATGTATACAGAAGATGATATACGTAAATTGCGATGGCAGAGCCGAAGAGGAATGCTGGAACTTGATGTTCTATTTGTCCCTTTTGTAGAGGAAGCGTTTGCTGGCCTAGATCAGGATGATCAGGATCGTTTTGTTAAGTTGTTAGCTTGTGAAGATCAAGATTTATTTGTGTGGTTAATGGAACGTGAAGTTCCTGCGGACCCAGACTTACAACGGATTGTGAGGGTAATACTGGAGCGTGTTCAGCCTAAATAGTTTAGTTATTCACCCCTCTCGCACTCTGTTATGTTTATATAATGGAGTGTATATTCTTGCACTGTTCAGTGTGTTTTATTCTTCTATATCTTTCTTCACGCAGTCGGTTATCTCGATGTTGGTTCTCGTGAGCTTTCTTTTTAACTACAAAACGTTAATTACTCTTAATGCTTTATGGTCTATTACTTCACTTAGTTGGAATCCAGAAACACGCAGTATGTGGCTTGAGCAATTTGATGGTACTAGACTTGACGTTGTGGCGTTAAAGCAAGTTAACGTTCTGCCGTTTGCTGTATGTCTATTTTGTAGAGTTGAAGAGCGGTATTTTGATATACCGGTCTTCATCTTTACGGATTCTTGCTCAAAGAAAAATTTCAGGAGGTTAAGGGTTTTAGCTTTGCATAGTAGTGTTTCTGACGCGGTTTAATGCCATGAATAGTTTATCGGAGTTAGGATTGTATCCAATGCTTCTGGGCCTAGCTCCGGATAATCGAGCGTATAGTGAAGCCCGCGACTCTCATGTCTTAGCATTGCTGAACTAATAATTAGATCGGCTACGACTGCGAGATTACGTAACTCTAGTAGGTCATTACTGATTTTATAATTGCTGTAATACTCGCTTATCTCATTATGTAGTAGGTCTATGCGGTGTTTTGCGCGTTGTAGTCGTTTATTGGTTCTAACAATACCTACGTAATCCCACATGAAGCGGCGTATCTCATCCCAGTTATGCGAGATGATTACATCTTCATCAGAATCGGTAACTTGTGTTTCATCCCATGCAGGGATGATCGATTCATCAAGGGGTTTGGTGAGTGAATCAAAAACATCGTCAGATGCTGATTTAGCGTAAACAAGGCATTCTAGTAATGAGTTGCTTGCAAGCCTATTTGCACCGTGAAGTCCTGTAAATGATGTTTCTCCGATAGCATAGAGGCCTGGTATGTCCGTGCGGCCTTTTTGATCGGTCAATACGCCACCGCATGTGTAATGAGCGGCCGGTACTACTGGAATAGGCTCTTTAGTTATATCAATGCCAAGGGTCAAACAGCGCTGGTAGATTGTTGGGAAGTGATTGCGCACGAAATCTGCTGGTTTATGCGATATATCAAGAAATAGGCAGTCAGCTCCCAAACGCTTCATCTCGTGGTCAATGGCTCTCGCAACGATGTCTCGGGGTGCTAATTCGCCTCTCTCGTCAAAAGAGTGCATAAACTCTTTGCCATCTGGGAGTAATAATTTACCTCCCTCGCCTCTGACTGCTTCCGTTATTAGGAAGGATTTTGCCTGTGGATGGTAAAGGCAAGTAGGATGAAATTGATTGAACTCCATGTTGCCTACACGACAGCCCGCGCGCCAGGCCATGGCGATTCCATCACCGGTGGCGCCATCAGAATTACTTGTATAAAGGTAGGCTTTTGACGCACCCCCAGTTGCCAGAACAACATGAGGTGCTTGGAATACTTCTACGCGACCTGTTTTACCGTTAAGTATGTAGGCGCCGACACAGCGATTATGTGCTAATCCAAGCTTACGTCGTGTAATTAGGTCGACAGCAATATGATCTTCGAACAGGTCAATATTTTCTGAGGCTTTGGCCCTTTCTATCAAAGTGTCCTGAAGTGCTTTTCCTGTGGCATCTGCTGAATGGATAATTCGTCGATGTGAGTGCCCACCCTCTTTTGTTAAATGATAGTCTTCACTATCTTGAGTGAAAGGCACGCCTTGTTGAATTAGCCAGTCAATGCTTTCTTTGCCGTGTGAGACTGTAAACTCTACAGCATCAGGTCGACTGAGGTTTCCCCCCGCAGACATTGTGTCTTCAATATGTGCATCAGTACTATCTGTTGTATCCATAACGGCGGCTATGCCGCCCTGAGCCAGCCAAGTCGATCCACTCTTTAGTTCTCGTTTACTTAGCACGGCTACGCGCGCATTTTTAGAAAGGTGTAATGCCATGCTAAGACCTGCCGCTCCGCTACCAATTATCAAAGCGTCATAGTGGTGGTGTCGTGTCATGTGATTACTCTTTCTACGATTAAGTGGTTTTGCTGATATGTATGCTATTTTACTAGTAGAATTTCGCTAGAGGGTAGGTTTTTAATTAGTTTCTTTACATTAAACCCTATTTTAATATTTTTTTGTCATTTAGGGGAACTTCATATGCTTTGTGGGTTCATACAATTGTCCCGGCACTCTTAATGAGGTTCATATGTTGTTTTAGCAAAAGAGATTAGTACCTACTTTAGCCTCTATGCTTATTAGTTATAATTCTCATGGAATGAATTGAAGGAAAATCGAGTGTCGAATGAGAGTCAAACGGTAGTTGATCAACAGCTTGTAAAACGTGTTAAAGCCGGTGATAAGCGTGCTTTTGATCTTTTAGTTAAGAAATATCAGCACAAAATTATAGCGCTTATTAGTCGCTATGTTTATGACCATCATGAAGCCCAAGATGTGGCTCAAGAAGCGTTTATTAAAGCTTATCGGGCGTTACCTAAGTTTCGTGGTGATAGTGCTTTTTATACTTGGTTGTATCGTATTGCGATAAACACAGCAAAAAACCATTTGGTGGCTAGGGCGCGTAAACCAGCAGGTGTAGATGTTGATGATGCTCAGTTTTTCGAAGGTGATAATCAATTGAAAGATATAGCAACTCCAGAGAATGAACTCTATAAAGATGAGCTGGATCTTGTGATTAAACGGACTTTGAGTAAGTTGCCAGAAGACTTAAGAATGGCGCTTACCTTACGTGAATTTGATGGTATGAGTTACGAAGAGATTGCTGGCGTGATGGATTGCCCTGTAGGTACGGTTCGGTCTCGGATTTTTAGAGCACGTGAAGCTATAGATAAAGAAATAATGCCTTTAATGGCTAGCTAAAGCAGAAATGAAGAAAACTAGAGGTAAATGTTATGACTGATCGATCTACAGAGTCTATTTCTGCGCTTATGGATGGTGAAGTGGCTGATTTTGAGTTGCGCCGTACATTGGATCGTATTGATAGTGAGCCTGAGCTTTCAGAAGCTTGGCAGCGTTATCATTTAATTCGCTCTATCATGAAGAACGAGGATGGGGCTGATTTAAATGTAGATATTAGCGCTAGCGTAATGTCATCGTTAGAGTTAGAACAAGACTTTGAAATTGACGAGTCTGATTTCACTGAAGAAACTCAAACTGGCGCCATTGAAAAAAATAGATTTTGGCGCCCTATTGCGAGTATGGCTGCTGCTGCCTCGGTAACTGCTATGGTTATTTTAGGTGCGCAGAATTTAAGTAATGATCCACAAGAAGAAACTCTTGCTGATAATCGTCCTAGCTATACGTTGCCTATAGGTACAGTTTCGAACGATATTGTTCGGGCTCAATTTGGTAACCGCTCGGTTATTGATAATGGCAATAGCCAACCTGACATTATCCGGTTATCGCAGGGAGTAGAACGTTATATTGATCAGCACAAACACATGCTTCAAACTCAGAAAGCTAACTGGCAGGCTTCGTGGCTTCCTGATGGTTTTGATGATATGAGGCTTGATGTTATGCCGCATGCTGAAGTTCAAGTTTTCAGTAATGGGCGTAATTCGTTCAGCGTTTGTGTTGAAGACTATGGCCGCCAAACAGTACCTGAAGGTGTTGCCAAATCTGGGGATATGGTTGCTGTAGGTAAGCGCATAGGGGATCAATTCGTTACGGTAGTGGGTGATGTGCCAATGATGATTGCAGAACGAATAGCTTCGTCCGTTGAGAGAAGATGATCGAAGAAGTTGGCAAGGTAGTCGAGGTAAACTCGCAAGGTGTTTGGGTTGAAACGGTGAAGCAGAGCGCCTGTTCTAGTTGTGCTGCCCGAAGTGGATGCGGTCAAAAACTGCTCGCAAGTGTAGGACAGGGTAAACGTTTTATATTTAGGGTAAATAATCCTAATAACCTATCTGTCGTAACCGATGACGATGTGTTAATTGGAATAGAGGAAGGGGCTTTTTTGAAGGCAACGGTGTTTATGTATCTAACACCGCTTCTTGCTCTGTTTTTAGGGGCGTTTATTACCGACATGCTGGGCTTTGCTGAAGGTGCTGTAATTATTGTGTCTTTTGTATCTTTAATTGTAGGTTTTTTGTTTGTGCGTTATGGAAGCTCTTCCTTATTCCGGTCGTATAAATATCAGCCAACGTTAATGAGAGTTAATTAACTTATTGAGAAACAGGTGATTTATTTATGAGAGGCGTTTCTAAATTCGTAGTAGCTTTTTTTATCTTATCTGTTAATGCAGCTTGGGCTGCAAGCCTTCCAGACTTTAAAGCATTAGTGAAGCAGGCAGCGCCTGCTGTTGTAAATATTAGTACTATTCAAAAAGCTAATAACTCACATTTAAATCCTTTTGTTGGCCCTGGAGGAGAGGAAATTCCTGAAATTTTCAGGCACTTTTTTCAAATGCCGGAGCAGGGACATAATGATCGTCCGGGAAGACGAACACCGCAGTCTTTAGGATCAGGTTTTCTTATATCTGAAGATGGATACCTTTTAACTAATCACCATGTTATCGCTGATGCAGAGACCATAATTGTAAGGTTAGCAGATAGAAGGGAGCTCGAAGCGAAAGTTATAGGTTCGGATAAGCGTTCTGATGTTGCGTTACTTAAAATTGAGGCCGAAGATCTACCGAGTGTTAAATTAGGTAAGTCTGAAGAGTTGGAAGTAGGTGAGTGGGTACTTGCTATTGGTTCCCCTTTTGGCTTTGATCATAGCGTTACAGCCGGTATCGTTAGCGCGAAAGAGCGATCTTTGGCTAATGAAACTTATGTGCCATTTATTCAAACTGATGTTGCTATTAATCCCGGTAATTCGGGTGGACCACTGTTTAATTTAGAGGGCGAAGTAGTAGGTATAAATTCACAAATTTATACCCGTTCAGGTGGCTTTATGGGGCTTTCGTTCGCTATTCCCATTAATATTGCAATGAATGTTGCTGATCAATTACGTGATAGTGGTTATGTCACAAGAGGTTGGTTAGGTGTGATTATTCAAGAGGTTAATAGGGATTTAGCGGAATCATTTGGTTTAGACAAGCCTGAAGGTGCATTGGTTGCCAAAGTACTTTCAGGTAGCCCGGCGGAGAAGGCAGGGCTACGCGAGGGGGATGTGATTTTAGCTTTCAATGGAATGGATGTAATCATGTCTTCCGACCTACCTCATCACGTTGGGCGGGTTAAACCGGGTGTAAAGGCTAAAGTCCTAGTCATGCGTAATGGGAAAACCAAGACTATCCGAGTAAAAATCGGTAAGTTGCCTTCACAAGAGCAGTTGGCTCATTCTAATGGTGGGGTTCCTGTAGTACCGGGAGAAAATAAACTCCACTTAGAGGTCGCTGAACTGGACAAACAGCGTAAAGATAAATGGCAGGTTGAGTCGGGTGTTGTTGTTAAGCGGGTTATGCCAGGAGCAGGGTCTGATGCCGGTTTGATGGTTGGTGACGTTATTACAATGCTGAATGGTTTGCAGATTGAATCTATTAAAGATTTTAACCGTGTTAGTAAGTCTCTGCCCGTAGGGCGTTCTATACCTATGAGAATCGTCCGACGAGGAAGCCCAACATTTATTCCTCTAAAAATTAAAAAATAGATTGTTTTTAGTTATAGATAAAGCGCTATTTTCTTCCCATAGATGTAGCGCTTTTTTCATGGCTCATACTAAGTAAATGCTGTAAACTTGCGCCTTTCCAGCGAGTTAAGAGTAGTGGTAGCCGTCAAGTGAGCAGCCTAAAACATATCCGAAATTTTTCCATTATTGCCCATATTGATCATGGGAAGTCAACATTGGCTGACCGTTTCATTCAAATGTGTGGGGGTCTCAGTGACCGCGAAATGGAAGCTCAGGTCCTTGATTCAATGGATATCGAGCGAGAGCGCGGTATTACAATCAAAGCTCAGAGTGTGACCTTAGATTATAAGGCTAGCGATGGTGAAACTTACCAGCTTAACTTTATCGATACTCCAGGGCATGTTGATTTCTCCTATGAGGTCTCTCGCTCCCTTGCTGCTTGTGAAGGTGCGCTGCTAGTTGTTGATGCTGCGCAAGGCGTTGAAGCTCAATCAGTGGCTAACTGTTATACGGCTATTGAACAGGGCTTAGAAGTTGTTCCTGTACTTAACAAAATAGATTTGCCTCAAGCGGAACCTGAAAGGGTTCGAGTTGAAATTGAAGAAGTTATCGGTATTGACGCAACGGACGCAGTTACGTGTTCGGCGAAAAGCGGTCTCGGTGTTACGGATGTATTAGAGCATATTGTTAGAGACGTCCCGGCCCCGGAGGGTGATGTAGATGCCCCTCTTCAAGCGTTAATCATTGATTCTTGGTTTGATAACTATTTAGGTGTTGTATCCCTAGTACGAGTTACCCAAGGAACATTGCGTAAAAAAGATAGAATACTGTTCAAGTCTACTGGGCAACATTATCAAGCGGACTCTATCGGTATTTTTACACCAAAACAGAAAGAAACCGGTGTTTTACAGGCAGGTGAAGTAGGTTACCTTGTTGCGGGTGTTAAAGATATCCACGGTGCGCCTGTCGGTGATACGGTTACTCATCAGAAAACCCCTGAAGTCGAAATGTTACCTGGCTTTCAGAAAGTACAGCCGCAGGTTTATTCAGGTCTATTCCCAACGAGCTCTGATGATTATCAAGATTTCCGTGAAGCTTTAGACAAACTGACACTAAACGATGCTTCTCTGTTTTTTGAACCTGAGACATCTGATGCGTTAGGTTTTGGTTTCCGCTGTGGTTTCTTGGGCATGCTTCATATGGAGATTATCCAAGAGCGTTTAGAGCGAGAATATAACCTCGATCTTATAACTACAGCCCCCACTGTTATCTACGAACTTGAGCTTGAGAATGGGGATGTTGTTAACATTGATAGCCCTTCAAAGCTTCCTGATCCTGGCTCTATTCGCGAGATGCGTGAGCCTATTGTGGAAGCGAATATTTTAGTTCCACAAGACTTTCTAGGACCTGTGATTGGACTTTGTGTCGAAAAACGTGGTGTCCAGAAAGAGATGAATTACGTAGGCACTCAGGTTCAGCTTAGTTATGAACTACCTATGGCCGAAGTCGTATTAGATTTCTTTGATCGCTTGAAGTCAGTAAGTCGTGGTTATGCGTCACTTGAATATAACTTTGTGCGATTTGAAGAAGCCAAATTAGTACGTATGGATATACTCATTAATGGCGATAAAGTTGATGCGTTAGCCGTTATTCTTCATAGGGATAATGCTCAATTCAAAGGCCGTCAAATCTGTGAAAAAATGAAGGAAGTTATTCCAAGGCAGATGTTTGATGTTGCTATCCAAGCAGCATTAGGCGGTAAGATCATAGCGCGAACAACAGTTAAGGCGCTCAGGAAAAATGTACTGGCTAAATGTTATGGCGGTGATGTTAGTCGTAAGAAGAAATTACTTGCCAAACAGAAAGCTGGTAAGAAGCGTATGAAGCAAGTAGGTAATGTTGAGATACCTCAAGATGCTTTCTTGGCTGTGCTCAAAGTAGATAATTAATAATAGGAAAAGGCAGTAGTTAATGGATTTTGATTTTGCGCTGATATTAGTCGCGTTGACCTTTGTTTCAGGTTTAGTTTGGTTTTACGACAAAATATCATTAAAACCTAAGCGTACAGAAAAGTTAAATGATGCTAGAGCGAAGGTTGAGGGTGAGTTGCCAGAAGAGGTTCTGACTGAAATTAATCGTGAATCTGGGTGGGTTGATACCGGCCGATCCATGTTCCCTGTTCTGTTGGTTGTTCTTGTTTTAAGATCGTTTCTGGTTGAACCTTTTCAAATCCCATCGGGTTCAATGTTGCCGACTTTGAAGATTGGCGACTTTATTTTAGTGAACAAATTTCATTATGGTTTGCGTTTACCGGTACTTAATACCAAAATTGTTTCGATGAATGACCCTGAAAGAGGGGATGTAATTGTATTTAAGTTTCCTGAAAAGCCAACGATTAACTATATTAAAAGGGTAGTAGGTTTACCTGGAGATGTTATTCGTTATCAGGGGAAAACGCTTTATATTAATGGTGAGCCACAAAAGCAAACACTATTAGCGCAATTACCACCGAGTAATCCGAAGCAATTGTTGATGAGTGAAGACTTAGATGGTGTTCAGCATCAGATTTATAAAGATGTAATAAGGCCTGCTCAGAATATGGAATGGGTTGTCCCCAAAGGGCATTATTTTATGGTAGGTGATAACCGCGATAACAGTAATGATAGCCGTTATTGGGGTTTCGTATCTGAAGATCTGCTTGTTGGTAAAGCATTCGCAGTATGGATGCATTGGCCTGCATTCTTAAGCGTACCAAGTTTTAGCGATGTTCGTGTGATCGAATAAATGGAGATAGCGATGAAATCAACTCGAAAGCAACAAATGGGCGCATCATTTTTTTCAGTTATGATTATCTTAATCGTAGCGGGTTTTCTATTTTCTATAGCCTTTAAACTTTATCCATCTTACTTAGATTTTAATACGATCGATTCGGTTCTAACACAAGTTAGTACGGATCGGGATGAATTGAAGAAAAGCGTCACGAGTATAAAGCTAGATTTAAGTAAAAAATTCCGTATTAACCAAGTGAAACTCCCGCATAAGGATGCTTTGGTTATTAGGAAAGATAAGGGTGTTATCTATTTCACCCTAGATTATGAAATACGTGTACCCATGTTTTATAACGTGGATGCAATGGTTAAATTTGAAAAGCAATATGAAGCAATAGCACCTTGATAAAACCAGCATCTGAATTATCCCGTCGTATAGGCCATAGCTTTGGCGATATGTCACTCTTTGAATTGGCATTGACACACCGAAGCTGTGGTAAAAAGAATAATGAACGCCTAGAGTTTTTAGGTGATTCCATTCTTAATTTTGTCATCGCTGATGACCTTTTTGCCCGCTTCCCAAAAGCAAAAGAGGGTGAGCTGAGCCGTTTACGTGCTCGAATGGTCAAAGGTGTTACTTTGTCTGAAGTAGCTCGTGAATTAGGTCTAGGTGATTACCTGCGTTTAGGTAGCGGCGAGCTTAAAAGCGGCGGTTATCGAAGAGATTCCATTTTAGCTGACGCGGTTGAAGCTATTATTGGTGCTATCTATCTTGATACCGATATGGATACGGCCCGCGGGTTTATTCTATCTTGGTTTAAAGAGCGTTTAGACAAATTAGATCTCAATGAATCAATGAAGGATTCAAAAACTCGCTTGCAAGAGTTTTTGCAATCTCGTCGCTTGGCTCTTCCCGAATATGAATTGATGAATGTAGAGGGTGAGGCACATGATCAAACCTTCTATATAGATTGTCGTGTTGAAGGCTTGAAGAAAGCTGAGAAAGGTATTGGTAGTAGCCGACGTCAAGCTGAGCAAGAAGCAGCAAAAAATGCACTTATCGCCCTACAGGTGGAGAAATAGAAATGGCTGAAGATCTAATGCACCTGTTGTCCGAACAGCCTCAGAATCCCAACCAGCGTTGTGGGTTTGTGGCAATTGTTGGGCGACCAAATGTTGGCAAGTCTACGTTGATGAACCACATATTGGGGCAGAAACTGAGTATAACGTCACGTAAACCTCAAACAACGCGACATCAGATCATGGGTATCAAAACAGAAGGCGATCTCCAGATTGTCTATGTTGATACACCGGGTTTACATAAAGACGAAGGTAAGAAAGCGCTTAACCGCTATATGAATAAAGCCGCTTCTGATGCGTTGCGTGATGTTGATTTAGTTGTATTTATTGTGGACCGCACAGCATGGACTGAAGAAGATCAATTGGTTCTTGATAAAGTTAAGAATGTTCGTTGCCCAGTTATCCTAGCAGTGAATAAAATTGATCAGTTAAAAGATAAAGCTTCTTTATTACCGCAGATGCAAACTCATGCCGGTCGTATGGATTTTGCTGAGATGGTCCCACTTTCAGCAAAAGATGGTCATAACGTAGAGCAGCTAGAAGAGCTTATCGCAAAGCATATGCCTAAAGGCATGCATCACTTCCCTGAAGACCAAGTAACAGATAAAAGCTCGCGCTTTATGGTTGCAGAAATGGTTCGAGAAAAGTTGATGCGTAATTTAGGGGATGAGATTCCTTACGGTACAACCGTTGAAATTGAGGAATTTAAGTACGCTAAGAATGGCGTACTTCATGTCAGTGCGCTGATTTTGGTTGAGCGTGATGGCCAAAAACGTATTGTTATTGGTGATAAAGGCTCAAGGATTAAAACGGTCGGCCGTGATTCGCGTATGGATATGGAGCGGATGTTCGATTGTAAAGTTATGCTTAACCTTTGGGTTAAAGTCCGTCGAGGTTGGGCTGATGATGAACGTGCTCTTCGTAGTTTAGGTTACGATAATACCTAATCGTCTATGGCTCAGATAGATCAGCAGGCGGCTTATGTTCTCCATAACCGCCCATATCGCGATACGAGTCTTATCGTTGATTTTTTTACCTTGGAGCATGGCAAAGTCCCCGCCGTTGTTAAAGGTGCGCGTCGCCCTAACTCTAAACTTCGTGCATCCGTTCAATCTTTTGTCCCGATTCAGATTGCTTGGCGCGGGCGCAATGAACTTAAAACCCTGACACAAGCTGAACCTGTTGCCGCGATGATGTTTCTTAAAGGTGATGGCTTAATGTGTGGCTTGTATGTCAATGAGCTGCTTTCGAGAACACTTCAGCCTTTTGATTCCCATCC
>CERC01010464.1_pt1 | contig 11166 bp, 8 predicted proteins | sample 530921 | NCBI WGS metagenome assembly CERC01 (sample SAMEA2621099, study PRJEB7988) | marine metagenome | isolation source: saline water (ENVO:00002010), including
AATCGCGGTTTTTTATTGCGCATTCAATGAAAGAAGCTTGGGCAATGTGCTTACTGTGCTTTTTTGAAACGGCAAGCTTTAACACTATTTTGGTTGGCAATCTAGCGATTCACCATTCACGTCTATGCTTTCGTCGCCCATTAAATAAAGATAAGTAGGCATAATCTCGGCAGGCGTCTTTAATGTGGCAGGGTCCTCTGCGGGGAACGCTTGTGCACGCATATTGGTGCGTGTACCGCCTGGGTTAATGCAGTTGAAGCGTAGTGACTTATTTTGGTACTCATCAGCTAATGTTTGCATTGCACCTTCAGTCGCAAATTTAGACACGGCGTATGTCCCCCAAAAAGCACGCCCTTTGCGTCCCACACTTGAGGTCGTAAAAACGACCGAAGCATGTGGCGCTTTCTCTAGCACAGGGATGAGGGCTTGTGTCATAAAAATGGTACCGTTTACGTTTATTTGCATAACATCGCGCCATTCATCTTCGCCAATGTCTTTAAATGCACTTAAATGCCCTAACACTGACGCATTATGTAATAGGCCATCTAATCGCCCAAACTGGTCTAAGATGGTTTGTGCCATTTGCTGATAGTGAGAAACGGTTGCCCCTTTTAAATCCAGTGGAACAATGGCCGGCTCACTGCCGCCTGCAGCGACTATATCATCGTAAACCTTTTCCAATTTACTCACTGTTCTGCCTAGCAATATGCAGGTAGCGCCATGTTTTGCGTAGCACCGTGCGGCTTCAGCGCCTATACCATCACCTGCACCGGTAATGAGAATAATCTTCCCCGCTAACAAATTTTTAGGGGCATGATACGCATTCATTGTCTTCATTTAATTTACTCACCCAATTAGGCACTAGGCCATGATTTGTATAGATTTGCCGATCATACTTACCTAGCGCAATAAGTAAAACCATATACAGTGAAAAAGGTTAAACGTAAAAATATTTAACACAATTAGTTAACAAATCTTTGCAAAGTTGCAACAAAGTTAATAAGATTGAAATAGATACAACTGGTCTAACTTGTTTAATTAACGTTATTCACTGAAGAGATTGTCGCAATAACTAGCCGTCCAGCAGTATGAATATTATTTAAACACAGAATAACAACAATGCTTGTAGGGAGTAGTAATGAGAAAACTCATATTAAGTTCCAGTGTGGCTCTTGCACTGGGTCTAACAGGCTGTGGTGGTTCAGACGATACACTTTCTGACATTCAGGCTGAAACTGAAGTTCAAACACCTTTTTCACGAATTGTCTTCGATCCATCTTCAGGCGATTTAAATATCCCCAACGATCTTCTAATGCTTCCTGGCGACGACGGTTTCTTTGATTACACATTGAATATACCCGTAGACGATGCCACAGACTTTTCAGATCCTCAAAATGCACTTAACGTACTGGATGGTTGGTCTACACAACACCCCTTTGCCATTAATGTAGAAACCCCCGCGGGTGTGTCACTGGACGAAAGCACGCTATCAGCCGGTATTATGCTGTTCGAAGCCACATTAGGTTTAGACCAAAGCGACGCAGACTGCGCGCAGGTTTCCATTCCATCTGCTGGGTGTAAATTGGGTGATCAACTTACCTATGGTGTAGATTTTGTTTTATCTCTCGCCGATGACGACACAGTAACCGTCGTGCCGCTAAAGCCGCTTAAATCAGGTCAAGGCTACATGCTGGTAATGACCACTGGCTTAAAAGATACTTCGGGTAAATCTGTACAAGGGTCGACGTCTTGGGATTTAACGCGTCAGGATATTGATACCTTGCCATTATCGTCAGACGATCAACTATTACTTCAAGGCATAGTGAACTCGTTAGTCGACCCTGTCATTGCCCAAGGGTATGCTAGAGAGGACATCACCTATGTTTCTGCGTTTACTACTCAGTCTGTAGGTGTAGCGCTTAATACCATTAAAAAGGTCATGGTAAGCGACTTCGCACAAGCGTTTGCTGCCGGTGAAGCCACTGCCGCACAAGAGTTGCCCATTATCGTAGTAGGCGATTCAGCAGCACCTACGGCGATGGAGCGGTTAGAATTAGTGGATGAGGCCACGGTTGATGGCGCAGTTCAATTGGGAATTGCCTCGTTACCAGAAGGCTCAGAACAAACCATTGCATTTATTGAAGCGACAGACTTTAGTTCTTTGCAAACCTGTGCCGGTTTATCTGCCACTGCGTCTGGTCAAATGTCAGCCGAGTGGGGGGCATTGAACGAGTTCGCGACTGCGGTTGCATCAGGAATTTACACTCAGGTCGCGCCATTTTGTGCGGTACAGCACTATGAAGGGACGATTTCGCTACCTTACTTTTTGGGTACGCCCAGCGCCGAAAACCCTGAAGCCCCTGTTAACGAGTTTTGGACAGCAGCCTGTGATAGCGGCATTGTTCTCGCAAGTGCCTCAGACGAGGTGTTAAGTAGCGCAACGCCTGGTCCTAACCATGAGTTTTGTTCGGGTATCGGGCTTGCAGATTTACGTGTGAATGGCGAGATGCTTGATTCTGCACGGAACATCACAAAATTTAACCCGTATCCACAGCCCAAGGGCGGCAATGACGGTAATGAAACCCTAGATGTACAAGTTACTGTGCCTGATGTGGCGGTAGCGGCATCATTAGGGGTAACGCTAACCATGCCTGAAGCGGGTTGGCCAGTGGTTATTTTAGCCCACGGTATTACCAGTAAAAAAGAAGATATGTTGGCTATTTCAGGTGCATTATCCTTAGCTGGCGTTGCCACTATTGCCATTGACCAGCCATTGCATGGTTCTCGTGGTTATGACCTCACCGGTGACGGTGTGGACGACATTAATGCAACTGATGTCAGTGCCACCCACTATATGAACCTTGCAAGCCTGCCTACGGCCCGCGATAACCTTCGCCAGAGCGTGTCTGATTTACTTGGTTTGCGCTTGGGCATTAACGCGGTAGTTGATGCAACCACAACCCAAGGGGTGAAGTTTGATACCTCTCGCGTATCTATCATGGGCGTTTCACTAGGCGCGATCACAGGCGGTAACTTCGCTGCCGTTGCGAATACCACCATGGGTGACGAATTAGCAGCCCTAGATAGTATGTTCGCCATTAAAGAGGCGTCACTCGAGTCACCAGGAGGTGGTTTAGCGCAGTTCCTTCTAGAGTCGCCAGCTTTCGGTCCGTTGATTAAAGGTTTACTACTTAGTTCAGCGTCTGAAGAATTCGTTGCACTGTTAGTACAGCTGTATGGCGATACGTCAGATTTGACTGAAGAGCAACTCGTGGCGGCGGTCACTGCATTCATGGATGCGTTAACAGACGAGCAGACCGCTGAAGTAGAAGCCGTATTCAGTGAGTTTGCTTTTGCCGCCCAAACCATGATGGATGCCGGCGATCCTACTAACTATGCCGAAGCCTTAGGTGCAACCACTCCGGTTCACATGATGACCGTAGTGGGTGACGGCGGTGATGAAAACTTGCCAGATCAAGTGATTCCCGTGTCTACGGCTTTACCTTTGTCAGGCCAATTACCGCTGGCAAGTACTATCGGGCTAGAGCAAGTTACTACCACGAAAGCAGATACCCAACCGGTGAGCGGCTTAGTGTTGTTTAACAGTGGCGCACACGCGTCAAGTTTAAGCCCGGCTTCAAATGCAGATGTGACTACGGAAATGCAAAAAGAGGTAGCAGCTTATATTGCCTCTGATGCCACCGTAATTAATATCAGTGATGAGAGCGTTGTTGCTAACTAATTGAGTAACTTTGTTATTTTAAAAAGCCGGCGTATAGCCGGCTTTTTTGTATGCCCACTAAAAATGTTGTTTGAATGTTTACTATTGTTAATGTAGTGTTAATTGGTCGGATCTGTTGAAGTCACAAAACGCGACGTCTCCGGGTTCCGAACAACAACAATAGAAGGACATATTTGTGAAAATAACGACAGAAAAAAGGGCCATTCAAAAAACACTGGTTGCATTGGCAATTGCCACGACGCTAAGTGCCTGTGGCGATAATGATAACGACTTTAGCCATATCGATACTCCCAGTAATGAAACCCCTAGCACACCCACGACCCCAATCACCACGCCGGTAACTGCCTTCGATGATGACGCCTCTCTTGATGCTGAAATACGTTGGACCACCTATGGTGTACCACATATTAAAGCAGACAACTTGGAAAGCATGGCCTATGGGGTGGGCTATGCTTTCGCCAAAGACAACCTGTGTGTGTTGGCGGATCAAATCGTCAAGTACAATTCCCAGCGTGCTAAATATTTTGGCCCTGATGCAAATCAAGGTAGTGGTGACGCTGAACACCTTATAAACGATTTCGGCTTTTTGACGCTGGGGATAAGAGCGTTAGCAGAAGAAAATTTACCCCGCTTGTCAGCAAATTCTAGAGCCATGTTTCAAGGGTACACGGCAGGATACAATCGTTACCTCACTGAAACCCCGCTAGCGGACCAAGACCAAGCATGTGCAGGACAACCTTGGGTTACTGAAATTGACAGCGTCGATTTACTAACCTATTCATTAGGTGTAGCGTTGCTGCCTGGAGCAGCTAACTTTCTAGGCCCTATGTTTTTAGCTGCCCCGGAAGGTGAGAATTACGCGCCAACTGTGGTGTCAAGTGATAGCGGTGTGTCATCCGCGTTGGCAATAACGCCTAACATCTCACTTCCCGAAAAAAATCCACAGGAAATGGGATCTAATGGCTGGGGGTTAGGCAGCGACAAAACCACAAACGGGAAAGGCATGGTACTGGGTAACCCCCACTTTCCTCATACCGGCAACCTTAGATTTTGGCAATTCCATACTCAAATACCGGGGCATCTTAATGTCACAGGCAGTTCATTAATGGGGTTGCCTGGTGCCGTTAACATTGGCTTTAACGAAAACGTGGCGTGGACTCACACCTTCTCTACCGCTGAACATTTTGTCGTTTATCAACTGTCTTTAGACGAGGGTGACGCTTCAGGGCTTACGCACAACGTAGATGGAAATAAACGCACTATTTATGAAAAACCGTTACAAATTGAAGTGGCTGTGGCACCTGGGCAAACCATAACATTAAGTAAAACCGCTTATTACACTAACTATGGCCCCATGATTGAAGTGCCTGGCAGCTTTGATTGGACATCCACAAATGCCTTTGCCATTAAGGATGCTAACTTACCAAACTTTGATGTTGTAGATCATTGGTTAGCCATGAATATGGCCACATCAATGGATGAGTTTAAACAAGCATTTAAGGATTACGACGGGGTTATTTTTAACAATACAATGGCCGCGTCAGCAGATGGCGAAGTTTTCTATATAGATGACTCCACGGTCCCCAATCTTACAGATACCGCTATTAACGAGCTCACTACCAATCCAGTATTGATTCAAACCAAGGCATCTGCAGGCTTTACCGTATTACCCGGCTTTTTATCTGCCTTTGATTTTAATAGTCCGGTACCGTATGAAAATGCGCCCAAATATGAAGGCAGTGACTCAGTCCAAAACTCAAATGATAGTTTCTGGTTAACCAATCTTTCGTCTCCAATTACAGGGGTATCCCCCTTATACGGTGAAGTTGACAATCAACAGTCTTTGCGCTCGCGTATGGGACAAAAATTTATTGAATCTGAAGCTGGAAGTGATGGCACCTTTACGCCGCAAGAAGTAGAGGCGCTTTTACTCTCAAACAGAAGTTATCTGGCGGAAGAAGTATTGCCAAGCTTACTGCAGCTATGTAGTGAGCAAGGATCTGCTCCTGTCGTAGTGGATGGCAATAATGTGTCCGTTGAAGACGCATGCAGTGCGCTATCAACATGGGACGGAACCATGAATACGGAAAGTGTAGGGGCGCATGTATTTAGAGAATTTGCCTTTCAATTTGCACAAAACCCCCAGTGGGGGACACCATTCTCCCTTGAGAACCCGGTGTCTACCCCTAGCGGCTTGATTCAAAACGATGAAACATTGAATCAGTTCGCTCGTGCTGTACAGGTAATTAATGAAGCCGGTGTGGCTGTCGATGCAAAACTTGGCGACGTTCAATTTGTTGAGCGAAGTTTGCCTGATGGCAGTGCAACAGGAGAGAAAATACCCTGGGGTGGCGCGCATAATATTGAGGGTGGATTTAATGTGTTTAATATCGTGGCAGGCAACAATGGCACGCTTTTGCCCCGGCATACTTATGCGCCGCTAAATTCAAACACCATCATGAGTGCAGAAGCGCAGGGATATCACATAAACTATGGCAGTAGTTGGATGTTGGTCATTAACTTCACGGACGAGGGGCCACAGGGAAGGGGAATACTTACCTATTCACAATCTCGTGTGTTTGGCAGTGACCACTTCTTAGACCAAACATTGCTGTATTCTCAGCAACCTAGTTTAAGAGACATGTATTTTACAGAAGAAGATATAGCTGCAAATACAATCAATGAGTTAATCCTATCGTCAGACTAAAAATTGACTGGTATTATAGCCGTCATTTTTTTAACGACGCCTGTAATATCAAGATTGGGCGATAAAGCGAAGAAGGGGTAAACTTTACCCCTTCGGATTAAACTGGGAGAGTAGTTTGGAGTTTTTGTACGAATACGGTTTATTTGTTGCCAAAGCCGTCACTTTAGTTGTGGCATTCGTTGTGATTGTTTCCACCATAGTGGGCGCGGCGAGCAAACAAAAGCAAGGTAAGGGGCAACTTGAAATAACATCACTGTCTGAACAGTTAAAAGACATAACCCATTACGCGCGGCAAGTACTGTTAGATAAAAATGCACAAAAGCAGCTTGCCAAAGAACAAAAGAAAGAAGAGAAACAAAAGAAGAAAAACAAGGAACCGCAAGATAAAAAGTCACGTTTGTTTGTGTTGGATTTCAAAGGCTCTATGGACGCCAATGAAGTTGAGCATTTACGTGAAGAAATTACCGCCCTTCTTTGTATTGCACAAAGTGAAGACGAAGTTTTGGTGCGATTAGAGAGTGGCGGTGGTGTCGTACATGGTTACGGACTTGCAGCGTCGCAACTACAACGCATTAAAGAAAAAGGGCTTAAACTCACCATAGCCGTTGATAAAGTCGCCGCTAGCGGTGGGTATATGATGGCTTGCGTTGCTGATAAATTAATAGCATCCCAATTTGCATATATTGGCTCTATTGGCGTGCTAGCGCAATTGCCTAACTTTAATAAACTATTAAAGAAAAACGATATTGAATTTGAACAACACACAGCCGGGGAGTACAAACGTACGCTAACTGTGTTTGGTGAAAATAACGACGAAGGTCGGGAAAAATTCAAAGAAGAAATAGAAGAAATTCATACCTTATTTAAAGACTTTGTTCACAGCCAACGTCCAGACATGGACATTGAGAAAGTGGCAACTGGAGAGTATTGGCCTGGCGTTAAGGCAAAAGAACTCGGCTTGGTTGATGCGTTATCCACCTCGGATGACTATATCCTTTCTCATCACCCTGAGCGTGAAATATTTAGTGTTAAGTACTCAGTTAAAAAGAATGTTGCAGAAAAATTAGGCTTGTCTGTGGCCTCAGTAGCTGAGCGCGTGTTAATGAAAAGCTGGAACAAAGCAAGACATTGGTTTTAAGTAAAAACGAATTCTATCATGGGGTTAATCTGGTTACGCATAACCCTTCTGATGGATTTATCTAGTCAGCGGGCTGCTAATAAGAAATATAAAAATGGCGAAAAATACCAAAACAGATATTCTCGATGCCGCAGAATTGTTGTTTTCTCAATATGGGTTTACACAAACCTCTATGCGAGAAATTACAACGCAAGCGAATGTTAATTTGGCATCTGTTAACTACCATTTTGGTAGTAAGAAAAACCTGATCCAATCGGTATTAAAACGTTATTTCGATATTTTAATGCCCGAAGTAGCGCTTTGTTTAAAATCATTGTCGCCATCAATGGGAACGCGTGGCATTGCCGAATTGCTTCAATCGCTTATTCCCCCAATGTTGAAACTTAATACACTTGGACCCAATGGAACGGCTATCTTTGTTCAACTATTGGGGCGAGGTTACAATGAAACACAAGGGCATTTGCGTCGGTTCATTATGACCAATTATGGCGAAACTGTTCGCGCTTTGGTTGCGAGTATACAAAGGTGTTTGCCTGAGTTACCGGAAGAAGAATTATTTTGGCGGCTTCACTTTGCGATGGGAAGCTTTGTATTTTCAATGGCATCCAGTCAGGCACTTACCGAAATTGCAGAGTCTGACTTCCATAAGCAGGTAGAGATTGAAGAGGTAATTAGTCACCTTGTTCCTTTTGTGGCGCAAGGCTTAGCGGGAAATCTCCCAAACAATATATCAACAATCTAGGCTTATCGTGGCAAAATTGCAGTGGCAGATTTAGCGAGTAGCTTTTCTGCCCAATCGTCTTTTACCGAAAAGCCAGTCACTTTTTATACTAATTTTTTCTCACTTTTTGCACGGAGGACTTGTGTCAGTATCCATTCAACAACTTTCTACCTATTTAAACGGACTTTTGCGAGTACAGGAAATAACCGACTACTGCCCGAATGGCTTGCAGGTTGAAGGTAGGAGGGAAGTCACTCATATTGTGACTGGTGTAACGGCGTCGCAAGCACTCGTTGATGCCGCTATTGCACAAGGGGCGGACACCCTTTTAGTTCACCACGGATACTTTTGGAAAGGTGAGTCACAAACCATCACGGGCATGAAGAAGAAGCGTATTTCTGCGTTACTAAAAAACGATATCAATTTGCTTGCGTACCACTTACCGTTAGATGTTCACCCTGAATATGGCAATAATCGGCAACTCGCGAAGTTGCTTAATGTTCATCAAGTTAAAGCAGTATCTAGTGTGAAACCTGTCGGTGTTTTGATGGAAGGCGAACTTCCCAGCCCAATTAAGGGTGAAGACTTAAAGCAATTACTGGCTACGCAATTAAGCCGCGAAATTCTTATGGAGTGCCCGCAGAATAAAGAGATAACACGTATTGCGTGGTGTACGGGAGGCGGCCAAGGTTTTATAGAGCAAGCCGTGGAGGCCAACGTAGATGCTTTTATTACTGGCGAGGTATCAGAACAAACCATTCATGTCGCACGGGAAATGGACATTGCGTTTTTCGCCGCGGGTCATCATGCAACCGAACGTTATGGAGTAAAAGCATTAGGTGAGCACTTGTCAGAGCACTTCGATATACCTGTAACCTTTATAGACATACCTAACCCTGCGTAATGCAAAAGCCTAATGTATTACCTGGTACATTAAGTGAATTAACGATGAATAGTTTATGGAAAATGACCGCCTTTTTAACGGCATAGCAACTAAGTTTGCTGATAATATATATGGTACGACTAAGGGGCAATTGCGCCATCTTATCTTGTGTGATGCCTTGCAACCTTTCACCCAAGTGCCCTTATCTATATTAGAAGTCGGCGGGGGCACAGGTGTGATGGCCGCCCATTTAGCTGAGCAAGGACATCGTATTACGCTGACTGACGGTTCAAAAGATGTGCTTGAATTGGCCAGCGCTAATTTAGCTGCGTTTAGCAACGTCGATATAAAGCAGCAGTATCTTCAAGATATTACAGATATTGATGCTTATGATCTGGTTGTATGCCATGCGGTTTTAGAGTGGCTTGATAAGCCCTTCGACGCCATACGTTTTTTGTATAGCAACCTAAAGCCCGGTGGGTTGCTAAGCCTTAGCTTCTTTAATAGAGATGCTGCGCTCATGGCGAATGCCATTTACGGTAACTTTGAATATATTGAACGTGGCCTTAAGGTTAAGAACCAAGTTAAGCTGAACCCGCAAAATGCCTTACCTGCTAAGCAAGTAGTGGAATTTTGTGAAAATTCAGGCTTTCATATCTTAAGCAAAACCGGGGTTCGCTGTTTTCACGATTACATGAAAGATAACAGCCATCAAACATCTAAATTCGACCAACTCGTAAGCGTGGAAAGGCAATACAATCAAACCGAACCGTTTCTATGGCTGGGGAAATATTTCCATTTGATGCTGCAAAAACCAGCAGCAAACGAACACAAAGAGTAACGATTTACACGTCCACGAGGTTGTCATTGGCAGTGACATCGCTGTCGTGGGTGAATAATAAAAGGTTGCTCACAGTCACCTGTGCAATTTCGGCTAATGCCTCCTGGGTAAAAAAGCCTTGGTGCCCCGTCACCAGTACATTGGGGAAAGTGAGCAGGCGTTGAAAAATATCGTCCTGAATAATGTCTAATGAGTGATCGCTAAAGAATAATTCACTTTCTCTTTCATAGACGTCAAGGCCAAGGTAACCAAGGTGCTGTTTTTTCAACGCACCAATGACCGCTGTGTCATCGATAAGCCCTCCACGCGATGTATTAATAAGCATGGCGCCTTTTGGCATAAGGGCTAATGTATCCTCGTTTATTAAATGATAGCTATCGTCGTTTAGTGGACAGTGCAAAGACACAATTTGACACTGAGACATTACGTTTTCTAACGAGGTGTAGGTTGCCCCAAGCTTTTCAACCTCGCGATGAGGATTTGGGTCACAACATAAAATTTTACAACCAAACCCATTAAGAATACGGATGACTGCTTGACCAATCTTGCCTGTACCAATGATGCCAACGGTTTTATTGAAAAGGGTGAAGCCCATTAGGCCTTCCAAGGCAAAGTTTCCTTCTCTTACTCTGTTGTAGGCTTTATGGGTTTTACGGTTTAACGTGAGGATTAACGCCAATGTATGTTCTGCAACCGTTTGTGGACTGTATGCGGGCACACGGGAAACCTTAATCCCTAGCGCTTTCGCTGCGTGTACATCCACGTTATTGAACCCAGCGCAGCGCAGGGCGACATGTTTTACTTTTAAATTGGCTAAGGTCGCAAGTGTAGAAGCACTTAAATCGTCATTAACAAACACACAAACTGCATCAAAACCCTTACAGGTTATCGCAGTTTGCGCATTTAATGGGTGGGGGAAAAACGTAAAGTCAATAGTGGATGATGGTGTTTCATCTACACTTTTCTGTTCCAATCGCAACGATGAAAAAATAGCATTATCGTAAGCTTGAGCACTGAAAAACGCGACCTTGAGCATACGGTTACCTTCCTGTTTATTATGACTTATGCTAAGTGGGACTCAATGTCTTTTGCTATGTCTTCTGGTTTCGTGGTGGGGGCATATCGTTTAACAAC
>CERC01134243.1_pt1 | contig 11135 bp, 10 predicted proteins | sample 530921 | NCBI WGS metagenome assembly CERC01 (sample SAMEA2621099, study PRJEB7988) | marine metagenome | isolation source: saline water (ENVO:00002010), including
GGGTGTTCCTGCCGTTGTTAAGCCTGCATCGGATACATCTTATTTAACAGAAGCTGTTGTACGCGAAATTATCGCTTCAGGTATTTTACCAGAAGGTTCGTTGCAGTTGATTTGCGGTTCTGCACATACTATTTTAGATGGCGTTGAATCTCAAGATGTGGTTACTTTCACCGGTTCTGCTGATACTGGTAGAATGTTGAAAGGACACCAACGCATCATCAACGAAGCTGTTCCATTCAACATGGAAGCAGATAGTTTAAACTGTTCTGTTTTAGGTGAGGATGCAGTTCCTGGAACTCCTGAATTCAACTTATTTATCAAAGAAGTACGCAAAGAAATGACTACCAAAAGTGGTCAGAAGTGTACGGCAATTCGTAGAGTTATTGTACCAGAAAACTTGGTGGAAGATGTACAAATTGCATTGGGTAAAGAGTTGGGTCGTGTTGCAATCGGAGATCCAACAACCAAAGGTGTTCGCATGGGAGCTTTGGCGAGCAAAAGCCAAGTAGAAGAGGTAAGAGGCCGTGTATCTGAATTGGCTAAAACAGCTGAAATGGTATACGGAAGCTTAGATTCAGTGGAGCTTTTAGGAGCTGATGCTGAAAAAGGAGCATTCTTAAGTCCGATCGTTCTTCTTGAAAATGATCCATTTAAAAATACAGGTGTTCACGAGATCGAAGCATTCGGTCCGGTGAGTACTATCATGCCTTACAAAGGCATCGATCAAGCGGTTGAATTGGCACAAATGGGTAAAGGCTCATTGGTGAGTTCAATCACAACTTTCGATGATAATATCGCTCGTGATTATGTGCTAGAAGCAGCTACACATCACGGTCGTATTTTGGTGTTGAATCGCGAAAACGGTAAAGAAAATACTGGTCACGGTTCTCCGCTTCCTTCATTAACTCACGGTGGACCTGGTCGTGCTGGTGGTGGTGAAGAAATGGGTGGAATGCGCGGTGTAAAACACTACATGCAGCGTTGTGCAGTTCAAGGAACTCCAACTACGTTGACAGCAGTTTCCGGAATTTACCAGCCAAATGCTAAGGTAATTGAGACGGATAAACATCCGTTCCGTTACCATTATGAAGATATCCAACCGGGAATGTCGTTGACAACGCACAAGCGTACCATCACCGATTCGGATATTCAAAACTTCGCGAACTTAACGTGGGATGTATTCTACGCCCACACTGATATTACGTCATTAGACGGAACCATTTTTGAAAAACGTGCTGCTCACGGTTACTTCTTGTTAGCTGCTGCTGCAGGTTTGTTTGTGAGTCCGGCTAAAGGTCCTGTTGGTGCGAATTACGGTATTGATGAATGTCGTTTCTTACGTCCAATTTATCATGATGATACCATTCAGGTTCGTTTGACTTGTAAAGAAAAAGTAGATCGCGATAGCAAAGGAAAAGAGCATCCTTCAGGTGTTGTAAAATGGTTTGTTGAGCTATTCGATCAAGAAAATGAATTGGTAGCATTCGCAACCATTTTGACGTTGGTTCAAAAGAAATCTCCATTCTTTGATTACTCGGTTGAGAAAGTAGAAGAGTTGTTGTTGGGATTAACGGAAGAAACCAAAGCGCAATGGGGAATCATGACTCCACAGCACATGGTTGAACACATTGAGTACTTGAACCAGATTGCTTTGGGTAACATCCAAATGGATATGATTACTCCTGAAGCTCACTTAGAGAAATGGAATGAGAGTTTGTACAACTACTTCAAAATGCCAAAGAATCACGATCTGGAAATCTTGAAAAAAGGCGAATTGGAAGACTTGCGATTTGAATCGCTTGATGCTGCCAAAGAAGCATTGATCAAGAGCTTGAAAGAAATGGACGAGAAGTTTAAAGAAAACCCTGAGTACACAGCTACTAACTTGGTTTTCGGACACTTGTCTCGCTATGAGTGGAAGTTGTATTGCCAAAAACACTTCCAACATCACTTTGAGCAATTCGGATTGTTATAATTGAATATTGAACCACAAAAGGCACAAAGCGAACAAAAGATTGATGCATTTCAATTGAAATTTGCTCTGTGTTTTTTGTGGTTTGTTCTTTGAAATTGGGTGAGAGCATTACACTGATGGAGGTGTTTGGTGAAATTGAATCACAAAGTCACAAAAGGAAAATATCTTTTGTGAAATCACTTTGAGTTCTCTTGTGTCTTTTGTGGTTAAAAATTAAAGTCATCAAACTTCATTATTTTGTGGTTACTAAAACCATTGAAAATGAAAGTCACAAAGAGTTTTCTCAAACATCTCACATATCAAGTTAATGGAGCTGCTATTGAAGTACACAAACAGCTTGGTCCTGGATTATTGGAAAGTGTTTATCACAAATGTCTAAAGCATGAGTTTAAACTGAGAGGAATTAAGTTTAGATCAGAATTAGCAGTACCAATAGATTACAAAGGAATAGATACCATTGCAGATTTAAGATGTGATTTTCTCGTAGAGGATATCTTGCTTGTAGAACTCAAAGCAGCCGAAGCTTTTCATCCGATATTTGATGCACAATTATTAACCTACATGAAGTTGATGGAAATCCCTAAAGGAATACTTTACAATTTTAATGTGGTGAATTTGTTCAACGAAGGACAAAAAACATTAGTGAATGAATATTTTCGTTCATTGCCGGAATGATAAAATGAAACAAAAGAATTAAAAGCTTCTGTGTGCTTTGTGTCTTTTGTGGTTGAAGAACATTACAAGACTTACAGATATGGAAAACGGATATGTAAAATCAACCTTCATCAAAGAAGGATTATTAGAGATAGAATTTTTTCACCCGAAACAAAACTCGTTACCAGGAGCAATCTTGGCTGAGCTGGCTCAAGAAATCACTAAAGCTGGAGAAAACGATGACGTAAAAGTGATCCTTTTGAAAAGCGGTGGTGATCGTACTTTCTGTGCAGGAGCTAGCTTTGATGAGCTTTTAGCGATTGAGGATGTAGTTACAGGGAAAGCCTTTTTCATGGGCTTTGCCAATGTAATCAACGCCATGCGCAAAGCGCCTAAATTCATTTTAGGTAGAGTTCAAGGAAAAGCAGTTGGTGGTGGAATTGGTGTTGCAGCGTCAACCGATTACTGTTTTGCAACCAAATTCGCTTCGATTAAATTGAGTGAGTTGGCCGTTGGGATCGGACCATTTGTGGTAACACCAGCCATTGAACGTAAAATGGGACTTTCAGCAGTTTCTCAAATGGGAATCAATGCTTCTGAATTCCACAGCGTAGAATTTGCTCAAGCAAAAGGATTGTATCATCAAGTGTTTGATTCAGTTGAAAAAATGGATCAAGCAGTGATGGAATTAGCGGATAAATTAATCGCTAGCAATCCTGAATCTATGGCACAGATGAAAAAAATGTTCTGGCAAGGAACTGATCATTGGGATGAGTTACTAGCCGAGCGTGCACAAATCAGTGGAAACTTAGTGACTTCTGATTTTACAAAATCGTTCATCAGCCAATTTAAAGCGAAATAATTTTTTTCTGATTGTCGACTAATAGAAAAAGCCAAAGGTAACGATTAGCCTTTGGCTTTTTTATTTTAGGGTTTGCCCTAAATTAGCAGTCATGAGAATATCCTTCCTATTCATTTGCTGTTTTCTTTCTACAGTAGGTTTTGCTCAGCCCAATTGGGCTGCGATAAAAGTCAATGCCACCTTTCAAATTCCTGACACCAATTATTACAGCCCTGAACTTTTACCCATTCATGTTGGTGGTTGGGAAGATGGTTTGTACATCACCCGAGATGGGAAACATTTATTCTCTACCTATATTCCAGTAGACATTACATCATGGCTGAGCGATTTTGCTCCTTGCATTGATTTTAACCCTTATTATCGTCCGCCCCTTTTGGGGATTGATACGGTTACAAATCCTTTTGGTTGCAACAATTACATGCAATCAGATATTGTGAAAGCAGAGCGGAACTCGATAAATGATAATTTCAATCCTTGGCACTCATCCAACCTCCAAACTCCGGTAACTTTTGAAGGTGGAGCGTGTGGTGTATTGAATGCAACTCAAGATTCATTTGATGTTTTTGTATTTACCCAAGATAATGGAATTACGGCTACAGACATTATGCTCTTGCAAAATGTAGGTTTGAATCCTGATCCATCTCAAGCACAATCTATTTTAGTGACCTCCGGAATGGAGGATAATCCACACATTGAACGGTTAGAAAATGGAGATTTATTGCTCTTGTTTGACCGCGATCGATATATGCATTACACCTTGAGTTCAGACAATGGGCAAACATGGCAAACTCCAGTTCAAATTACTCAAGTTTTAAATGATCAGGCTCCCTATGATGTGCAACCCCATTTGTGGAACGATGGTACAGGTTGGTGGGTATATTTTAGTGCTGATAATGCCAATGGAATTCGTTGCATTTACAAGTCAAAACAGTTGATCGCGAATGATTGGGACAGTTGGGGAGCTAGAGAGTTGGTGGTTGAACCTAATTTTGTAATTGATACTTTGGGATATATTTATGGTGTGGGGGAACCAACGTTAACCGCAGCTGGAGACTTGGCTTTTGTGGTTGTTTATGGCAATCATAATTCTACAGATACAACAGATGTTTTCGATTGTGATCCTTGGCTGTTGAAACGAAAAACACCCATTCAAACTTCTGTTCAAAAGAATTTAGCAGAAACAAAAGCGTGGAGTTTTTATCCCAATCCTGCAAAAGAAACCATTCAGTTCAATGGAATTGAAGGCATAGAATCTATTTCGATTTACAATGCTTTAGGGCAGCTCGTTAAAGTCGTTCACTTGCAAAATTCAACGAAGAATTTAGAAATGGATATTAGCAATTGGCCTTCCGGAAGTTATTTTCTAAAACCCGACAACAACACCTATGCGGTTCAAAAACTAATAATTGTTGATTAGCAATCAAGGCAATTTTATTCTGAAGATTTTATAAGGTAATTCGACCTTGTTTTGACCTTTGTTCCAAACCGGCTGACGTTGCAATTGAGCACAAGAAAAGTACAAATAGCCATCTGTACCAATTCCAAATGAATCTGGCCACAATAGGCGAGAATCTCTAGTCAAAACCATCAAGTCTCCTTCAGAAGTTAAATATTTGATGCTGTAATCGGTAGATGATGTGAGGTAAATATTTCCTTTATCATCAGCAATTAAACCATGACTAATGGCCGTTCTTCCCATATCTTCAACTTTTGTAGCTAAAGCCGAATCCGAAAGATTTTCGTCTGCTAAATAGCGTGTTTCAATGCGGTATAAATTACGTTGGTTAATGGGCTTGTAATACAAGTATTTGTTGTCTTTGGTGATAGCGATTCCATTAACATTGGATGAAAAAGGCTTTCCATCTTTAGAAACCATTGGTTTACCGTTGTAGCTGAGTACAATTGTAGAATCAGCAACAGTTGAAGCGTGATTTTTCAGAACAGTTCTGGTTTTTCCGGATTCAAGATCAAGAATAACCAAAGCACTTTGTCCCGGATCAGAAAGGTAGGCCAGGTTATTTCCGGTATCGATGCGTACATCATTCAAACCTGAAACAGATTTATCTAAATCGAAAAAAGTGTAAATGTGTTCTACTTCATTTTCATTAAGGTTGATTTTTACAAGTTTGAAGTAACCTTCTTGCTGTTGCTTTTTCTCTTCTTTGAAAATGGAACTTTTTGGAGCCGGTTTAGAATCTAAGACCCATAAATTGTTGGCTTCATCAACACACAAATCCTGCACACGAACAAAATAATCTGTCTTGACTCCTTCATCATGATTGTTCCACGCTTCATCAGGATAGGCAACACGTTTGCCTGCCACAATTTCAGTGAGCGCAAACTGGTAATTCTCCTCTTGTCTGGGAAATGAAACAAATACACGGTTGTCTTTTGAAACGGCTACTCCAATCGGAAGAAAATGACCAGTTTCAGCAACTACTTCAAGATTGGGGTCTTTAAATTTTAATGGCTCATTGCCTTGAGCAGTTAGCATTGAAGGGAGGATAAGTGATAATAAGAAAAGGTTGAATAATTTCATAGTGTTTAAACAACCTGCAAGCGATTTGGTTTGCGTAGTACTATCAGTGTTAAGTACTAGCCAAAGAACAATATCGTTTAGATAACAACTTTATGAAAATAGAGTTTGCTAGAATTAGTATTTTCGCAGCAAATCTGATAACGAACAAGACAATGACACCAAAAATAATAGCAGAAATCGGTTGTAACCACAAAGGCGAAATGGATACCGCTTTTGAACTGATTAAGGTTGCAGCAGAATATTGCCACGCTGATGTGGTTAAATTCCAAAAAAGAACGCCAAAAGAATTATTAAGCGAAGAGGAATACAATAGACCTCACCCGGTTCCTGAGAACTCATACGGACCTACATATGGTGCTCACCGTGAGTTTCTTGAATTAGATCTTGATCAACACAAAGAGTTGAAAGAATATTCTGAGAAAATGGGAGTTACTTATGCTACTTCTGTTTGGGATATGACAAGTGCTGCTGAGATTGCCAGCCTTCAACCTGAATTGATTAAAATTCCTTCAGCTACGAACTTACATTTTGAATTGTTAGGCTACTTGTGTAACAATTACGGTGGTGAAATTCACGTATCTACAGGAATGACCACTAAAGAAGAAATAGAGCAAATTGTTACTTTCTTCGAAGATCAAAACCGTGCAAAAGATGTAGTGCTTTATAACTGTACTTCAGGATATCCCGTTCCGTTTGAAGACATCTGTTTGTTAGACATTACATTGTTAACTGAAAAATATGGCGATCGTGTGAAGCATATCGGTTTCTCTGGTCACCATTTAGGAATAGCTGTTGACGTTGCAGCACTAACTTTAGGTGCAACTTGGATTGAGCGTCACTACACGCTAGATAGAACTTGGAAAGGTACAGACCATGCGGCATCTCTTGAGCCAGATGGAATGAGAAAACTTGTTCGTGACCTTAAAGCAGTTTCTAAAGCTTTAACATTCAAACAGCAAGATATTCTACCAATTGAAGAAGTGCAGCGTAAAAAGCTAAAATGGAAAAAATAGTAGCCTTTATACCTGTTCGTGGAGGTAGTAAAGGAATTCCTAATAAAAACATTAAAGACATTGCTGGTAAGCCATTGGTCTATTGGACGGCCAATGCTGCCAGTCAGTGTGAATTAATTGATAAGGTTTACGTTTCTACCGATTCAGATCAGATTAAATCGGTAGTAAATGGTTTAAACCTGCCAAAGGTTGAGGTAATTTCTCGTAGCGAAGCAACTGCTACAGATACAGCTTCAACAGAATCAGCATTGTTAGAATTTACAGAAAACCATTCCTCTGAATCCGTAATTTTAATTCAAGCTACCAGTCCGTTGTTAACAGCTGAAGATCTAACTAAAGCTGTACAGATTCACGCCAAAGAAGGTAAATCGTTATTGTCTGTTGTTCGTCAGAAAAGATTTATTTGGAAAGAAACTGAAAACGGTACTGTAGTTCCTGTGAATTACGATTTTAATCATCGTCCAAGAAGACAAGAGTTTGATGGCTTTTTAGTAGAAAACGGAGCTTTCTATATTACAAAAAGAACAGCATTGTTAGCTGCTCAAAACAGACTTTCTGGTGATGTTGTGGCTTATGAAATGGCTGAAGAAAGCTATTATGAAATTGATGAGCCGGAAGATTGGAAGATTATTGAGCAACTGTTGCTGAATAAAACCAAAGCATCAAGTCCTGTAAAAAAAGACATCAAATTGGTATTGACTGATGTTGATGGCGTCTTGACCGATGCTGGGATGTATTATTCTGAAAGCGGTGATGAATTGAAAAAATTCAATACCCACGATGGAATGGCGTTTAAACTATTGCGTGAAGCCGGTTACAAAACAGGAATTGTAACCAGTGAAGTAACAACCATTGTTGAAAATCGTGCGAAGAAGCTTAAGGCCGATTTTCTGTACCAAGGAAAAGAACACGGAGGTAAATTACAAGCCGCTCAAGAAATCTGCAAAGCGCTCAATATATCTCTAGATCAAGTGGCATACATTGGAGACGATATCAATTGTTTTGATTTACTAAATAGCGTTGGACTAGCTGCTTGTCCTGCCAATGCATTACCTAAAATAAAAAGTGTTCCAGCTATCAATGTGCTTACCAAAAAAGGTGGTGAAGGCGTTTTTAGAGAATTTGTAGCACAGTTTATATTGGAATAATTCACTTTTTTAATGGGGTTCATTCAAAATACAATTCGAGGAAATAAAGCTTTACTCAGTTGTTACCATATGTACTACACGGATATGAAAAAGAAAACATATTCGAGTATTGACCAAAAGCGTAAAATTGTTTTCGTTCATAACCCAAAAGTTGCAGGAACTTCTATTCGTAAAATGTTAGGAATGGAAGGTTCAATAACTCATCTTACTCCAGATTTGTTGGTGAATAAAAAAACATGGGAAGAGTATTTTGTGGTAGTTGCTGTAAGAGAACCTATTGAGCGATTTATCAGTTCTTACAATTATCACACAAGTGATAACTACAAAGGGCATTATTCTGAAAAATATCCGGATTTAAGTGATTGGTCCATTCAACGTTATTTTGAAACGTTTAAAAATGAACCTTTTGGGATTATTAATCAAGTGAATTACCTCAGACATCCATTGTCAGAGAAAGAACCAGATTTTATCATTCGTTTTGAAAAGCTAGCAGAGGATATTCAAAAGTTAATAGCACTTAGAGAAGATTTGGATGATGATTTTCCTTTTTTGAATAAATCCAATAAAAAGATGGATCTGTCAATTCTTAAAGAGGATAAAGCATTTATGAAAAAGCTGATAGCATTTTATGAGGAAGATTACAGAGAGTTGAATTATTCACCCCCTAAAGTATAATTTACCTGCTTGCTTTAGAATTGAATCTCCTAAATCATTCTTATTGTTATGATTGCCATACTTTCTTCTTTGAGTAGAAAGGTTTAACAGTTGAGTTTTTTACTGGTTGAGTAAGGTGTTGGCAGAAGCACCTGTAATGGAATATGGGAGTGATCTGTAGAAAAAATGATAATTATGTAGTTTCACCACTTCAGAATGAAGTGTTATGACTAAAAAAACAACCCAATTGAGTGTTCGTTATGTTTGAGCTAAAGAATAAACATCTTATCAAATTTTTAAAGAAAGTTGTTCCCTTTTACCGTGAAAAGAAACAATTGGAAATAGGTCTTTTGTCAACCCTTTCCAAAGATGGTATTTGGATTTACTCCCTTAAGAAATCGGGAACTACTTACACGGCTCTTTTCCTTTCCAATTATGTGAATTACTGCATGGGAAATAAAGAAGCGGTTTCGTTTGATGAGATGAATATGAAGTATTGTGTTCACAGTATAGATTCAAAGCTTAAGGCAGATAATATTCTTCAACTGCATAGAGAAAATGTTTTTATCAAAGATCAGTACAAAGGATACAGAAGTCTTTTTACAACACACAGATTCATAGAAGGAGGATTTTGGAGTAAAAATATTTGTTTGTACAGAAACCCTTTGGATTACATCATTTCCTCATATTTCTTTCAGTATGTAAACCGTGGGAAAAAAATGGCTCACCCTAGAAATATTATTGATGAAAAGGTTGAAGAATTTTCATTGATCATTAATAAACAAAAAGAATTGGAGAAAAACTTTCCGGATAAAGTTTTAAGGGTTGCATACAGTGAGTTGATGCGAGAGCCTGAAAATACTTTTTCCAAGATGGTAAACTTTCTTGAACTCGAATACGATAAAAATGCCTTAACGCTTTCAATACAGAATTCTTCGAAGAAGAAGGTAAAAGAGATGGAGAGTGAGAGAGGAGAAGCTATTGTGAAAAAGCCTGGAGTTAAGTTTAAAGGGTCTTTCGTAAGAAGTGGAAAAATAGGAGAGTGGAAAGACTATTTTAACGATCAAGACCTTAAAAACATTGAGGAAAAACTCAATCACTACAATTTAAGCCTTAAAGAGTTTGTGTTAGAATAGAGGCTTTATTTTCATAAATCAACTTTTGAGAAGAGATGGTTTGATTTTTACCATTCCTGCTTTGAATAGGACTACCCTAAAGCATTGGATCCACTCTAGATTTGCAGTGTTAATCATTAAAAATGAATAAGATGACACAGCAGAATAAAATAGCATTAGTTACAGGAGGAAGTAGAGGGTTGGGTAAAAACATGGCCTTGAAAATTGCAGACAAAGGACTAGATGTACTCCTCACTTATCACAGTAAAAAAGAAGAGGCCGAGGCCGTTGCCGAAACCATTCGCTCAAAAGGACAAAAAGCTGCAGTACTGCAATTAGATACCGCAAATAGTACTGCATTTCCTGCATTTGTTGAACAAACACAGCAAGAACTAAAGCAGCATTTTGGGACAGGTAAAATCGACTATTTGGTCAACAATGCCGGAATAGGGATTAATGCACCTTTTGTAGAAACTACCGAAGAACAGTTTGATTTATTGATGAACATTCATCTAAAAGGAGTCTTCTTTTTAACACAACAGTTGCTTCCAATGCTGAATGACGGAGGAGGGATTATCAATGTCTCATCAGGTTTGGCGCGATTTGCACTTCCGGGATATGCCGCTTATGGTGCATTAAAAGCAGCAGTAGAAACCCTAACCCGTTACCAGGCCAAAGAATTGGGAAGTCGTGGAATTCGTTCCAATGTGATTGCTCCCGGAGCCATTGAAACCGATTTTAACGGTGGAGCAGTACGCGATAATGAACAGTATAACCAAATTGTAGCCAGCTTTACAGCGTTAGGTCGTGTTGGATTACCTGATGACATTGGTGGTGTAGTGGCTTTCTTGTGTACCGATGATGCACGCTGGATAAATGCACAGCGCATTGAAGTTTCAGGTGGACAATCAATCTAAATGAAAACAGGCAGAAACGTCTCCGTTGGTGAAAGAAACAATCGGAGATGTTTTCTTACTTTGTAAAAGGATGGAAGAAACACTCACATTCGAAGCATTTTACCGCAAGCGGAACGGCCTTTCCGAAAATGATGCAATACCTAAACTGGAACCGTTTAACGTATATCATCTGGAGGACTATGCCGGAACGACTAAGCCTATGCCTTATAGCCGTAAAGATTACTATAAGATCAGTTTGATTACGGGTAAAAACAGGGT
>CERC01134242.1_pt1 | contig 11127 bp, 9 predicted proteins | sample 530921 | NCBI WGS metagenome assembly CERC01 (sample SAMEA2621099, study PRJEB7988) | marine metagenome | isolation source: saline water (ENVO:00002010), including
CCCCGCCATTGGCGGGGTTTGTTGTTTTGGTTGCGGGGGCAGGATACCAACTTTGGCGAACAAGACACTTCTTGTCGTGAAACACACTCGACTTGAAGCACTTGAACTTCGCTGGCGGCAGCGCATATAACAGTTGCATGTAATATACCATCGGTGGCAGAGTAACAAGTTCATACGATTTTAGGCCGAGCGCCTGCCAACCACACATGCCTGAACCGGAGGTCTCCTTGTACGATAGCACCTTCAATACTGAAACGCTCGGCCGCATGATTAATGCGCATGATTTTCACAAATACAGCTCACCTAGTACACCACTAAATAAAAATTCCGAAATCAGTGCTGCTGTTCATCTTGTAAGCACTGGCTTTAATGCCCCACCATTGAAATCTTATGCTTTGCGTGGCAAGACGATATATCAACCCGCAGACTTACCGACCAACTTAGTGCTACGTAAGATTACCTCAAATATTGAGCGAGTAACACGCGTCAAACAACAGAATCGATTAGACATACTAAGACGAATATCTGGCCTGTGCAAAGAAGGCGTCCCATTCTGCGTACACAAGATTGATATAAAGTCATTCTATGAGTCGATACAACGCGAAAGCCTATTGCAATCGCTGCAGGGTGATTTACCTAGCTCACCAACCACCTTGAAACTGCTAACCTCATTTTTTAAGAGCCTAACAGCACAGGGTATCACTGGATTACCGAGAGGCCTTGGAATCAGCGCCACGCTAAGTGAATACCTGCTCAGAGATTTTGACCGTAGCGTTAGAAGCCTACAAGATGTCGACTTTTATGCACGATATGTGGATGACATACTCGTAATTTCGAGAAACATTGATCACGCCAAACGATTGCAGTGTAAAATAATTGAGCTTCTGCCTAGTGGACTTAGTTCCAATCAGAAAAAAACCAAGTACCTAATTTTTCCAGATACAAAATCTACAAGTTCCGATTCAAAGCGTTTTGATTTTTTAGGCCATTCATTTTTGGTTCCCGGATTATCAGGCAAAATCGCGAAACGGGTAGTAAAAGTCGACATTGCCGAGCAAAAAATAAAGAAAATTAAGACACGACTGATCAAATCAATACAGCAGTACAACAAGGACCTAACATTCTCTGAACTAGAGAAGCGCATACGAATACTGACCAGCAATTACTACTTTTATGATTATAAATCAGAAAGATACCGCGGGTCCGGCATATATCACAATTATCAGCTAATTGATGCCTCATCTGAGTCCCTTGTGCATCTCGACAGTTTTCTTCGACATGCACTAACGTCAGGAAAAGGGAAAATATTTCACACTTTCAAAACATCAACTAGCAACCACGCTCGTTCGCGACTTCTCAAGTATTCATTCCAGAGAAGCTTTGAAAAAAGAATACATTTCTCGTTCAAAAACGATGAGCTGAACAGCTTAATGAGGTGCTGGAAATATGTCATCTAAAGGAAAAATAAAAGGAAATCTCCGTCGTAGCGACAAATGGAGAACACTAATTACCGACACCAGTCCCTTTGAAGTACCCATCATATTCTCAAATGATGGTTTTTACCAAAATATGATTTATTTCGAAAACTTCTCAAAATATGTGAAGTCATTTTTTGAATGCATAACCACAAACGGAAACGCTAAATACACGATCCCATACAGGTACAAAATCACCAAGAGCGAAAGGTCATTTCGACAACTGAGCTTAATACATCCATCCGCCCAACGGTCTATTTGTGATTTCTACAGCTCATTTGATCAATTAATATGTTACTACTGTCAAGCTGGCAACTTCTCGATCCGCTATCCTGAGAAGGTCGGTAGTAGTTTCTATTTTCACTCACCGTTAGAGAACAAGAATAAATTCAAGAACAACAGTGTCGACACCACAGACATTGAAAAACTAGTTAGAAACCCTGCAAGCTATTTTTCTTATGGCGGATACGACAGACTATACAAATTTTTTGAGTCCAATCAGTTTCTTCAACTTGAGAAAAAATATAAGAAACTCACATCACTAGATATTAGCAAGTGTTTTGACAGCATTTACACCCATTCTATTTCATGGTCTCTCAAAGACATATATATATCGAAACAATTCACTCACAGCCATACATTTGGTAACGAGTTTGATAAATTGATGCAAAATTCTAATTTTAGTGAAACTAACGGAATTTGTATTGGGCCGGAGACAAGCCGTATATTTTCTGAAATAATACTATCAAGAGTAGACAGCAATATCGAAAACAGCCTTTCACAGAAAAACATTCGCCATAAATCTGACTATGAGATATTTAGATACGTTGATAATTATTATATATTTACCAACAAAGATGACATAACAAGCAAGATCGAACACGAGATTAGGGCAAAAGCGAATGAATACAAACTACACTTAAATGAAGAAAAATCACTGTATTACAGCAGACCGTTTTACACATCCAAGTCCAGAATTACAGACACCGCCAATATTGCACTAGATTTGTTTTTTGACCGTTTTCTCGAAACCTCAAAGAAAGAAAACAACTATCTTACTATCCCCAAGAAAATACGAAAAATCCGAAAATTATCAAACACCTTAATTAACAATATTAAGTCTATATGCTATGAATCTGGATCTACATATCATGATGTTGCCAACTACATTGTATCTGCATTATCGAACAGAATAATTCAGATAACAGACAGCTACCAATTCCTAGACGATGAAGAAAGACCTGATATACCGGTCTATACTTCATGCATATATATGTTAATTGAACTTTCCTTCTATTTTTTCACAGTATCTCCAAAAGTATCCTCTTCTATGAGATGCAGTAACTCACTATTGACCGCAGGCGCATTCATAAAAGAGCACCACCCGGATAAATATCAACATTTAATTGAAAGTGCGCTTCATTGGACTATTCAGCTGTCACGGTCGCCAGAGATTAAAAAGCTGACAAGTAACGATGATATCGTTCCGATTGAAATAATGAACGTCGCAGTTTCACTTGCAGACTTATCCACCGACCATGGCGTTACAGAGTCGATAATCGATAGAATATTCCCAAAGCCAGAAAGCAGTTACAATTATTTCGAAATAATATGCGGCCTATACATTGCAAAGGACAATAAGAATTTATCTTCATTTAAGAAGGATCTTGTTCGTTCTGCATACAAACTAATCTTAGATGGAAAGAACCTTCTCGAAAAATCAGAACCTATACATCTTTTGATGGACATTCTTGGGTGCCCATACATATCTCAGAGCAAAAGGGTAGATTTATTAGTCCAATGTTGGCCACAGCTAGAAAATCAGTGCAAAGGCTTAATTAAAATAGACAACATGCGAGCCAAAGCAATCGTAAAGCAGTGCGAGTCCCTAAATTGGTTCGTAAACTGGCGTGGCATTAATCTCTTGAGTATGATTCAGAAAAAACAATTGAGCGCCGTATATTAAAATGGTACCAATTTGATTGGAAACTACTCAATAAACGCTTCATCTGCTTGCAGATTGTACTTTATTATCAATACTAACTAGGCGCTTTTCAAATTTTTTGGCGAGCCCCAGAAATGAGATATTAGAGAGCGCTTTGTCGCACACACAGAATGCGGTGAGAGTAGTTTCTATCCTTACAATCATAATTTTTTTTATGAACTTCTCTTTGCATTTTCTCAGCGGGAACTAACTTAACTTTGTAAAAAGTTATAGGAGATCCAATTGCTGGAAAAAGCAAATTCTTTCATCAATTTCCTTCTGAGCGCTCAAAACGTTGCCAATCTGACTACACGCGACATAGTGTTGCTAGATCAGTTCACTGCTTTGGGGTTCCCCGCACATGGGAAAGATAGTTTCCCAGCACTGGTCAAAGTTGCCAGAGTACGAAACATTCCATTACCTGAAATAACTGAAATGTACTGCCAGTTGCGGGGTATGTACGAGCATCAAACTGGCAAGAAACTGCGTAAGCGTAAATGAAAAGCGAGATTCCACTTATTTACTCCGTTAGTGCGCACTTCAGTGAAAATCTTTGATTTTCACTCCTCAAACTCGCCAACAAAAAAGAAGCGAGAAAACAGAATGGCTATCTACTCACTTTCACACAGCAGTATTTCTGCGAACGACGCACCCGGATTGACTGCAGCGAGACTAATTTATGCGTGCTGTCGCCAAGAAGCGGTCGTCATAGGTGAACGCCACGAGCTCAACCGTTTCACACGTAGCAACCTCAAAAACTTTGCTAGCCTCCGCGAGAAACAAGCTGGAAAGAACGGTCGAATTCTTGACGGTTTCATCGCAGCCTTGCCGCAAGAAGGTAGTCGTGAAGACCATATCAAGATCGTACAGCGGTTTGCCGAGCAACTAACTAAACACAGGGCTCCTTGGATTGCTGCTTTCCACTATGACCACAAGCGAGGTGATAGCGAGGGATTCATCCGCAACCCTCATGTTCACATCTACCTCTTCGAAGAAAAGCTTTCGTCAAAACCCAGAGGAAGGGGCCGACCGAAAAAGGTCATACAATTGAGCAAATCAGGTGCGCTGGAAAACGCTCGGAAACTGTGGGCCGAAACACATAACCAATCAATGAATGGCAAATGCTCCACAATAGACCACCGTTCCTATGCCCGTCAGGGACGCAATCAGCTGCCAACCGTTCATGAGGGCCCTGAACTTAGCAGCGGTCGCTCTCTCCCACTGACGAGAGAACCCGCACGATATCAGCACAAGCTCAATCAGCTCATAGAAAAACATAATCAACAAATGATGGGAGAACATCATGAACGAGACTTTAGACCAGTTGCTGAGAATGCAAGACCTGAACGATCAGACCCACGCTCACACGAAGCGGGTTTTGAGTCGGATTTCAAAAATCAGCGAGAAGCAGCAGAGCATAAACGAACAAGTCTCTGTCAATTTGCAAGAGATTCAGAAGGAACTTCAGAAAGCTCTGAATTCACAAAACCTCAACCACAGCAAAGCAACGAAGGTGCGACGAAACAAGGACTGCATTCCGGTCAAAACTCTTCTAATTTTCAGCGGGGTTATTTTTGGAGTTTGGGTCGGTATGAGCGTCGAAGTTCTTCAAGCAATCATCAATGCATGCGCGACTTAGAAAACCCTAAATCGCCAGAAAAGCATTTCTTTACCGCACACCTGATATCGTTTGGTCTAAGAGTCAAAAATAAATTTTGCGAAAAATTATTAGACCGCTGAATTTCATAAAACCACCTTGGATTACACTCCAAGAGGGTGATCGGTTGACACATGACAATCAAGCGCTTCAAAAAATAGCGGATGCACAATTAGATTTGCTTCAGTCCGCAAGTCCATATCAGCGTCATAACGATCAATCATTTCGGTAAAATCGACATCCGAGTTGTATGAATAAAAATAAGCCGCGCCAATTTTATACGTCTTAGTATCACCGGTTAGGCGCTTACAATGAGAGACCGGATACTTTGTTTCGAGATTTCTATAAGCTTCCTCGGTTAACGCAACCACCTGTAAACCGACAACACCTGCCTCCCAAAGAATCTTAAGCACCCGATTACCCTCACTTAGCGCTCCGTACTGTGCGTTGTTTCTGTACCGACGAAATCGCCCAAAGAAGTCATCAGTAGAGAAAGGGACATTGATCCCCCTAAGCGCCTGCATAATATCCCCATGACCTCCGAATCTTCTTTGTATTTCTGTATTTCTGATTTTCGAAACCTCCGCTCCCTGAGATTTAAGAGTGTCTGAAATGGTTCGGCCGGTCACCCTAAGTCCTCTATGTCCAGATATGACATTATCAGGGTCGACACCTTGCCTTTCAGCTTCTGATAATACGCATTGGCGGCAAAAATGGAGCAGATCTCGCGCCCTCCAATGAGTATGTCGCAAGATATACTCGAAAGAGCTTTCATTTACTTCGCCATCGCAGTGATCATTGCGGACGTACTTGTCGAAAAGGCTGTACCAAATTGAAACACTATCTTTCTCAGAAACATGCCTTCTTACCCTGCGGAACTCCCACTTAATTCTCTCAGCAATAAATTTCTGCAGCTTTTCTTTTGACCACTCAATACTTGCCCTGTTTTCGATAATTTTTTGCGGCAAGTTCAACTTGGTCGCCTCAAATCGGTGCCACGGAATCCCAATACTCACTTGCATATACACACGTGTTTCATCAGGTGCATATTCTGTTTCAAAGACATTCAATAGCGCTGAAATCATTAATTGAGATAAACTAGCATCAGTCTCCAATGTGGAGGTTGGTGTTTCTATCGGTTCAATCGAGACTGAGGGAACGACGAGATCACCTTCCATACCCTCGATGTCCATCAGGCATCTAAGTATATTCTCCTTCGTTTTTCTATTTATCAGATCCTGAAATCCGTCGATCATACTATCGACAGCTTCTCCTTTCGCACCATTAAGAAATAACTTTGAAATACTTGATATATTTATCCAAAGTGTATCATGACAAATCTCAGATGCCGCTATTCTTCGAACACTTTTCCAATGCTTGCCCTCTGGCGACCGGTAGTACAAATAAAGCATGTCTAGAATTTTACAAAAAATTCTATTTATTTCAGCGCGCCAAACATCCTGGAACATGGCGTTCAATAGCCCAGGGTCCCCGTCAAATTTTGATTTAATCTGAAAAAGGCTTTCGATTCTTAACGTTTGCTCTGTGATATACCAAATTCTATCACGCAGAATATCAACTTTGCCGAGCTCGTATTGCAATCCCCTGTTTCGAGAGATCAACAACGCACTTTTTCCTGTTCCCCAACGTCCAGTGAGAACAGGACTATGCATGGCTTCATAACCATGAGTGATCCAGCACTCTTTCAAAAGCCGGTCTCTCTCTGCGTTCTCATCACCAAAAATCTTGTGTGGAGGTTTCAATTTGTTCACACCTTGATGCCTTCCAATGAGCTTCGAACAAGTTACTGTTAATACTGGATGAATTAGATTTCCATTATTTACCAACCATCCGCAATCTTCAACCCTAGAAACATCTATGATCGACAGCATCAAACCAAGGTTGTTTGCAAAATCACTCCGTTTAGCCGCACAAATCTAGTGTAGGAGCAGAAGCATCACCAGAACACAGCTCATCTTTCCCAACATCGAAAGTATTTTCTCGTTCAAGGGCGCTATCCATTCGGAAAGCAATAGATAGATTCAAAAGTACTCTCTGAAACCATGACGTTTTTGAATAAGCTTTTTCTTCCAATAACCTACTTTTGAATGCCCGGCTCAGAATATTAGGAGCCCAATCGCTAATCTGCACATCAAGTCATGCTCGATCATTGACAATACTGCGGCTTAAACCTGATCTATCATATTTCGATTAAATCCGTTCTGCTGTACAAACGAATTGCTTTTGGCGTTTGCACCTGCATGAGTTTTGGAGCCTCACAAGCGATTATCAATCCATGTGCAAATTAGCCCCCCCAAATAGCCAAAAACGCGCCTCTTTACTGCGCATCCGATATCGTTTGGTCCAAAAGTCAAAAATAAAGTTCGCGAGAAATTTTTAGTCCGCTGAATTTCCTTCTGTGAAATTCTCGAAGCTGTTTTTTACGTGAAACAAATTGTGCTGCTGAAAAAGTCATTGGCTGCCTGACGGTTTGCTGACGAGTTACTGACAGCCCAAAACAAGCTCAACCGTGCACAAAACTGCGCCCTACAGCTAAATTCATCCATTTACTGACAAAATCGAAAGTACGGCTTCTTGGATTCTAAGGGAGTGCATTCTTCTTAATTTTAATTTTCAAAATTCAGATTTTGCCGTTCAGAAGAATTCTTAAACTTTTTTCTTCGGCTTTCGGAAAACGACCTCAAATCGATTTGGCAAGACGAGCGCAAATGTCGCTGTTCGTCAAAGAAACCTAACTTTGAGGTTCACACATGACCCAAAACAGAACCGGCGGAACCCTCGCAAAGGTTCTTGAAACCAAGGACCTACCGGAAGAAGCAAGGAAGCTTGTTCAATACGCTTTATCTACCGAGCAGCAAAACAGTAACGATCTGGTTACAGAAGCCATCGTGAAAGATACAGTCTTAAGCAAGACTGTCGATCTGTTCAAAGCTACCACAGACATCTCAGCAGTCCTTGTCCTGGCAATTTGCCATGCAGGGGTTGTACTTTGGCACTTTCCAACTCTGCAACCATTCGCATTGCAGGCAATCGCCTTTATCCCGATCCATGGATGATCTGTTTGGCATCCAGTGGTGCGGGCAAGTCTTTTACCCTTGGCATCATATTGGACATGATTTGCTGCACCTTGTTCCCCGGTGCAACCTCTGCTGCAGCCTTGATCGAAAATATTCGGGACTTTAATAAAACCGGTTGGTTTGAAGACGAGTTCGCCCAACTTTTGAAACGGATGAATGGCCAGAAATTTGCTGAGGAAAAGCGCGAGATTTTCCTCAAACTTTATGGCAACGATCAGATTTCACGTATCACAAAAGCCGAAAAGATCATCGTCGATGACCCTGCACTTATGATCTTTGGCCTTACTGTCAAAGAAACATTTTTGGAAAACATCACTGCTGAGAGCTTTCTTGATGGCTTCATGCAACGGTTCTTGATCATTACCGCAGAAAAAGACCCGTGCAGGAAAACCAAAAACTTCGCTCTCTACCGGACCCGTGAACATGAGAGCTATCCCGAAGTTCGCGATGCTTGGGAAACCCTCTCTGCCTTGCCTATTCATTCTGAATATACTGCTTCCGAGGAAGCGATCGCTGCATACGAAAAAATCTTTCGCGATCTTTATGGCGATGAGGACATCCCTGACTCCTTTTACCGCCGTATTCTCTGGGCGACCCTAAAGTACGCTCTTTCATACCATCTGATGCTCGGCAAAACCTCAGCGGTTCTTGATGCCGAAGACGTCCGTCATGCTTCAGTCATGACGCGCATTCATCTCTCTGAGACCTGCTCACTGATCAAAAGCTATGACGACGGCAACCTTGCTCAGCTTGTGGAAAAAGCCAGCCGACTCAAGAACAAGAAAGACCGGCTTCCAACGACTGGTGAGTTGATCGCTGGTGTAAGAGCAATCCCTGATGCGGAAACCGCGCGCATTGTTCTCGATGCTATTCGTAACGTCTGAGGGTTCCCCAAATGAAAACACAGAAAAAAACTTCTGCTATCCAAACCACTCAGCCTGTTCGGATCACTCTTCGCTCTGCAAATGACAATGATCGAGTTGGTGCTTATGTCGGCCCCTATATCCAACCATTTGTCACACTGATTGCCAAACAGGTTGCGAGGGAAACCCACAGCGCTTCGACCTGCAGATAGCGTCCAACTCATTGGCCTTCCCACTCAGCCCCCTCTATTGGAAGGGGGCTGAGTGGAAAAACCTCTCCTTTTTTCATAACCAGAGTTCTGCTCATTACCCGGCAGCACCGATCTTTATCATTCAATTGAAAAGGACTTCCTCATGTTCTCTATAAACGATACCGCTATGACCGCAGCAAGTACCATTATTTATGGTCGCTATTCCTCCGACAAACAGAATGCTGATAGCGCCAAAGAACAGATCAGGCGTTGTCGTGAGTTTGCCGCCGGTCAAGGTTGGGAAATCGTTGGTGAATTCAGTGATGAAGCCATCTCGGGGCGCCATTCAGATCGCCCGGGTTACAATCGCATCAAAGATGCCATCGAGAACAAACGGTGCAAGATTCTTCTGGCAGAAGCATTGGATCGTTTCAGTAGGGATCAGGAAGAGTCAGCGAAGCTCTTTAAGCTGGCACAATTCCACGGTGTTGAACTTCATACCATTAAAGAACACAAGATTTCTCTGATGACCCTTGGATTAGGTTCAACAATGAACTCTTTATACCTTGAGTATCTCTCAATGCGAACCCGCAATGGCCTTGCATCAAGGGTCGACAAAGGAAAGTTCGCTGGCGGAAAGGCTTATGGCTATCGCACCAAAATCGGTTCTGATGGACATGCTGTCGTTGGTGAGCGCGAAATCGTTCCGGAAGAAGCCGAAATTGTTGAGCGAATTATGACAGAATACGCCAATGGCAATTCTCCCAAGACAATTGCTGCTGATTTGAATCTGGACAAAATCCCATCTCCATCAGGAAAACACTGGAAAGCCAATACAATTCAGGGAAGCCGTGAACGCCGCAACGGTATTCTTAATAACGAGCTTTATATCGGGCGACACGTTTGGAACAAGCTGCACTACGTATACGATCCGGAACAAAAGGGACGTATTTCCCGACTGAACTCAACCGATCAATTAGTGGTCTGTGAGCATCCCGAACTTCGCATCATTGATCAAGCGCTTTGGGATAAGGTTAAGGCGCGTCAAGCCGAACTCGACACCAAGCGAGCGGCTTACAACACGGGTGATAAGAACGGCTTATCCGGCTCTCAAGCGACCCGTCGCAGTCGCCATCTGCTCTCAGGTTTGATCCGTTGTGGATGCTGTGGTGGAAGAATGAACATCGGCGGTTCAAAACCCAAGCGGTACTATTGTGCAAATGCTCGTGAGAAAGGTCGGGCCGTTTGCCCGGGCATCGGCGGGGTTAAGAAAGACACGCTCGAGCAATCCGTCGTCGCATCTTTGGCTCAAGGCTTGATGGTGCCGGACGCCGTTAAGCTATTTATTGAAGAGTATGCCAAACAAAATGCCGCGTTGGATGATGCCCGCAATTCGGAACATCGTAGGAAACTTTCGTTGCTCCGAAAAAGTGAAAATCAGCAAAAGAACCTGATCAACTCCCTCACGCAAGGCAAATACATCGCCGCTGTGGAAGATAAGCTTGTCGAACTATCAAACGACATTGAGATGTTGAAAGCAGACCTTAAAGACCTTGAGGATGAAGCACCAAAGTTGCCGAACAATCTCGCTGAGCTCTATCACCAGAAGATTGATGACCTTGCGTACACTCTAAACAACCCTACCACACTTCCAGAGGCAATAGACGCGGTTCAGAATCTGGTAGAGAGCGTTACTGTCTCAAAAGATGGAAAAGTTATGCAAATTGAATTGGTTGGAAAGCTCGCTGAAATCCTGCGTATGACCGGAAACGAAAAAACCGCCTCCAATAAGGAGGCGGTCAATTCGTTAAAATTGGTTGCGGGGGCAGGATTTGAACCTGCGACCTTCAGGTTATGAG
>CERC01057396.1_pt1 | contig 11122 bp, 10 predicted proteins | sample 530921 | NCBI WGS metagenome assembly CERC01 (sample SAMEA2621099, study PRJEB7988) | marine metagenome | isolation source: saline water (ENVO:00002010), including
CACTGAGATAAAAGGTTTGAATTAAAACCTATAGAACATTAAGTAAACGCCTAGACACCGAAAACCTAATCTTTTCATTTCCTCAGTATCCTCTGTGGTAGCCCCTCAGCTACAGGACAATCCGTTTAAGTCCATCAACTAGTCTGGTCTCATTGAAATTAATCAATAGCCCTTTCTTTATTCCTGACAACTTCAAATACGTAATCATCTGTGCTGTGTGGATAGGTTGTAGTTTCTCAACAGCTTTTAATTCAATTATGAGCTGTCCGGGGATCAGAATATCAATACGATAACCCGCATTGATATCGACTCCTTTATAAACCACCGGCAAAGCAACCTGAGCCTTCACCTTGATCCCCGCCTGAGCTAATTCATACAACAAACACTGCTCATAGCTAGATTCAAGAAGCCCTGGCCCTAACTCCCTATGCACCTCAATGGCACAACCAATAACTTTATCGGTAAGAAAATCCTTATCCATAACGACATCCTGTCTTAAATTTCACCACAGAGGCACAGAGTTCACCGAGAACAAACTCATTAGAAAAAGGCCTTTCCTCTGTGTTCTCAGTGTCCTCGGTGGTAAATACTTACCCAATAACGAGTCCTTCTCAGTGAGCTCTGTGTCCTCGGTGGTAGATATTTATCTCTCTAGAGCTACATTCACATCATAACCGTGCTCTTTTAGCAGGGCATGCTGCTTCGCACTATTAAGGTCATTTTGGACCATCTCAGCACACATCTCTTCCACTGTAATCTCAGGCACCCAACCTAATTTTTCTTTAGCCTTAGAAGGATCACCAAGTAGAGTCTCTACTTCAGCAGGGCGGAAGTATTTAGGGTCAACACGAACAACGACATCACCCTCTTTTAAGGCTGGAGCGTCATCACCTGTTACACGGGTAACAACCGCATACTCTTCTACACCTTCGCCTTTAAACTCAAGTTCTATACCGACTTCAGCAGCAGACATACGAACAAATTCACGTACCGAGATCTGTTTACCTGTAGCAATAACAAAATCTTCAGCGCTGTCTTGTTGCAGCATCATCCATTGCATACGCACGTAATCTTTCGCATGGCCCCAATCTCGAAGCGCATCCATATTCCCTAGGTAAAGACATTTCTCTAAACCTTGAGCAATGTTCGCTACAGCACGTGTAATTTTACGCGTAACAAACGTTTCACCGCGTCGAGGCGATTCATGGTTAAACAAAATACCGTTACACGCATACATACCGTAAGATTCACGGTAGTTTACTGTAATCCAGTAAGCATACATTTTGGCAGCAGCGTAAGGCGAACGAGGATAAAACGGCGTAGTTTCCTTCTGAGGGATCTCTTGAACTTCACCATACAATTCAGATGTAGATGCTTGATAAAAACGCGTTTTCTTTTCTAAACCCAAAAAGCGAATGGCTTCTAACAAACGTAGTGTACCAATAGCATCTACATCCGCTGTATATTCAGGTGATTCAAAGGATACCGCCACATGGGACTGAGCGCCTAAGTTATAAATCTCATCCGGATTTACTTCTTTTATAATGCGGGTCAAATTAGACGTATCCGTTAGATCACCATAGTGCAGATGGAACTTAACGTTCTCTTCATGGCTATCCTGATAGATATGATCAACGCGCTCAGTATTGAAAGAAGAAGCTCGACGCTTGATTCCGTGAACTTCGTAGCCTTTATCAAGAAGAAATTCTGCTAAGTAAGAGCCATCCTGACCCGTAACGCCCGTGATAAGTGCAACTTTGCTAGTCATTGTTTTTCCTTTAACTATAAACTTTCAAGTATGTAAGAAACTCACACTGTCTTAATTAAATTTCCCATCAGTCTCTTGGGACCAACGTTTAAGAGCTGATTCAATATTTCCTGGCAATCTAACATTATTGTCATCAAGCCAAGATGGATAAATATTAGTTGAGCGTATCAATTTCATTACCCGGTCGGGATGAATACCAACATTAAACACATTAAAGATTTGAAAGAACTTTGCCGCACCCAATACTACAAATTTAGGCACGGTAAAAACTTTAACTTTATTAAAATGATCCCTTTTAAATGTCATAACTATATCTTCAAGTGTATACATCTCAGGATATGCACCATTAAACAATTCAAAACGATTAGAGGAATTACGAGCCTCATTTATTAAGAATAAAAGATCATCAACATATATGCAGGCCTTTATCGTGTCTTTCCTTCCAGGATAAACAAAAAAGCCTTTCTGTAACATTGTTGCAAGGCGAGTGAAGTTTCCACCTTCTCCCGGGCCAAATACTACCGCAGGCCTCACTATACTGAGAATTCGACCTGGATTTCGATCGACCCAGGCTTTATGAATCTGCTCCGCCAACATCTTAGAATAGCCGTAAGACGAATTCGGTGTTAACTGAGTACGTTCGTCTTTTTTATCCTCATCTGGGCCATAAACAGATATTGAGCTAGTGAAAATAATTTCATGAACATTATTTTCTTCAGCAAATTTGCAAACTTGATTTGCTCCAGCAATATTTGTCTCATAATACTCATAGCTTCGATGACCAGGTGTAGTATGAATTGCAGCAAAATTATAAATCCTATTGATTGACTGATTTATATCCAACTTACTCAGATCACGTACATCACCATGTATATAATCAAGATATTCATGAATAAATCGAGGAGGCTGAAGATCTACAACGATCACATGTTCCCCCTGCCCTAAAAGCGCTTTAGACAAATGAGTTCCAATAAAACCCGATCCACCAAAAATAACTATACTTTCCATAACTATCTCGTCAAAATTTTATCTACTAGGGTCTGGATACGAAATTTACTCAATAACTCATTATCCACTTCACTTTTTACATCGCTGCTTAATAGCTTCAAACAGCCTTCACTCAACTTTACATTATCCCATTCATGCTCCACAGCCGCATTAGAATAAGAATTCAAAATACGAACTAATTCACTGCCCGGATCTGTAATGCAAAATATCTTACACCCACTAGCTAACAAGTTGGGCAGTTTAGATGGCAGCGATCCATCTGAGGTCCCTTGGGCCTGAGGCAAAATTTGAACAGTAGAACGGACAAGTAATTCGGAAAGATCTTCTTCATCGACTAAAGGGTGAAAGTTTATATTAGTATAATTATTTTTAAGTAACTCGAACTCAGGCCCTTGAGAAAATATATAAGCTTTCACATTAGAATTAGCTTGCACAACTGATTCCATAAACTCTGCTAACTCATTAGGGGCTTGCTTCTCACCCAACGCACCAGAATAGACAATCGAAACTTGATTATCAGGAATTATATGATTCAGTTTACCTACATCAGAAAACTCGTCGATTGTAACAAACGGATAATTAACACTATTTTTTGTAGGATCCAAATCATATTCACTAGAAGCAACTCGCATCATATCTTCCGATAAAAATATTAGTTGGTCACAATTCCTGAAGGCCTTTTTTTCAATAGTCTTGATAAAAGAAAAAATAATCTTTTTTAGAAAACCAGAATTTCGCTTTGCATAAATCCCCTGTAAATCATGAACGATGCCTGTTATTTTTGCCTTCTTAGTAAAAAAAGGCACGAGGATCATAAATAAACTTGGAGGGAAAATAGGTACGATATGAGTGTACTTCTTCTTAGAAAAAAGCAGCCTGAAAAAAACAAAAATACAAAACCACAGTTCTAAAACTGCTCGACGAAGCAACACATTCTTAGGAAATTTTAAATACTTTCCTCCCCGTATAGCATTAACCCCAACTAGTTGTTTTGATGTTGGTTCGATCTTCCATTTGGGATATATAGGATGAGCACAAAGTACATCAATACAACCCGTACCTTGTGAAAGTTCCTTAGCAACAAGAGTATTATACTTGCCCGTGGAAATGGGTTCAGGGAAAAAAAAGGGTGATATTATGAGAATATTATTCATCTGAGATTCTAAATCCATTTAATTTATCGTTTCTTAATTGGACTTGCTGGAGATCCTGTACAAATCATTCCTGGTGGCATATTGTTAAACACAGAGCTTCGAGCTCCAACTAAAGCCCCCATACCAATAGTTACACCAGGCGCAATAAAAACATCTGTAGCAACCCACGCTTCATCTTCAATTACTATCGTTCTAGCAAAAATATCGAACTTTTCAGAAAGGAAATCATGGCTTCCCGTGCATAAATAGGACTTTTGAGAAATTACAGCATTGTTACCTATATTAATCTCACCTAAAGTATATAGTTCAACATGATCGCCTATCCAAGAATAGTCACCTACAGATAGATTCCATGGATAAGTAGTCCGTACTGAAGGTCTAACAATTACGCCTTTACCTATCTTTGCGCCAAACAACCTTAATAAAAAATTACGCCAGCTATACATAAATTGAGGTGACATAGAAAAGAGAGTTGCTTGCACAATCCACCATAACTGAACTACAAAAGCTGAACGCCCTCTGAAATGCTGCGGTAATTTAAAAGAATTTAATCTTTGATACATTTAACCCACCATTAATTCAAAAAGTTTATCCAAAGCCTTAGATCCACGCGCTTTCTCTTCTAAGAATCTAGTTACACGCTCTTCCCTAGCTTCGAGGCCTAAGCTTCCTGCTTGCTCTAGATCAGATATTGCATTCGCCATTTGAGTAACGACACCACGCTCATCAAAAGAAATACCTCCTAGAGATTTAATTACAGATGCCATACACCCTCGTCTAGTGCCTAGATTTAATACTCCAAATTGAGCTGCCTCATAAAGAACAAGAGGCTCCGCCTCATTACAATAATGAGATGGAAACACAAAGATGTCTAAACCTTGAAAAAAACTATCTTTATCTGCTCCATATAAAGGACCTAGATATTTAACTTGAGGCAATTTAGATATTACATTACCAATAATCTCTTTTGATTTTAGATCAGTATATGGGCCTGCGATATGTGCACGGAACTCATAACCTTTTGATGACAAAGCCTCGCACAATGCAATAAAGTCACCTATACCTTTTTCTACACAAAGATTTGCTAAATGCCCAACAACTATTGGTCTATTTTCCTGAAACGGGATCGATCTATTACCACTAAAAAAAGCGATATTTGAAAGTATATGTATTTTTTCAGGATAAATCCCATATAACTCAATAAGTTTTTCTTTCATTCTAGCGCCTAATACTATATGTATAGATTCTTTACCCCCCAACTGATTAAGCACCTTAAAAAACCATCTACGATTATTTAAATAATTAAACGAATGATGGTGAATTAATATTTTTGAACCAAAAATTTTACATAATATAATATATCCAAAATCATAGACTTGGCCCAGACCGCCATTTATTGGGCGATAAACTACTGATTCAGAACATAAAACCAAATAAAAAAACAACCGTAACGCACAAACAAAAGAATGACAGAATTTAATAACACCCCATAAGCGCTTTCCATAAAAGGAGGCCGCATATGACGGCGCTGTATTTATAACTACAGGTTTAATCCCCCGAGATAATGCCTCGGAAAGAACGCTATGGTTAACATTCGACATACCATGAACAGGGTCAGGCAAATCAACCAAGAAAATAAAATTATAATTATTGCGATTTTTTCCTGAGTTCTTCATAGATTTCCTTAGTATTTTCGAAAATATATTCTTTCTCAAATTTTGTAAATTCAACTGAACGCCTTTCCTTACCTACAAAATCATACTCTTCATTCTTTGAGTGAGGATCTCCTTCATTACTTCTAATACTAGACATATTCTCTTTGCTACTAGCATTTAAAGACCTCTCAATAACGCTGTTATCAACCTCGAGCTTAAACCTGTTACATACATGCAAAAGAACCTTTTCCCCATCATCACGTAACTGCTCATAGCTTATAAAAGTTGCATCTGAAGCTTCCAGCCAATATTTGTGAAAATTCACCCAAGCCGGGACCCCGTATCGCCAATGCCTAAGAAATTCTTCGTTACTACAAAACGACCTACCAACTTCTCTTTCAAGGTAATCCTTATATGAACGCAATGTATCTTCAGGGTTTCGGAATAATATCAAGGAACGTTTAGAATCAAAGTATTTAGTGTATGGGAAATGGGTTTTCAAATATATTGGTGCATTCGGATTCTTATATATACCCTTGAGGCTTCTATTACCACGAATAAAGGGTGCATATTTATCTACAGTATGAAAGCTAACTAGCTCATCGTTACAAGATATAATCCTAGAAATATTAGACAGCAAAAACCGAAGCCATGTATTGCCACTTTTAGGAAACGAAGCACAAATAATATAAACCTCCGGCCAATTTATAGGAGCTTCAAACCTTCCACGGACCCCCCTTTCAAGACCATATAAAAAACCACCTTTATTCATATTTTTCCACCCGCTTAAATCCATATTTAAAAACAACATATGCAGTAAAAATCGCCACAAAACAGGGGGGAATAACACCAACTAAAGTCCCTCGAAATATAATATATGAGAAACCAAAAACAACTGCTACGAATATCCCTCCACCCTTACCTTTAAAGATACGGCTAGTATCTAACTTAGCCATAACCTTACCCAAAACAAAACTAAATATAATTACACCAGGCCATCCAAAGTCCACAAAAAATTCCGAAGGTAATGGTGCACTAACATGAGTAAAAAGGTATCCAGCATTTTCGGCAGCAATAGACCCTGTAGATTCAGATTTACCACTCCAAATTGTTCTTGGCACAAAGAAAAATATAGCCGACAACAACTGAGAACCGTACTGTACACCTTCATCTTTGACAAAAACAACGACATTTATCACTGACTGAAAACCATCGAAATCTCCATGTTCTAAATATCTAACAAATAATTCTTCAAAAAAGAATTCTTTATCTCTAGTAAAAAAATTCAGAACTGGAAGCACAACCAAAAGCCCCACAACTAAACAAATCCAATAAATAGCTCTATATATTTTATTATTGAAATCAAAAGCAATAACACAGAAAGAAAGTATATATCCAAGGATGTAAAAGCGAGGAACACCTGCTGGCCAATTAAAAATAATAAATAACGCACTTCCGGAAGCAAAACAAAATAACTGAAAAACTGTTAATTTAGAAAAAGTTCTCAGTGATACACAGACATAAACAACAAAAACAAAAGATAAAACCCTTGGCCCCTGAAAGAATAAAGCACTCTCAATAGTTGACAAATTAGAATAAAGATAAGCTTCCATTCTAGTTTGCAAATACCTATCTACCCCTCCTAAAATTAAAATACTCCCAAGCATCAATACAACCAGCAGTGAAAACAAATAAAAAAAAGGCTTATTAACTTCTTCCTCAACCTCTACATAACTCCCTCCCTCTGAATCACCTACAGTGAAATAGCCAATAGAAGCACTTAAAAGAAACAAAAAGACAAGTAAAGCGGCATCAAAGACATCATTTTTTTGGTAATACCCCCATTCAAAAGGATAATTCCCACTCATATAATGGGCATACCCCGGAATCAAAAATAAAAACAAGAAATACGACGAAAATGATAAAAGCAACAATCTTCTCCCCTGCATAACCACAGAAGAAAAAACAAAATAAAACAACAGCGAAAAAGACAGTGAAAAGACAAGTGTAACTTCATCTTTCCATAAAAAAATAATCAAAAAAACCGAAAACACTGCGGTTAAAAATGCACGATTGCTAATCATAAGAAACTCTGCATCTATAATATGCAAACAAAAAGAAGACATAAACTATTAACGAATATATTATCATCATAGATAAAATAGAATTTATACTCCCCACATCATTCAAAATTCCAAAAAATGACACTATTATGGCTGAGAAAAAAATCACACTACAAACAAAAAAAGCACGACCTATAGATACAAAAAAAACATTAAAAGGTATCGATATAGAAACCAAAAAATGAACAACACATAATGGAATGATATAATCAGCCGCTCGATCTGCACCTTCCTTAAACATTACCCCTAAAACCCAATCACCAAAAAAATAGAAAAATAAAACAACGCCACCACATGAAAGAGCTAGAAAAATAAAATGCCTAATAAGAATAGAGCTGACACCGTTAATACTCCCAGTCGTTACTAATCTATTTATGCTTGGAAAAAAAGTACTGTTTGCAACCGAGGATAATACACCAATCAGCATTGTTAGCTTTTGAGCAACGCCAAAAACAGCTGCGGCTTCCAATCCAACCAATGGGGCAATTAAAACACCATCAGCTCTATTAACTATCGGCCTTATCAATCCGACAGGAACCAAGACCAATGACTTCCTTATACTGTCAAAACCAACAAATAAGCTTCTCATATTAATTTCAGATTCAGTATCAATCTTACCCTTTGAATATACAGTCAAAGCCCAAAGGGAAATCAAAGAAAAAAATGCATAAGTTTCCACTATGTAGTTCAACCCAGTTCCAAATAAAAAAGTTGATATTAAGTAGAAAATCATCAGTAAAGGAACAATCGATACTTCAATAAATATCGAAACAGCCCCAAACCCAAGATGAAGTAGATATTGTCTAATATAAATTTTAAGAGCAATACTCCATGTAATTAGAAAAAAACAAAAAACAGGTAATTCTAAAAAGCCAAACCCGATAATTATTGACAAAAGAAAAGATGCAACAGTAACTACAAAAAGAGATTGAATATAATAGTTTTCTTCCTGACTCACTGTTCTCGCTAGTTTTTCAGGAATCAACTGATGAAGCCCTATGCATGATAACTGGCCGAGAATAAATCCATAACCTTGAATATATAAAAACTCACCAACAGTCGCCAACGGGGCAACATTGAATAAAATCAAAAAAAAAGCTATTTGGACTATTGATCCGCTACCAATCCAAAAACCGCTACTGATCAATCGTCCTATCAAGTCCTATGTACCACAGTTTGCTGAAACAAATCATTCGTAATTTTCTGATCTTCTAGATAAAAATCCGCTAACCTTCTTTTCAAAAAGTCTGAACACTCTTTTTTTTGATTTTTACTTTCAATGAAAAAAGCAAGTCGCTCCAAGGGGTACCAAATTGGCGCGGTTACGAGTGATGACTTTCTTCTCTTTGTATAATGCCCCTCTCCATGAACAGATACCTTAACTCTACTAGCAAGACGCGCCATCGTTAGAGGAAGCGTGTTATATATGCCTATATTTTTCTTTTTATCATTTAAAATAGGAACCTCAACATTATCAATCTCTAAAAATTCAAAAAGCCGTTTAAATGCCACCTCACTATCCTTTCCAAACTCTTCAGTTCTAAATACAAGGAATTTCTCTTTATCGAAGCTATCCAACCATATATTTAAATATCTTCCATATAGACCATATTCTAATATTTCCGAAGCAACTCCACTTTTGTCTTCATGATAGTTATCAAGAATATTATTAAGACCTACCTCAATATCTTCATGTGGTATCAAATTATATCTCATATAATGATAATAAGCGGATATAGCTCTAGATACGGGATCCCTCAAAACCACAATAAATTTTGCATTAGGAACATGTAACTTAATTCTATCTATAGCTGAAGGCCTTGTAAGTAAAGTGGGCCGCTTCAATACACGAATAGATGCATCTATATTTGAAAACTTTTGTTCTAACATATCAATTCTTTTACAATCATACTCTTGATCCTCAAAAAATTGATTTTCAGCATGCTCTGTATAGCAGTCTTTATGTGATGATAATGCTGACTGAATCATTGTTGAAGATGACTTCTGTGATCCAATTATAAATACATTAGGTAAGGACATGTAATAACCTAAAAACCTTTATACAAATTTAGAAATAGACTCAACAGAGCCAATTTTTTTTCAAAAATCAATAAATATCTTTAGCCAACAAACTCATTGGCGTCTTAATCAATATCTTCACATCCAAACCCAATGACCAGTTATTTATATACGCCAGATCATATTCAACACGCTTTTCCATTTTATCGATGGTTTCTGTCTCACCCCGATAACCACTTATCTGTGCTAAACCAGTGATTCCTGGTTTAATACGGTGACGTGCTAGATAAGCATTAATCTTGTCTGAGTAATAGTCGTTATGTGCAACCGCATGCGGCCTTGGACCCACCAGCGACATAGTGCCTTGTAATACATTTATAAGCTGAGGCAGTTCGTCAATAGAGGTACGGCGAATCATTCGGCCTATATCCGTGATACGCGGATCTTCTTTTGTGGCTTGCTTCACTTCGCCATTTTCTTCCGCATGAAGTTTCATACTGCGAAACTTCCATACTTTGATGACCTTGCCATCCCAACCGTGACGATCTTGTTTAAAGAACACAGGACCTGGGGAGGACTGTTTCACTTTATAAGCGACCCAAAACATGAGTGGGGATAAACCTATAAGCGCTATAGCTGCAATGGAGCGGTCCATCACACCTTTCATGACGGTTGAAACTTTGGACGATGTCAGTGGGCTTTCGTTAAGTGAGATCAGCGGCACACCGGCGACTTCACGTACGGAGTGGTTTAATAGATTCAGCGCAAAGATATCGGGTGCCCAGATAACGTCTACATTCTGGTCTAGAAGATCAATATTAAGGCCTTCTATATGTTCAGAGGCTTTCATCGGCAGTGCGATGTAGATACGGCGTATATCGTGTTCTTTAATTAGATTACGGATATGCTCCAGCCCACCCAGAACACGCGTGTTTGCAACCGTTAGGGTGTCGTCACTCTCTAGGCTTTTCACACAACCGATTACTTTATCGGGTAGCCATCGGTTTTTATTCAAGCTATCAACTAGATGCTCTGCGACTGATCCTGTTCCTATGACAAGGACGGGTAAGTGACGGCCGAAATTCTCTTTATATTTTTTTGAGAGATAACTGACGAGACAGAAGGAGGCATTTTGTAAAATTAATACAGAGAAAGCCCATGTAAGCAGTATCTCACGCGAGAAGATCTCTGATGTTTTTGTCACAAAGCCGATTAATGCGAGAAGCAGCATTAATAAGGCCCAAGAGCTTGTAAGGCGAAGACAGCCTTTCAGATACCCCGAAAAGCGGCGATAAACACCATTACTGCTGTAAATAAACCACAAGCCAAAGGCACTCAGTACTGTTAGTACACGGTAAGGCGATGGGAAATCATCAAACTTAAGCTGAGTCAGGA
>CERC01016174.1_pt1 | contig 11076 bp, 11 predicted proteins | sample 530921 | NCBI WGS metagenome assembly CERC01 (sample SAMEA2621099, study PRJEB7988) | marine metagenome | isolation source: saline water (ENVO:00002010), including
AATATTTTTGTTGGAAATCGCCCTGCACTCAGGGCTTTTTAAGCATTCAGTCTACAATCAGTTCCCGCATCATTTTGATATGATCATCACTGTCATTTAAGCATGGAATGTAATCGTATTGCTCTCCACCGGCCTCAATAAAGTACTCTTTATTCTCAACTTCGATCTCTTCAATCGTTTCAAGGCAATCAGAGGAGAAACCTGGGCAGATCACAGCCACATGTTTTACGCCTTCATTAGGGAGGGATTTGAGCTTTTCTTCAGTATACGGCTGTAGCCATTCCGCTTTACCAAATCTAGATTGAAAACTGGTTATTATACTGAGTTCGTCTAATTGGAGTGATTCAGTGACTAAGCGAGTTGTTTGCATACAAAAACAGAAGTAGGGGTCACCTTGCTCTAGATACCGCTTAGGTGTTCCGTGATATGAAAAAATCAAGCGCTCGGGCATACCTGATTCTTTAATGTAATCTCTTATTGTTTGGCTAATGGCTTCAATATACGCACTGCTCTGATGGTAACCGTTGATAAATCTCAGTGAAGGCACCCAGCGATAGTTTGTTAGTTCTTTTGTAATCGCATCAAAGGTTGAGCCGGTCGTGGCGGCGCAATATTGGGGGTATAAGGGCAACACCGTAATATCACGAACATTTTTATCAGCCAACTCAGCTAATGCTTTTTTTATAGATGGGTTACCGTAACGCATTCCCATGACTACAGGGATTTGATCTTCTCCGTACTGTTCATTTAAGTTTTTTTGTAGCTTATGAGTTTGTTTTTGAGTGATAGCCATTAATGGTGAGCCCTCATCAGTCCAAACAGATGCGTATAGTTTGGCTGAGTTCTTCGGGCGTAAGGGGAGAATGAAAAGATGAAGGATAGCCATCCATATCAAACGCGGTATTTCTACCACACGGTGATCACTTAAAAACTCTTTTAAATAGCGACGTAAGGCCTTAGGTGTCGGCTCATCTGGTGTTCCAAGGTTGATTAAAAGTACGCCTTTCTTAGGTTTCGTACCTTTATGGTCATAGTTTGTCTGACCTTTAAATTTCATTTAAATACCTCTGTATATCATCAACGCTCTTTAGCCAGTCAGTAATTAGTAAAGAGTAATCTAGTTAGCGATGGTGCGGTTTGTGGTCTCGTGCGGAATAAGTGCTTTATGGAGTAATTCAACCATCATTTGTGAGCTACCTAAATGTGGAAGTACCTCGACACTGATATTTTCATTATTCATTGCTGCTCTCTCAGCTTCTTGAGGGATATCTTTATGAACGTGTTTTCCGGCGGATAAAAAATAGGGTAGGACCTTAATTTGGGTAGCCCCTTGTTGGATACATAGTTCTATCGCTTTCGGTATCGATGGGCTAGCGAACTCTAAAAAAGAGCTTTCAATGATCGGGTATTCATCTTTAATCTTGTGTTGTAGTGAGTTCATCAACTCAAACACTTCGTTGTTGGAGTGCTCACGTTTACTGCCGTGGGCTACAATGACGAGTGACTTCATAATATTTCCTGTCATTTTGGGTTTTACGCGACAACCAAACTAGCTTCAGGTTTATTTCTATAGTATTTAAGCGAGTTCTTAAGAGAGCACTTAAGAAAGCACTTAAGAAACTGCTCTGCTATTTCTCCAAGGCTTACCTTCGCAGGTGAGATAGTGTTTGCATGTTTTTCTACAGCCTCGGCATGGAAGTCTATTGTTGAGGATATAAGGCTTGTTTTTACTCGGGGGTTGAGGAGTTGTCTGCATGAATCACCGGCTTATATTGTCAGGGTAGATTTTTATATACGCAGTCCGGGCCTGTTTGGATCAGAATGATGAGTATTATTCTTGAAAGCATAGAATTATATGCGTTTAGGGCCGTGCGTGAGCGAGGTCTATCCTTTGTGGTGCGTGTCTGTGTCTAAGGTGAAGTTTAGTCCCATTAATGTATTGCTTTTGAATTTACACAAATGGAACTGACCTGATTTCGCTATTTAGGTTTTTCCTCTTGAATAAGCATTGTCATGTACTTTGTGAATCGTCTCTGTCGTGTTTCAGCCTTCTTGGCGCTGGTTAATCCATAGGCAATGACATATCGACTCGACTTGTTAAGAGTTTCAAGAAACTGTTTAACTCTTGGCTGACTTTCTAATGCGGCTAAGAAATCTTCGGGCACTTCTATTTCACTGACTACATAGGCCTTTTCCCAGCGCCCGTCAGCTTTAGTTGCACGAACATGAACAAGCCCCGGTTCCTGCATCCGTCCATCATTTATTAAACGTTCAACATGTACCGTGTTTCTTTTAGACCAGTTACTTCGTTTGGTTCTAGGGGTTATACGCTGGAGGTAAGCTTGATCATCGATAGTTTTTTTCATGCCATCGATCTAGCCCCAGCAAAGTGCCTCAATCACCACTTCATCCCAAGTGACACTTGGAATACCTGTCTTTTTCTTGAACATCTTCACCCACAACTCATTTTGGGATGCGTGATTGAGCTTGAGCCACTGGTTGAGCGCTTCCGATGTTTCAAAGGTTATGGCTATTGTTGATGGATCAGGTTCAGGCATATGCTAGATTCTCTATACTGTTCATGAAATTTTGAGGATCGAGAATAACAGGCTTTGATCCTTATAATTAATCATGTTGATTTTGGCCTGAAACCCCAATCACTGACACGCTTAAGTCAAAAAAATCTAAGTATTTCGGCGCGTTTTGCCCAAGTAACTCAACCTTCTTGTTTTCTATCATGCTTCCCTGTGATTCAACTAACTCTTCCGCGCTATAGCCGGAAAAAATAGCTCGCGTATTAGATTCAATTTCAGGCAAGATAAGTCTGTCTAAGTAATCAACGCCAATTAATTTGTGGAGGTTAGGTAAGCTACTTTCAAGTAGCGTAAAGCGGATAGATATTTTTATATGTACTTTAAATCCGTGCTTACTTAGAACGTCGAAATCATGTTGGTGCGTCTGTTCATTAACCTTATAGACTGTCATACGGTTAAAGGGATTTATTATATGCAGGCCATCTTTGTATACTTTATTAGTTTGGGTTCCATTGTCAAAACGTTTCCACAAAACACCCGCCTCTCCAGGGTGCATATTAACAAACATACCTTTAACGTGTGGCACAGCTATTACTGTGATTGCAATGATTAAAATAAGACCGCATAGTTTGGCTAGTGCTTTCTTAGATGAGAGACAGTTTACCAAATCTGAATACCTCATAAGATTAATAATTTCTGTGAATGGGACGTTTATTTTCTTAGGCTAAAACATAACACTAAGCTTTATATCGCTGAAGGGTAGTCGAGCGAGGCTTTTTATGTGAATCGGGTGCTGCTCTTGAGTAGGGGCTTTAGATACTCATATATCCTCAAGAAATATGAGTTGTTTATCATGAAGCCCTCTATTTTTAATAGATATTGATATTGTGTAAGGATCGACTTGTGTTTCGAGGTTTATGAATAGTTTTCTGGACGTACCTTTACCCGTTAAAGAGTTCTGCCAGTCAATGCTTGAAGCTGTTAATACTTATAACTGAAATATAGCCAGTCTTTACTTAATATCCCCGCTCGATTAGCTGGAACCTTTTTTGTTAAAAGCGTACGGCTATGGAGTTCTTTTAAGGGTTTAACCGCTCACGAGCTCGCTCTGATAGTTCTTTACCTGATGTTTTCTCAGTCATCTCAAGTTCATGATGCATCGCTGTTTTGGCTAGCATATGGGCAGTAACAGGTGCAGTAATGAGCAAAAAAAGTGTAATAAGTAGCTCATGTAGGCTTAAGTAACCCTTCTGATAGGTGACAAGTATCATGGATGCTATAAGTAGGCAGCCCATACCTAAAGTAGTTGCTTTGGTTGGTGCATGTAAGCGGCTGTAAAAGTCAGGTAGTTTTACAAGACCTACCGAGCCAATTAAAACAAAAGCACTTCCCAAGACTAAAAAAGTTGATATTAACAGTTCTATCCAAAATTCCATTATGTTTATCCTAACTGGTCTTTTTTACTAGGCTAAATATAGCGTTTATTCGATCAGATCTCCGCGCAAAATGTATTTGCACATTGCTGCTGTACTGACGAAGCCTAGCATGGCAATCAATAGTGCCGCTTCAAAATATAAAGTTGTATTTGAGGAAATGCCAAACAAGATGATCAGCGCAATGCTGTTGATATACATAGTGTCCAGAGCAAGAATTCGGTCAGGTCTGCTAGGCCCTTTAAAAAGTCGCCATAAATTCAGTATCAATGAGATACAAATGAAAATGGTAGCAATCATTACTGCTGTAGTTAACATTCGAAAATCTCCATAAGAGGGCGCTCATAACGGTGCTTTATTTCAGTGATAAGTTCATCTTTATCCGTTAGGTTTAGGACATGCACATAGAGCCATTTCTTATCTTCGGAAATCTCTGCGCTGACGGTACCAGGAGTTAGTGAGACGGTACTGGCAAGTATGGTGATCGGAAATTCATGTTGAATATCCAATGGGATAGCAATAAAAGCAGGATTTAACTTCTTGGAGGACCTAATAACGAGTTGTGCGACTTCAAAGTTAGCGATAATGATATCCCAGATAACCATTAGCATATAGCGCATGCTTGCAAAGGGCTTACGAAAGCCCGGTTGTGGGCTTTGCATGCCAGATGTTAACAAAGGTATGGTTAACGCTAAAAAAGCCCCTAATACTATATGTCCAGGTGCCACAGTATTGTTCACTAACAGCCAGATAATAAATAGCATAAGGGAATGCAGTGGCATGGGTAGCCAACGAAAACTTGATTTAGTATTCATTGTTGATCCCCTTTTGTAAGTGCGCTGTAAACAGGCTGTGATCTGTCGTGCAGTTGAGCTGCAGCCTGATTAGTATAATCTGTCAAAACTCCTCCAAACACTGTCAGAAGCGGTGACAAAGACAGTAATAATGCTATAGCAAGTAACTTGAGCCGGGGAGGTGGGGAGCTATTTGTATTTTCGCCAGAAGAGCGCCAAAACAGCGTTGTGCCTGCTCGCGACATCGCCACAAGAGATGCCAGTCCAGCGATCAAAACAACCGGCCAAACCCACGCGATTTCTGCCACGCCTTCAGCTGATTGTAAAATGAGCACTTTGCCAACGAAGCCTGAAAGAGGTGGCATTCCTACTACAGTGAGAGCAGCAATGAAGAATGCAATGCCAATGATTCTGCCATTATTTAGTTTACGCGCGGTTACATATCGATCCTCTGCTTTCCCTCGTTGTTTACTGATGAGGTCAGCGATGAGAAATAAAGCGCCGGTTATAAAGGTAGAATGTATGAGGTAGTAAAGTGCAGCTGAAGTCGCAGCTTCACGTTCCATGGCAATGGCCAGCATAAGCGTGCCCACAGAGACAATGACTAAGTTTGCTGTAGTCATTCTTAAGCTTGGGCTCGCTAGAACACCGATGGCACCGATGATTAACGTTAAAATTGCTAATGGCCAGAGCCAAGGAGCGGCAATACTAGCAAGCGCTCCAGCATCTTCACCAAAGATAGTCGTATGTACGCGAAGGATACTGTAAATACCCACTTTGGTCATTATGGCGAAGAGCGCAGCAACAGGCGCGCTGGCGGCTGCATAGGTTCTGGGTAACCAGAAGTGTAAGGGAAGTAAAGCGGCTTTGAGTCCAAAGACAACTAACAATAATAGACCGCCTGTTTTTGCTAATGATTGTTCATGCACATCTAATAAACGGACTTTGTTGGCCATATCCTCAATATTAAGGGTGCCGAGGATGCCATATAAAATACCTAGAGCGAACAAGAAGATACTTGAGCCAACGAGATTTAGAATCACATAATGAACGTTGGCTTTGGTTTTTTGTTTACCGCCGCCATGTATTAGTAATGCGTAGGACGCTATCAGCAGTACTTCAAAAAACACAAATAGGTTAAATATATCTCCAGTCAGGAAAGCACCATTAACTCCCATGATGAGGAACATAAATAGAGGGTGAAAATACATCCCATCATTATCATCACCTGCACAGGCATAAAGCTGTGAGCCTAATCCAAGCAATGTGGTTAACAAGACCATTATGGTTGACAATCTATCGGCGACTAAGACGATACCGAAAGGCGGTTGCCAGCCTCCTAATACGTACATCTGCGTTCCTTGCTGATGGCTTGTGAGTAAAAGTAATGCCGACACAATTACCGTGCTAATCATGATAAGCACAGCAAAAGTACGATGCCTAGTGATTGAGTTGCTTAACGGTGGCAGTAACATAAGGACCGCCGCGAGCATTGGTAATAAAATAGGAAGAATAGGCAAGTGTTGCATTAACTATTCCTCTTGTTAGAAAAACGGGAGTTATTTTGCTGGACAGGGACTTGTCCGTCTACATGATCATTACCTTGGTCTGCACGGGAACGCATGGCTAAAATAACTACAAATGCTGTCATAGCAAAACCTATTACGATAGCGGTTAGTACCAGTGCTTGAGGTAATGGATCGCTATATTCTACAGATTGGCCTAATACGGCCGCGCCATCTAGTTTTAGACGACCACTGGCAAAAAGAAATAGGTTTACAGCGTAAGATAATAGAGTGAGCCCTATTACAACGGTAAATGTCCTTCCTCTTAGAACGAGAAAGAATCCGCAGGTAGTTAATATGCCGACACAGAACGCGTAAATAGCTTCCATTAATCGTTCTCCTTAATCTGAACACGTTCACTAGTAGTTAATTTACCTAAGTTGGCAAGTATCAACATTACGGCACCTACGACAGTTAGATATACGCCTAAATCAAACAGCATGGCACTGGCAAGCTCAAATTTTCCAACCCATGGTAATTTGAAGTAATCAAACCAAGTAGTCAGGAATGGCTGCTCAAAAAACCAGCTGCCTATACCGGTCAGGGTCGCAATTAATATACCGCCGGCAATGAGCCATTGATAATCAATATTGATTCTCGGTTTTATCCATAGAACGCCGTGCGCAATGTACTGCTGAATGATGGCGACGGATGTAATCAGGCCAGCGATAAAGCCCCCTCCAGGGAGGTTGTGGCCTCTCAGGAAAATGTAAACGGATACCAGCAACGCTAAGGGGAGGAGGGTCTGTGATACCATTTCAAGCATCATAGGGTGAGGATCATTGCTCCATTTTCGCCCGCTGTCATCTCGTGTGGGCATATAAATACGCATTTTGGCAATGAGTTTGAAAATACCTAATGCCGCAATGCCTAAGACCGTGATTTCGCCAAGTGTATCAAAACCTCGGAAATCAACCAGAATTACATTCACCACATTGGTTCCACCACCGCCCGTTTTACTGTTGGCTATGAAAAAGTCTGAAATGCTGTCTAATGGGGTCGTTAGCATTGCATAACACACAGTAGCGATGACGCAGCCAAGAAGACCAGAGAGAAGCAAGTCTCCACTTAAGCGTCTATTGGTGGATTCTTTTTTTCCAATCTGTGGTAAGAAGAATAGCGCAAGAAGTAACAGAATAATGGTGACAATTTCTACTGACAATTGTGTAAGCGCTAAATCGGGTGCTGAAAATTGAGCAAATGCTAATGATACAATCAATCCAACTACAGAAAGGAATATGAGTGCAAGAAACCGCTTTCTGTACCAAATTACGGTGGCAATCGCACTGAATACCAATAATACAGCCCCAGTTATCGTGACGCCATCAAGAGGTATTTGAGGGCGTGAGCCTATGTTCTGCGTTAAGTCTAATAGAGGCAGTGCCGCCATGACGAAGGTTAATAACAGCAGAAGGAAAATGTAACGTTGAAGAGAACCGTTTTCGATGGTCTCTATAATGCGCTGGGATACTTTGACAATAGTTTGTACGATACCTTCAAAGACTAGTTTTGCGTCAGCTTCATTAAAGTGTGACTGGAACTCAAAAAGGTGACGCCTATTGTAGTAAATCGTTATGCCTCCCATCATGGCAAGGAAGCTCATTAGTAATGGGATATTTAACCCATGCCATATGGCTAGATTATGAACGGGTACGTCATGAGCTAGCACGGCAAAAGAGGCTATCTGTAATAGGTCTCCGACTACATAAGCTGGGAAAATCCCCACAAGCAAACAGAGTGCTACCAGAACCTCTACCGGAACCTTCATGTAACGAGGAGGTTCTTTCGGGGTCTTAGGAAGGTCAATAGGTTCACCGTTGAAGAATACATCATGGATGAAACGTAAAGAGTAGGCGACGGAGAATGCTGCTCCAATTGTCGCTAACAGTGGAATTATCCAAGAGAGAGAGCCGAGAGTACTTTGGTTGAGGGTTTCAGAAAAAAACATTTCTTTAGATAGAAAACCGTTCAACAGTGGAACGCCAGCCATCGATAGTGCTGCAACAATGGCTAAAGTGGCAGTATAGGGCATGTACTTCCAAAGGCCATTAAGCTTACGCATATCTCGTGACCCTGACTCATGGTCGATTATTCCGGCTGCCATAAATAAGGACGCTTTAAAGATCGCGTGGTTGATAATATGAAATATGGCTGCGACGGCCGCAAGTTTTGAATTTAAGCCTAGTAGTAGAGTAATAAGGCCAAGATGACTGATTGTTGAATATGCAAGTAGGCCTTTTAGATCATGCTTAAATATGGCGATATAAGCACCGAAAAGCAGGGTAATCAAGCCGGTGAGGCTGACAATCATGAACCACAGATCGGTTCCTGCCAGTACAGGGTAGAAACGGGCCATTAGGAAAATGCCCGCTTTTACCATAGTTGCTGAATGTAGGTAGGCACTGACGGGTGTTGGAGCCGCCATTGCGTGGGGCAACCAAAAATGAAACGGGAATTGGGCTGACTTAGTAAATGCCCCTAAAAGTACTAGCACTAGCGCTACTGGGTAGTAAGAGTGTGATTGAATTAGATCAGCACTGGCTAACACAGTGTCGAGGTCATAACTATCAACCATGTCTCCAATCAATAGCAATCCAGCGAGTAGAGCAAGTCCACCTGCGCCTGTAACGGTCAAGGCCATGCGAGCGCCTTTTCTCGCCTCGGATTTATGTGACCAAAAGCTGATTAATAGGAATGAGCTGATGCTGGTGAGCTCCCAGAAGACCCATAACTGAATTAAATTGTTTGATATGACAATACCGACCATCGCACTCATAAATAAGACCAAATAAGCATAGAACTGCCCCATTGAATCTTTTGATGAGAGGTAATAACGAGCGTATAGAATAACTAAAAGACCAATGCCAAGGATCAATAATAAAAACAGCAGTGATAGTCCATCTAACCTGAATGAAAGGTCTAACCCTATAGCAGGTATCCAGTCTATGGATTGCCGAATTACTTGACTGTCAAATATATCGGCTGCAAACATCAGAACCAGAATGAGTGAGCACGCGGGTAATAATGCAACGGAAAGAGTGCAGATATTACGGCCAAAACGTTCTGTTAATAAAGGGACTAAAGTGCCAATAAGAGGCAATAGTACGACCCATAGCAGATTCATGTGAGGGGGGTAACTCCAGGTTAAATAGCGATATATCAAATAATAGACTGATTTTGTATGTTGTGTCTTAGTCTTGTTGCTATACAGCTCTAGTTGTTGAGGTATTAAATCTTAACAACGCTAATTCTAGACTTTTATGAAACAGCAAATTATTTCCCTTATAGTTCATTAGGATAGCTTTAGCTAATTTGTTGAGTCATTTTAAAGTAGACACTTTTTTATAAAGTTCATGATCATATACTTCTTACTCATCGTCAACAGTTGGCTGGGAGAAGCTTAGTCGCATATATGGCTTTACTCAGAATGTACTCAGGTCTGAATATGAACTTATTATTTACTTTTTTGAGTGTCTAAAGTGAAGCCTACATTTATATGCAGTGAATCAGGCTAAAGTGAATGGTAGGAGCCAGTGAAAAGTCACAACTGGCTCCTTAATATAACCCCTTATAATGCACAACAGCAGGTTATCCTTCTTCCAGGAAGTAAACAGAGCCTTGCATAAGAAGTGCTTTAAGCAGTTCTAGGTTTTCTTCTGTAGGGCTGATCTCTGTGTGGTAAAGGTTGGCACATAAGCTTTCTGCTAAGGTGACTTGGCCTTGACTGCACGCGCAACCTTTTCCGTCTATGAACAGGATGAAGTGGTCTTCAAAGCGGTTGAATGCGAAGCGGGAGCCTTCAGAGCGGCAGATGGGTATGCCTGAATCTAATAACTCTTTTATCTCTGATTGTTCCATGTCGCAGCTTTGTTCTGCGCCGTGTTCTTCGTTTTTTGGCTCGGTCATGAATTGGCCAAACCAGTGTGACAGCAGCTCGGGGCTGTCTATGTATTCATGCAGTATGGCTTTAACGCGGTCGAGTGCATCCGTCGTAATTTCGCCGGGGTTGTTCTGTTGCTTAAGATCGGGATCGTTGTAGCGATCTTCAGCGCTGGTGATATCTTCTAAGTAATCAGTGAAACCGGCGAACATCTCTTGATGAGAAGGTGCACGGAATCCGACAGAGTAGGTCATGCAGTCATCACCAACAGCGTAACCGTTGTGTCCTAAGCGTGGCGGTACGTAGAGCATATCGCCGGGTTCTAAGTCCCAAGTTTGCTCAGGGGTCCACTCTGGTATGATCATCACAGGGACGTCTGGGCGGCGGGGGGAGTTTTCATCATAAGTGCCGCCCACTTCCCAACGACGGGTTCCAGATGCTTGAATTAGAAATACATCGTAGTTGTCGTAATGTGGGCCTACGCCACCACCATCAGTGGCGTAGCTGACCATAAGGTCGTCTAGGCGCCAGTTTGGCGCAAACCGAAAGTGTTCTAGCAGCTCGTTGGCTTCTGGCACCCAATGATCGACCGCTTGGACTAAAAGTGTCCAGTGGGAATCAGGTAGTTCAGCAAAAGTATCCTCTGTTAGAGGACCATGTTTAAGTGACCAATCTTTACCATCGGCAGACTGAATAATTAAACGCGATTCTACATCGTCTTCTAAGGCCATGCCTGCCAGTTCATCAGGACTTAAAGGGGCCTCAAAATCTGGGAATGCGTTACGAATTAACAGCGGTTTCTTTTGCCAGTATTCGTTTAGGAATGTTTCTACACTGATGTCGCCAAAAGGGGAGTTCACTACTTGATTA
>CERC01066840.1_pt1 | contig 11054 bp, 8 predicted proteins | sample 530921 | NCBI WGS metagenome assembly CERC01 (sample SAMEA2621099, study PRJEB7988) | marine metagenome | isolation source: saline water (ENVO:00002010), including
ACCCGATAGCGCAGTTGGGTAACCATCTACACCAAGAACTACAGAGCTTCCGCTTGAACAAATGTTCTCAGGTACTGTAATAATGTCTGCTTTTACGGCAGTGATTGGTGCGACAGCAGCTTCTGCAGATGTTACACAACCGTTTGAGTCGGTAGCCATTACTGTATATGCCGTAGTTTCAGAAGGGTTGGCAGTAACGGTAGCACCTGAAGTTGTATTTAAACCATTAGAAGGACTCCAGCTAAACGATGCATTTCCACCATTTGTAGTAGCTGTTAAGTTTACAGACGAACCCGAACAAAAAGCATAAGAACCGGGTGTAACGGTTACAGAATCAGGTGTAATCGTATGAATTGTAATGGCTGTAGACGTATCGCTTTGTCCACTGCTATCACATGTTACAACACAGCGATAGTCTGTATTTGAGAACAAAGCATCTGTTTCATATTCAGAAAGTGTGTCTCCTGCTAAGTCAGCCCATGTTCCGCTAGCATTGGTTTGCCATTGGTAAGAAATACCAGTAATTGTGTCAAAACTACTTTGGTTTTGAATGCCGAGCCAAGCAGTTTCTCCCATACAGATTGTATCTGAAGCAGCTGTTGTATTGCCCGCTGTTGGAGTTCCTGTACAGGCCGGATAAAAAGAAATATCAAACTGAAGGTTGTTGTACCCGTTAAAGGTATGGTTGTATGAAGTGTTGGTTGGAGGGTTGGCAGGATCAGGATTACTGAATCCTCCGTAATAAATTGCTCTTGTGTTAGAAGTTGAAGTGTACTGCCAATAAGTATATTGCCATCCTCCTGATGAGTTTTCATCAACAGCAATAACAAGGTTGTCACTACCATTATAAGAGAAAGGGGTTGTAAGGTTAATTTCTACCCAGTTTCCACCTCCAGGGTAATTGATTGATCCTGAGTATACCTGTGTTAAATCGTTGTAGTCTATCCAGTCGCTCGAATTTGAAAACGATGTTTTATTGGTGTGACCAATGTATACGTCCCAGTTGTTACCACTGGTGTTAGATCCTGAACTGTAGTAAAACCTGATTTTACTAATTGACCCGGGAGCTCCTCCGGCAGCATTGATTTCTGACTGCAGATAAATTTGTTGCGAATAACTGTAGTAGTAATAAGAGTAAAAAGGCATGCTGTAAGTAGTGGAAGTTCCTGTGCCAACAGTCAATGTGCTTTGACCTTGAGAAGGACTGAAAATCAGTAAACTCAACACCATAATAAGGGATGAGGTTCCGAGGTGGAAAAGTGTTTTTCTTGTAAAGTTTTTTATCATAAGTCAGTCTGAATTTAAAGAACAACAAATACCTGTTGCCGATCAGTTTGGCTAATTTATCGATTGAGGTTAAGTTTTTATTAAGATGGCAACCGACAAAAAACGGACATCTCAAAGTGTTTTAAATCAGTTGTTTAAGTGTTGTTTATCTTCTTTTGTCCAATGGGTGTCTTAATGTGCGGTAGAATTTGGGGTGCTTTTGTTCTTTTTCAGACAATCTGAATTTAATGCCTTGTACGTTTATTTCACCTAAACCGTAAAAGGCTATATGGATTTGTACTTTCTTTGGAGGCTGATTTGTAGGTGACGAATAAAATATTTTGCGCACTTACAAGTTATGAAACAGGATAGCGAAACTTACCTTATTTCATTGTTCATGAAATGTTGCATTTATGTGTTGTTGTTTATGCTGGCAATAGCACCTTTAAATACTGATGCTCAGTCACAAAACGAAAGTTGGTTGGACAGGTCCTATCAATGGTTCAACAATACCTTTAATACGTATGATTCTACATACGTGCAGAAATTGCCCTTCAAATACATGGTAGGAACGCGCAGTTCTAACTGGCTAGATGCTTATAACCTAGAGTTTGAAGATAACGAAGCCATTGCTTTACAATCAGATTTGGAATACAATGTAGGGTTATCTCTAGGGTACAGAATACTCTCTTTTAACTACAACTTTAACGTGGCTAATTTTGGAAGTGGCAAAGGGTTGCGTAACCGCCAGTTGAACGTATTACTAAACACCAATAGCATAGTAGGTGAGTTTAACTACATGAAAAGTGATGGTGAGGTGAATGTTGTGTCTTACCGCAATGAAGATGATGAAGAAAGCCTTGATCAAAAGTTTGACGGATTGCGCACTACAACTTATGGGGCAGATCTCTACTATTATTTCAATAAAAAGAAATATTCTAATGCTGCGGCCTATTCGGTTAGTTACCGCAACAAACAAATTAAAAGTGCCGGGTCTTTTATCGTTGGGCTTTCTTATGCGCACCAGTATACATTTTTAGATATTGCGCGCCTTTCTACCGAAACGGATTTAGATACGGTAGGAAATGCCCAAGAACTTAATGTAAGGTACAATACCGTTAGTCTAAGTGCAGGCTATGGCTACAGCTTTGTGTTTGCCAAACAATGGTTGTTGAATTTTACGGGCATTCCATCTGTTGGGATTAAGTTTTACGAAAGCGACAATGATGAGGATGTTCAAAGCGATGGACGACTGGATTTGGGGCATAAATTACGTATGGCTTTGGTGTATAACCGCGAGAAGTTTTTTGCCAGTCTGGGAATTAATAATACTACCGACTGGTATTTTACTGAGAACTATACCATGACGAATTCATTGACCATTGTAAACCTTTCTGTAGGACTTAAACTTTACAGTATTCAGAACGTTAAAAAATAAAGACGTTTGAAAAGCTGTGAAGCATGGAAAAATTCTTAAAAGTTATTGTCACATTATTGGTTGTAGCCATTGTGTCTGCATGTGAAACCATTCCGAGTGGAGTAGAAGCAGTAAGCGGTTTTGATAAGGCCAATTATTTGGGAAAATGGTATGAAATTGCCCGAATGGATTTTCGGTTTGAAAAAAACATGATCAACACTACGGCCAATTATTCGCTGAATGAAGACGGTACCATTAAAGTGCTGAACAAAGGATATGATACTCTTTCGGGAGAATGGAGAGAAGCTGAAGGAAAAGCAAAGTTTGTGGGGGCAGATTCTGTAGCGATGTTAAAAGTGTCTTTTTTCGGGCCGTTTTATGGCGGATATAATGTAATTGCACTGGATAATGATTATCGCTACGCTCTGGTCTCAGGAGATGAACGCAGTTACTTGTGGATTTTATCTCGCGAAAAAACAATACCCAACACAGTGCGCCAAAATTACCTCTCTTTGGCAGATTCTTTAGGGTATGACACTACTGCTTTGGTGTGGGTCAATCAAAATGCCCTGGAATAGGTGTTTCTAATAGTTTATAAGGTATATACTCCAATTCTGTTTTTGATCGTATATATTAAGAACAGTATCGTTTTTTTCATGACAGATAAGTTTAAATGAACCACATGCGGTAACCGATATAGGTGAGGCAGAGAATAATTAGGGTAAAAGGAATGTAGCTTTCTACCTTACTGAGGTTTAAGTAAAGTCGATTGTGTTTTCCGCGGCCAAGTATTTCCCATTCACGGTCATAACAGGCAAAGGGCAAATGTTGCTCCATTTCAAAAATAACTTTGAATTTACCAGAATTGAGTTGCCTGTAATAGTAGATGTTGATCCACCACAAGAGTGAAATAACAGCTGTTATGATAACCCAAAGCAGAGCATTCGGATAATCTCTTGTTTTATAGAGTAGCAAGTATAGCCCGCCCAACCCTGTGAGCAATGAAATATAAAAACGGTTGGTGGCATGCCTCCGTTGAATAATCCGGTCGGCCATTTCTACATAGAGCTTATATTGTTCAAGCAGTTCGTTTTGCATGTTAGTTGCGGTAAATAAGGTGACCGGTTTTGATGAGTTTCCAATATGCTTTTCCCAAGCGGGTGAGTGCGCAGGCTTTGTTGTTAATAGCTGCGTAGTACATGTGTTGTTCATCAATAGGGTAAACCAATCCCAACTGAACCATTTGTTGTAGTAAAACAAAATTGGCTTCAAGTTCGGGGTTGTGTGGTTTTCTTGTTGGTTCGTATGATTTGTTTAGCTGAATATGGTACTCCGGATTGGGGAATAGCTCAATTAAACGGTAGAGTTCATTCACCTTAATCTCAGGGGTAGTTTTGCGCAAAAGCGTCATATGAGAAACGTTTGATTTAAAAATCGGACGTTGATCAAAAGCCCCCAGCATATTGTCTATGTAATTGTAGGCCGATGCAATGGTAATGTTCCCCAATAAATCAGCAGCTTCTCCCTGTAATGCATCACAAAGTAAAGCGGTAAACAATCCTTCTCCGTTTTGTTCTAAAGAGCGTTGTTGTGCACCACTTGAGGTAAGTACAGATACACCTAGCGGAAGAAGAGCTGACTCATCTGAATATTCTTTGAGGGTACCAAATTGTCCGGAATAACAACAGTCTAGCAGAATAACAATTTCGTGTACTTTAGAACGAGCACAAACAGATAAGATGTCTCTCATCCGAACTCCTTCAGTATATTTCTGCGCATCTTGTGTTACGAGGTAACCATCTAGGTCATTTACAAACCCGTGTCCGGCAAAATAGAAAACAACTGTTTTAATAAAGCCGTTGTCATCGTTGAGGTATTCCTCAATTTTGCTGAATAATAATTTTTGAGTGATTTGCTCATCAGGGGATGAGGTCAGTAATTCACAGGAGAAATTTCCGGTTTGGTCAGCATCACCATTGAAAGTTAATACCTCCTTCATTCTTTTAGCATCGGCCACACACCCGTTTAAATGTGCAAAAGGATAATGGTCTATACCTACAATTAGTGCACGTTTCATTAGCGATTGTTTTGATCAAAAATCGCAGGATGTACTTACACGGTTGAACACATTTTTAGTGATATAGTATCCTTATAAATGAGGATTAATGGCAGGTTTCAAATGATATGTTACAATTTGGTAATAAACTGTTTTTAATGTTCATCAGTATAGCCGTTTTCCCGGGCATAGATGATGATTTCTTTCACATTCTTCAAGTCGAGTTTCTCCCTAATGTGGTTTTTGTGCGTTTCTAAGATTTCTCAATAAATAGCCGTTCAGCTACTTCGCGTGAAGAGTAGCCCATTCCCAATAATTTTAAAACATCAATTTCACGACTGGTAAGTTTCACTTTCCCAAATTCGGTTTCAACCCGGTTGGCTAGTGTGTCCATCACTGTTTTTACGATGGCTTTGCCATAATAATTTTCGCCTACGGCTAGTGCTTCAATGGCCTCAAGAAGTTCATCGGCTCCTTTTCCTTTTAAAATATACCCGTCTGCACCGGCTTTTACCAAAGGAGTAATGTAACGTTGCTGATCATGCATAGTAAGGATCAATACCTTAATGTTAGGATATAGTTTCTTGATCTTTTCGCAGAGTTTTAGTCCGGCTAAATTGTCATCGTGCATACTCACATCAAGCACGGCTACGTCTATGTTTCCGTTAACTTCGTTTAAAGCATTCATAGCATCTTTGTCGTTATCAAAGCTACCAATGAGCTCAATGTTTTGCTCTTTTTCGATGAGTGTTTTTAAGCCGTCAAGTAGGATGCGATGGTCATCAACCATTAAAATTCGGATGAGATTGTTTTCTTCTTTCATTGTTTGAAAAAATTCGGATTTAAAAATTCGGATTAAAAGTAAGTGGCTTAAAAAACACTTCTATCCCTATTTCTATCGATATTCTTCCCCATCAGTTTCAGGAGTGTCAATTTTGAAATCCATTAGAATAATTGTTCCCCGTTGCGTTTTACTGTCAATGCTAAACATTCCTTTGTGTTTGCGTGTACGCACCCTCATGCCCTTTAGTCCTAAACTTTTTGATTCGCTTTCGGGAATACTCTGCGGATCGAACCCTTTTCCGTTATCTTCCACATTGCGGTAAATGGCCCATTCGAGGGCAGGAGGTAAGGGGTCTTTAATACTTTCAGTATGGGTTTCTACTTCGATTTTTCCGGTTTCTTTTACCCGCAAACAAAGGTCTTCAATGGCCGTTTTTAACCCCATTTCGTCTAGTACTCCTTTGCGCAAATCGTTAGAGATTTCCCGAACAGTTTGGGTCGCTTCATCAATCAACGAGTTAACTTCGGTCATGCGTTTTTCAGTATTAGATTGCAGGGTATTTATGCTGTCGCTAACCTCAGAGAAGTGGATCTTCAATATAGAAAGTAGCGCACCCATTCTATCGTGTAGTTGCTGAGAAATTCTGATGCGTTCGCTTTGCTGGCCTTCAATAACAGCATCTAGCTTGTGAATTTTCTGATCTTGAATAATCTCATTGATTTCAAGCACGCGTTGACGCTCTTTTTCTTCGGCTTTTTTGAGTTTGAGTTTTTGCTGGTAATTGAGCGTGAGTGTAAAAAATAATAACAGTAAAGCTCCGCCAATGCCATAAATGAAATAGTTGGTAACCTTTAATCTTTTTTGTTCTGCTTGCTCTTTGGCTAGGCGTTCTTCCAATACCATTTTTTCTTGCTCAGCCACTTTAAGTCTGTAGGTTTCTTTGATGAGTTGGTTGACGACCTTGTTTTGTTGGGTGTAGAGGTTATCGGTTAATGCACCGTATTTAAAAGCTTTTTCATAGTCGTTTAATTGACTATATGCTCTTGATAGCCCATTGTAAATGTTAATGAATAAAGATGTGATATTGAGAGAGTCTGCTATTTCTTCCGCTTTTTCAAAGTAGGAAATAGCCTTGTAATAGCGCTCTTGTTTTAAACTGATTTGCCCTAGATGATTGTATGTTGTGGCTATTCCATCCAGATCATTAATTTGCTTGTAAAGGGTTAAAGCTGTTGTTTGATCTTGAATAGCGTCTTCTAAATTCTTAAGAAGCTCTTTCAAGTGTCCAAGGCTGGAATACGTAGCAGCCAATTCGTCTTGGTATCCTCCTAATAGAAAAATATTCTTAGCCTGATTATAATATTTTGTAGCTAATTCGTATTGCTGTTGTTGAAGATAAACATCGGCTAAATTCTTATAGTTTTTTGCTTCTTCTAATGAAATGTTATTGGTTTTGAATATGGATATAGCATCTAAAAATAACTTTTCGGCTGTTTTATAATCATTGATAAACATGTATAGGTGTCCCATGTTAGTTATTGTTCTTGCAGTAGCTATGCTGTCATTTTGCTTCGTTCTTAATTCATAAGATTGGTTGAGTGTTTTAAAAGCTTGTGATAACTCTCCAAGTTCAATGTAACTTACTCCTAATGAGTTTAGAATAGAGCCTTTGATTGGAATAGAGTCTCCATTATGAGGAAAATATGAAAGGTAAGTTAAAGCTGTGTTTAATGTGTTGATACTTAGGTTGTAATTACCTTGGTCATACAATGAACTTCCAAGGTTTAAAAGAGAATTAATCGAGCCTAAAGTGTCTTTAAGTGTTTTACGGATGTTAAGACTTTGGTTAAAATAAAAAGAAGCAGAATCGTATAGCCCCTTGCGTTGGTAGTAAGTCCCTAAAGCATTATAGGTAACGGTTTTGGGATAAGTATCTTTCGGTAATAAATCGATGGCCTGTAATGCAAAATGTTTGGCAGAGTCTAAGTTGATATCCAAATAATTCCAAGCCAAGTCATTGAGTTCTTCAACGGTAAAAGGGTTTTTGGCTGAAGTAGGTTGTTTTGGAGGAGGATGATTGGATGAATTGGCATTGCTATGCGAAATGCCAAAGCCAATCCAAGCTACGGTATAGCAGCACAGATATAAGAAGCGAGCATGCATTTAGTTTTGGTTTAGTTCATGATAAAATAAAGCATAAAAAGCCTGGCAACAGTGGCACCAGGCTTTAATTTAAGTTTAAGGCTTACGATGAATTTATGCAGGACGAGCATTTTCGCTAGCAACAGATTTATGAAGAACTCTTTTTTTGCCTTTTCGTTGGTCCCCTTCATAAACACTTACTTCAACTGTAGGGTTAGTGTCAGTAAGCGTTAGGCCAGTCAATTCAACAATGTGCACAATAGGCTTAACGTAGTCCATGTCTACAGGAATAGTAGTGTCTTTGGTTACATTAAGCGTTACTTCGTAATGTCCGTCTGTATTCAGTGCATAAGTTGTTTGAGTATATGCCTCTGCTACATACTGGCTATGATCTGTAAGGGTTTCGGAATAGATCATGTACTTCCATTCTTCCGGAGATTCGGAAATTAACTCTTTAATTAAAACAGCGTTAGGTTCGAATAATTCCATGTTTCGAGATATTTATTTAGTTAAACAATTATTTGAAAAGGTTTTTGCTGGTTGAATGCAGCATTGGGAGCGCCCAAATCCATTTGAGCAGGCGGGTATTTTTCAGGGAGTCTTTTTCTTATGGCAGTGTAGAAATCAATGTAATTCCCAGCAAAAAGGCCATTGTTCCATATGTTAAGCAGGGCATTGGTAAACATGCCGTGTTTATCATCATTCCAGGCTAGGTTATCTTCTTCGGCAGCAGCAAGTAATTTCACACTCGCTTTTACAGGAGAAACAAACGGATCGTGTTCCAAGCCTCTTGAAGTTTGCAGGCTATAGGAAGATTGGCTAACAGTTGAAAAAGGATCATGATTAAAGATGTCGCGCAATATAGTGCCGCTGTGGCAACTGTCTGAAATGACCAATATGCGCGTGTTCGCCCTGAATTGTTGCCACAATAAGTACAGTTGGTTGTCTAAAAAATGCCCATCGTAAAAGCACCATGTTTCGTCTTTACCATTCTTTTCTGTGTTGTCTGTGGCAGGTATGCTACCTCCGTGCCCTGAAAAAGTCAGTAAGAAAAAATCTCCGGCTTGCATTTGGTTACAAATGAGTTCTATCTCGTGGTAAAAGTTGTTAGAAGTAGCGCATTCATCCAATAATAATTTAGAGGAACGGAAACCATTATCCATTGCGATTTGGCAATAACTCAGGGCATCGTTGCGGCAAGTACTCAACATTTTTACACGTTTGCCGTAATTACGGTCATCTACTTTGTTCAGTCCTATGTGTAGAGAATATCCTGTTGGCATCGTTTTAGTTTTGAAACTGATACAAAGTTGTGTTAGGCTTATGGGGTATACTACCGCATAAATGGGGGAGTTTGTCCATAGGAATAAGTATTCTATAAATCCTTACAAGTGAGGATGTATGGCTAATGAGAGCTTGTCATATTTGTGGCAGATTGTTTCTTACATGAAGAAGTACAAATACGACATAGCCATTTCTTTTGCAGAAGAAGACCGCGATATTGCTACGTTGCTCGATAGGGTTTTTCAATCCGGAAGGTTGAAGCGCATCAAACCGTTTTATTATCCGAAATATGAGAAAGAACTAATTGGTGAAAACCTGGATGTATTACTTCCAAAAATATACGGGTGGGAAGCAGAATATGCCCTGATTATTTTGTCTAAAAACTACTTACTGAAAAAGTATTGTCAAATTGAGTTGGAAGCCATTAAGAAGAGAAGAGCGCTGCAAGAAGAACGCTATGTTTTTGTTATTCGAAAAGACGATACTCCTGTTGAAGCTATTGGACTACCCGAAGGTTTTGTTTACCGCCAATGGAACCATGAACCTGAACAGTTTGTTGAGCTGTTGCGGAAAATATTAGATGAGCGCAATGATGTGGCAAGTAGAAAACTTATTGCCATTGTATCGTCTTTGGTTTTTATAACAGCGGCATCGCTTTGGTCTATCAATATGGCTTTTAGTGAAGGGAATTCTGATACAACTTTGACGGATGTGACTGAGGAGAAAAAAGAAGAATCTCCGGTTATTGTCAAAAAAAAACAATTGCCACTGTTCAATTATACCATAGCAGCAAGTAGTCAGCCTGATGTTGCATTATGGATTGTTAATGAAGAAGGAAGAACTGAAAACCAGTTGACTAAAACCGTAGGGGAACTCTATAGTAAAAAGGCCAAAGTTTACACAGGGGCATTGAATCCTAAAGTGGTAACCCAAGAAGTTTTTGATGCCCTGATGATGCATAACCTGCAAAGTATTACGACTTATCATCCAGAGCAAAAACTAGATTACCTAATGTTGGGAAAAGTGCACTTAAAAGCTGGAATAAATAAGTATAAAACGTATACAAGCAAAGCAATTTTGGAGCTGTCAGTCATAGATTTAAAAACATCATCGGCTTCAACATCTTTTAAGGTCACAAGTCCTGAAGCCATTCATACAGATGAAGACGAAGCAAAAGAATTAGCTCTTGAAGGGTTGATAAACAAAATAGCTTACGAGCTGAAAGATCCATTTTAAGTGTAAATGGGGTGAAAAAGTATAAAAGCTCTCGTATTCAGAGAGCTTTTATACAAAAAAGGCACTTAATCAAGTTCGAAAATAATTCGTAGTTCTCTGCCTTCATTGAGGAATTTTCTAATATGCTTCATGTCTCTTTTTGATGTTAGACAAGAAGAAGTTTGAGTGCGCACATCAATGATTCTTAGCTGTGCTACAGGTTCTTCATTAATAATTGTAGCGCCTTTTGGGCTAATTAACTTTTCGTTAGAGACAATTGCCAAATTGAGTCCTTCTTTAAGTCCAACATCATGCCCACCCTCAATCAATAGGTGTTTCGAATTCTTGGCTTTTTTGACTTTTTTGTCATCAATTTTCAAGAAATAGAGGTTGGACCCCGATGTGTTTAGTACCCATTTGAACAATTGGTCTGCGGCATCATCAATGGCATTCAGAATTTTAACTTTATCAGATGTACCAACCATTTTGTTTACCTCAGAAGTGTAATCATCTATGTAGCCACTAAATTCTGTTGGGATGTTTATGCTTTTGAAGACCAAATCTTTGGTCATGTTTCCTCCTACTTTTTTTAGTGCGTTAAATGTGTTGGGGTCAATTTTCGCATTTAAAGAAGACCCCCCCGTCTTGCTGTTAGCTGATTTGTTTTTTGATTGACTAACTCCCGTGAAATTTTCGGCACTAATGGCCTCACCGGTTTTAACATCAATGTATTTAACTTCAACATCAATGCGTACTTCTGCTCCGCTATTAGCATTAGCTTGTTCAGAGTTGCGAATGAAGCCTACCATAAGGTACTCGGCAGGAGTACTTTTTCCCACTTCTAAAATTTCACGTTCAATAAACTCCCTGTGTTTCATGTTTTGGAGTTC
>CERC01134240.1_pt1 | contig 11016 bp, 13 predicted proteins | sample 530921 | NCBI WGS metagenome assembly CERC01 (sample SAMEA2621099, study PRJEB7988) | marine metagenome | isolation source: saline water (ENVO:00002010), including
TCAATTCTGCATTCTCGACCCTTCCAAAAAGCACTTTTCGGCTATTAACTGTCAAAAACTCCCCAGTTCTGAAGAAGATTCATTTATCCCTTCTATTATTGCTTTTATAGAACAGCTAGAGCTTCAAAAGGGAGTGTTTAAAAAGTTGATTATTGGTCTTAATACTGATTTTTATTCCCCTGTTCCAAAACCTTTTCATTTAGACAATAATATTACAGGTGCCTTGAGTTATATCCACGATATTCCGGATGGATATACAACCTATTCCCAATCTGTTTCAGACTTGGATTTAAACATCAATTACGCCATAGATCAGCAACTAATTACCGCCTTAAACCAATCACTACCTACCGGTCACTTAACTTTCCTTAATTCAGGATGGATTACGCATCATAAAGTCCATCATCAAAATGAAGCTTCTTTTCTCGGCATTAATGTTACCACTAACACTGTAGAAATTGCAGCTTTTAAAGACGGGACTCTACAATTATTGAATCATTTCCCTTGTCAGACTGCTGAAGATATTGCTTATTACACTCTATACACCATTCAACAACTTCAACTCAACCCTGCTGATATTTTAGTTGAAGTTAGCGGTAATACAGACAACGAAACATTGACTCTTTTAAAAGGATACATTCAGTCTATCAATACAGCGAAGATCAATTCAGGGTTTAGTGTTGACGCGGAAAATCACCTGCCTTTTATTAAACTTTTTCAATTGTACTTGTGCGTATAATCAGAGGAAAATACAGAGGAAAGCGAATTGTTGCTCCCACCAGGCTTCCTGTTAGGCCTACTACAGACTTTGCCAAAGAAGCTTTGTTTAACATTATTGAAAACATGTTTCACATTGAGCAACTAAAGGTTCTTGACCTATTTTGTGGAACAGGAAACATTAGCTTTGAGTTTGCATCACGTGGAGCAGAAGATATTTTAAGTGTAGACAAACATTTTGGCTGTATCCGTTTTGTTTTTGACACGGCTAAATCTCTTGAGTTCGATCAATTGAGAACATACAAAGCAGATGCCTTTAAGTTTATTGAAAAAACAGAGGAGAGTTTTGACCTCATATTTGCAGATCCTCCTTATGCACTTAAGAACCTTTCTGCATTACCAGATTTAATTATAGCAAACAACTTATTAGCTCAAGACGGAATTTTAATTCTTGAACACGGTGACGACATTCAGTTTGAAAACCATCCGAATCTACTGATGCACCGTAAATACAGTTCTGTTAACTTCTCTTTCTTTAAACCTGAATAATTATGAAAAAAATTGCGGTTTTTCCTGGTTCGTTTGACCCTATTACCATTGGACATGAAAGCATTGTAAAACGTGGCGCTAAATTGTTTGATGAAATCATAGTTGCTGTTGGAGATAACTCTACTAAACAGTGTATGTACTCTATGGAAGAACGCTATGCGCAATTGGAAGAAGTGTTTAAAGACACTCCGAATGTTCGCATTGATCGCTATAAAAGTTTAACAGTGGAATACTGTCGAAAGGTAAATGCCCGTTATATCCTACGTGGTTTAAGAACTGCTGCTGACTTTGAATATGAAAGAACAATTGGTGTACTGAATATGACAATGGAAAGTAGTCTTGAAATTGTTTTTCTAATCAGTTTGCCTGAATATTCAGCTGTTTCGTCAACTATTGTTCGAGAGATTATCAAATTTGGTGGTAATGCTAACCCTTTCTTACCAAAAGCATTGCACAAATAATGAGATTTATACTTCTTCTTTTCACAATCTTCTGTACTATAACGGCTTCTGCTCAAGTCATTATAAAAGGTAACATTGATAACTATTACCATGAAAAGATAGAAGTCTTAATCGCCCATGATTTTATATCCAACAGTAAGGTTTCACTTGCCTCCACTCAAATTGATGATTCAGGAAATTTTGAGCTTTCATTCAATGGTATTCACTACAGTTTTACGGGATATTTACGCGTTGCAGATCGTGAGATTCCTTTACACATAGAGCAGAATTCCAATTACGAAATAAAGCTTCACACTCCAGAAAATCTGGAAGATATACTTACTCCTGTTGAGATCAGTTCTATTGAAATTCAAACCCACAATACATTTGAAGAATGGCAGGCCAAAAGTGATTTCCTAGTGTTTTGTGATGTTTTTCTTGACTCTAATCAAACCTATTTATTTTACAGACAAGACTCTGCACTCAACTCATTGAAACAATTGGTGAGAGATTCTTTTGATGTGTTTGGTAAGCATTCTACCTACCTAAAGAAGCTTATTCAATATAATTTGGCAGATATTGAATTGCTTTATAGACCTTCTACGGCCATTTACTTTGACAGTTTACTGGCTGAGGAACCAATTGACTATCATCACCCTTCATACACTCGTTTCTTAACACACCTATTGGGCGAAAGGGTTCAAACAGTGATCACTAGAACAAAAGAAATTACAAAAAACAAGTTAGTTGGTGATGTGAAAACAGCTTTCGACAAGCTACTTGCCAGTGATTCTATTCTTGCCAAACGGGATGATATCCGGGAGTATCTTATGCTTCAATATGCTTACAGCAATTACAACTCTGCTCAAATTCCTCAATCTGTTTGGGATCTGTATTTCTATCAGGTAAAAACCTCAAGTGAATTTGAATTTCACAGAGAAATTGCCTCTTTAGTTTTGGAAAAAATTCACCGATTGGAACAAGGGATGAAAGCTCCTAACTTCACATTCTTAACTCTGGAAGGAGATGAAAAAGTACTCACCGACTACGAAGGTAAATTTGTTTACATCCAATTTTGGGCACCCTGGAGTCAAGAATCTATCAAAGACATGAAGTTAATTCAACGCCTAAATGAAGAAAATGAAAAAAATATCCATTTCATTAGCGTTGCCATAAATCGCTCCAAAGAAGAAGCTTTTAAAACCATTGCTCCTTACAATTTTAAATGGGACATGCTCCACTTTAACCTCGATTATAGTGTTTTGCGCAAATATGGTATCGACACTGCCCCTATGTACTTTCTTATTGACCCTTATGGCAAGCTATTAATAGCTCCTTCAGACCCTCCCATAAAAATGTTTGAGCTATTAAACCAGTTGAAAACAAATCCTAAAAAAGGAGATACTCCCGCCTATATGCTCATCAACGATTACAGTAAAGAAAGGCTTCGTTAAATAGATTGATTTCACTCAAATGAAATACTTTCAATCACCTCTTTAATTGACTTGTAAGTGTTGTTTTTGATGGCATTTACCTCAGTTTTGTTCATCCACCTCACTTCGGTAATACCTTCTTCTAACTGCGGTATAAAATCACCGTTATAATCACTTTCAATTTCATACCACCATGTCTTTTTCAAAACACGCTTGTCTTTCATCCAATAAGTGTGGTAAGTCACAGCCAATGGTTGAAAGATTTCAAGGCCAAAAACACCGCATTCTTCTTCAATTTCGCGTAAAGCTCCAACTTCAGGATGTTCACCTTTTTCGAGCTTCCCTTTAGGTAAGTCCCATTTCCCGTTTCTAAAAATCAATAAATATTGATCTTCACTATTCTTAACAACCCCTCCGGCTGCATGTATGTATTTACACGCTCTTCTGAGGTAATAAAACAGTTCATCAATGTCCCAATGGTGAACAACTAATTTATCCGGACCACTCTTTTTCTCAAACTGGTCTAACAAACGAGACAATTGTTTTTTAGAAGTAAAACGTTCTTTCGCTGCAACTGCATTGCGATACTCTTCCTCGTTGTCTGTAAGTAAGAGCGGTTTATTGTTTACGAAAACTTTATACATTTGGCGTCATGAATTTCTCAGAAGATTCCGCGCTCAAAGTAGCAGAATTTCTGCTTCAAATAAAAGCAGTTGTGCTACGTCCTCAAGAACCTTTTACATGGGCTTCAGGATGGAAGTCTCCAATTTATTGTGATAACAGAAAAACATTGAGTTATCCAAAGATCAGAACCTTTATCCGTCAGGAGTTTGTAAAAACTATTGACGAGAATTTTGGTACTCCTGATGTGATAGCAGGTGTTGCTACCGGTGGTATTGCTATTGGTGCTTTGGTTGCACAAGAATTGGGAATTCCATTTGTTTATGTTCGTCCCGAACCTAAAAAGCATGGTTTAACCAACCAAATTGAAGGTGTAATAGAGGAAGGTCAAAGTGTAATTGTTATTGAAGACCTTATTTCAACCGGTGGTAGTAGCTTAAGAGCTGTTCAGGCACTTAGAGACAATGGCTGTATTGTTAAAGGTCTAGTGGCTATATTCTCGTACAATTTTGATGTTGCCGAGGAAAATATGAAAAAAGCACTTTGTCCTTATTTTACGCTTACCAATTATGAAATGCTGATAAAAAAAGCTGTTGATTCTAACCTCATTGGTGGTAACGACATGAAGTCATTAAGAGCTTGGCGTGCGAACCCTTCTGAATGGACACCCGAAAAATAAAGCAACATTATGACTACCATTAAAAGTAAAACGGTAACTGTTAATAGTTCTGGAGAAGAAATAAAAAATTTCTTCAGCGACTTGAATAAATTGGAAAAGTTGATGCCTCAGGATAGAATTGAAAACTGGGAGTCAACTGAAGAAACATGTTCATTTAGCATAAAAGGACTTGCTACAATTGGCATGAAGCGCGAAGATGCTGATGCTTCAAAAGTAAAATTGGTTTCGCATGGCAAGAATCCGTTTCCTTTTACATTATCTATCATTATGAGTGACAATGGAGAAAGTACTTCTGATTGTTACGTAGAATTTGAAGGTAAAATGAATGCTATGTTGAGTATGATGGCCAAGCAGCCGCTTACCAACTTTTTCAATATGTTAGTTGACGAGCTAAAAGCAATTAACGAATAAAACGTATTTCATGAAAGGCGAAGGGGGCTTCAACTCCTTCGCTATTTTTTAAAACCAACTCTCCTCCACTCTGCACTCCTACAACTTCAAATTCTTCTTCTTCTCCGTTGTTGTCAAACAAAGCATTTTCTCCTTTTCGGTAAAGAGATTCGAGATAAACATCGTTCAAAGCCTTTTTATTTTCCTTCAATTTAAAATAAAGGCTCTCTATTTGAATACACAATTTCTCTAATAAGTAATCAAGAGGGTGGTATAAACCTGTTTCTGCTTTAAGTGATGTAACTTTTGACAAATCCCCAAAATCGGTCTGATTGACATTCAAACCTATCCCCACAACACTTCTTGAGATCTGAGTACTTTTAAGTGTATTCTCAATTAAAATACCCGCTATTTTATCGTCTCCGACAAGGATATCATTGGGCCATTTTATTTTAACCCTTCCAGGAATAAACTCATCCAACACCTTTTTAACTGCTACCGAGATTAATTTTGTAAGGTAAAACTGCTCATCAGCGCCTAAAAAAGTTGGTTTTAGATAAACACTCATCAACAAATTCTGACCTGAAGCACTATTCCAAACCCTACTTCTCTGCCCCTTCCCTGCATATTGCTCTTCAGCTGTTATCACAGCTCCTTCATGTATGACACTTTGTCGCACCAATTCGCTGGTATAGTTGTTGGTTGAATCAACCGAACTTAAACGAATGATGCGTTGTCCCACAAATAGTGTTTTCATGGGCTAAAAATGCATCTTTGATTTGGAAGATAAAGACATTAAGCACTTTTAATTCCTTATTTTTGCAAGCTTAATTGGGTTATTTGAATGAAGCAAGAAAACAACAATCCTACACCAACCAACATAGCAGAAACAGCCATTCATGGCATTCTTGAAAAAAAAGGACAAGAAATTAAACTTTTAGACCTTAGAAACGTAAGTAATGCAGTTTGCGATTATTTTGTGATCTGCCATGGTTCATCCAATACGAACGTTGAAGCCATAGCAAATGCTGCTGAAGACGAAATATTAAAAAATTACAGAGAAAAACCCACACATAGAGAAGGATACGAAAATGCCGAATGGATTATTCTTGATTACTTCAACGTAGTGGTTCACATTTTTCAAAAAGAGTATAGAGAATTTTACAACATTGAAGATCTCTGGGGCGATGCCAAAATTACAGAGATAACTGAGTAACGAATTAAATTATGAGTGAAGAAAAAAAAGATAGTAATCAGTTTAACAAAATGAAGGGAAAGCTATCAGGAGGAGGAAAGAAACCTACTAAAGGTGGTGGAAGTAATTTCAATTTTTATTGGATTTATATCATCATTGCCATTGTTTTAATTTCAATCAATTTACTACCAACCTTTAATTCTTCTACAGCTTCCATTACTTCTTCAGAAGTTGAAGCCCTTTTAAAAAGCGGAGATGTAAGCAAGATTATTGTATACAATCAAGACGGTGACGCCAAATCCGGGCAACTTTTCATCAAGAAAGATTCGCTCAACAAAGAATTTCACAAAAAACATCTGGATTTAGATGACTCTTTCCTAAAAAATGATACCTACGGTCCACATTATTCTTTTGAAGTTGGCCCTTGGAAAGAAACTATCGATTCTGACATCAAAAGATGGAAAAGAGAGAATCAACAAAAAGCGGAATCAAAAGACTTTGTATACGATACAAAAACTGAAGAGACCTGGGGTAGAGATATCATCAGTTGGTTTTTACCAATAGCCGTAATTGTTGGTTTGTGGTTATTCCTGATGCGCAGAATGAGTGGTAGCGGTGGCCCTGGAGGACAAATTTTCAACATTGGTAAATCTAAAGCTCAACTTTTTGACAAAGACACTAGTGTTAAAGTAACTTTTGACGATGTTGCCGGTGTTGAAGAAGCCAAAGAAGAAATTAAAGAAATTGTAGATTTCTTAAAGAATCCTAAAAAATATACTGCGCTTGGAGCTAAAATTCCAAAAGGGGCTCTACTTGTAGGCCCTCCCGGAACTGGTAAAACGTTATTAGCTAAAGCTGTTGCCGGTGAAGCTCAAGTTCCGTTTTTCTCTTTATCAGGGTCTGACTTTGTTGAGATGTTTGTTGGAGTTGGTGCTTCACGTGTTCGTGATTTATTCAAACAAGCCAAAGAAAAATCTCCTTCAATCATCTTTATCGATGAAATTGATGCTATTGGTAGAGCACGTGGAAAAAGCCCTATGCAGGGAGCAAATGATGAACGAGAAAACACATTGAACCAACTCTTAACTGAAATGGACGGGTTTGGCACTAACACAGGTGTAATCATACTTGCAGCTACAAACCGTGCCGACATTTTGGATAAAGCTCTTTTACGTCCAGGTCGTTTTGACCGTCAAATTCATGTTGACATGCCTGAGTTGAACGAGCGTAAAGCCATTTTCAATGTTCACCTTAAGAACCTTAAGTTAAATAAGAGTTTAGACATTGACTTTTTGGCGAAGCAAACTCCTGGTTTCTCTGGTGCAGACATAGCAAACCTTTGTAATGAAGCTGCTCTGATAGCTGCCAGAAGAAATAAAACAAGTGTTGATAAGCAAGACTTCTTAGACGCAGTTGACAGAATCATTGCTGGACTTGAAAAGAAAAGTAAAGTCATTACTCCCGGAGAGAAAAAGGTGATTGCTTATCATGAAGCTGGACATGCTACAGCATCTTGGTTACTTGAGCATGCTTCTCCATTGGTAAAAGTTACAATTGTTCCAAGAGGCAGATCGTTAGGTGCTGCATGGTATTTACCGGAAGAAAGACAAATCACAACTTCTAATCAAATGTTAGATGAAATGTGTGCTGCTCTTGGTGGACGTGCTGCTGAAAAAGTGATTTTTGATGAAGTCTCTACGGGTGCTTTAAGCGATTTGGAAAAAGTAACCAAACAAGCTTATGCCATGATCTCAATGTATGGCTTGAATGATAAAATTGGAAACATTAGCTATTACGATTCATCCGGACAATCGGATTATTCTTTCCAGAAGCCTTATTCAGATCATACTGCAGAATTGATTGACGAGGAAGTAAGTAAGCTCATCGAGAGTATGTATCAACGTACTATTGAATTACTGGAAAACAACAAAGACAAGCTTACCGAATTAGCAGAAGTACTTCTTGAAAAAGAAGTGATCTTCCGTGAAGACTTGGAAAAGATCTTTGGGAAGCGTCCTTTTGAGAAGGAAGAAAATGAAAAAGCTGTAACTGAAGACCTTTCAAATGGTATTACTGAAAACGGCTCTGAAAAAACTGTAGACACTGACTCTACTACTACTCCTTCTGGAGAGACAGGAAACAGTGAAAGTACGATAGAGAACAAGCAAAACAATTCTGAGAATAACAACCAGAAAGCTTAAACTTACCTAAACATAAAGCAATGGATAATAATTGGAAATTAGTATATGCTTCAAGCGATAGTTTTGAAGTTAAGGTTATTGAAGCAAAACTTAAGGAAAGCAATATTGAATGTGTATTCTTTAATCATCAAGACTCTGAATTTCCGAATTTAAATACCAGTAAACTAGAAGCTGGAATTTATGTTCACGAAGATGATTTTGAAAACGCAAAGTCAATAATTGATTAAATCACTCCGGTGTCCAATTTCTGGCAAAGATTACTAACAGGTGTTGTATTTGTAGGCACCTTTATTACGATGATTTTATGGAGCTATGCAGCTACTGCATGGCTCTTTTTTATCATTGTGTTATTGGGTAGTTTAGAATTTACTCAATTGATTAAAAAAGTAGCTTCTCCACAAAGGTGGTTTGGAAGCATCATTTCTGCATATGCAAGTTTAACATTGTTCTTATCCATTTCATTGGAGGTTCCCATACTGCTATTACTTGCCCCTATTATTTTAGGTATTGTTTTGATCTTTGTTGCCGAATTATTCAGAAAATCCGCCAATCCATTCCAAAATATAGCATTCAGTATTTTCCCTCTATTTTACTTGGCTTTACCATTTGGAGCGTTATTTTCCTTAGGACTAGCTCCTTATTATGATATCGACACAGGTTACTCATCTGAAATAGTACTGGGATTTTTCCTCATAATATGGGCCAATGATACATTTGCTTATTTAGTTGGAAGGCAATTTGGAAAACACAAATTGTTTGAACGTATTTCTCCTAAAAAAACATGGGAAGGAACGCTGGGTGGTATGCTTGGGGCATTAATTATCGCTTTTATTATCTCAATATATGCCCCTGTAATCGCTACTACACATTGGATTGTCATTAGTTTACTAATAACTGCCTTTGGATCACTAGGCGATTTGGCTGAAAGTACTCTCAAGCGTAGCCTTGATGTTAAAGATTCTGGTAACATTTTACCAGGACATGGTGGTATATTAGATCGCTTTGATGCAGTTTTGCTTGCCGCACCCATTGTTGCGCTATACCTTTACATTATTAGTAGTATTTAATTCTCTTGTACATGACACTCCATAAAGAGGGAACTCCCAGTATTCTCATCGCTCTTGTTTTGTTTATTGGCTTAGGACTTGTTGCAGAACTTGCCGTAAAAGACATCCTTATTGTTCGTTGTTTATTGTGGGCTTTGGGAACTTTCCTGCTTGTTGTAATGCTTCAGTTTTTTAGAAAACCCGATAGAAGTATTCCTCAACTTGATGCAACAAAAGTATTTGCTCCTTGCGATGGAAAAGTTGTTGTTATCGAAAACGCTACAGAATCTGAATATTTCAAAGATGAGCGTATTCAGGTTTCTATTTTTATGTCTCCAGTTAATGTACACATCAACTGGTTACCAATTAGCGGAATTATCAAATACATGAAATATCACCCGGGTAAATATTTAGTTGCTTGGGATCCAAAATCGTCAACAGATAATGAGCGTACCACTGTCGTTGTAGAAAACGATAATGGGCTTTCTTTGCTTTTGAGACAAATAGCAGGTGCTTTGGCCAGAAGAATTGTTTGTTATGCCAAAGAGGGGGATAAAATGGAACAAGGCAGCGAAATGGGCTTTATTAAGTTTGGTTCTCGTGTAGACATTTTCTTCCCTTTAGGTACTGAAATAAAAGTTGACCTTGAGCAAAAAGTAAAAGGAAACCGAACTGTTTTAGCTGAAATTCCGGCTAACTAACTAGTTGTGGTAATTCTTTGTGATCAAAATATTCAAAAGTAACGCGTTCAGGAGTTGGACGTTTTCGAGGATTAAAATAAGCCGTATCAAAGCCAACAGCTGCTGCTCCATGTAAGTCAACAGGAACATCATCCCCTACCATCAAACTTTCATTAGCATTTGCACCTGCAAGTTCTAATGCATGCTCAAAAATTTTACTATCAGGTTTCTTACATCCCGATTTTTCTGATGTAACAATTGCTTTGAAATAGTGTTTCAAACCACAAGTTTTCATTTTTACCTGCTGCACTTCTTCAAATCCATTTGTGATGATGTGCATTTCACACTGCCCTTGCAATTCATTGAGCATTTCCAACGTATTTGGAAACAAATTGCGTTTTATTGGACTTTGCTCTACGTAATAATGTCCTATGGAATGCGCTAACTCATCGTTCTTAATTCCAAAGTGCTCCAGTGTACGATAGAATCTTTTCGACCTTAGATCATCTTTTGAAACCTCATTTTTCCGATATAAATCCCACAAAGCTTCATTCACATCCAGATAAACAGTTATAAATTCTTCTTTTGAAGGAACTCCGAGCCGAATTAATTCATATTCATCTATAATTTCTAACAACGTTTCATGAGAGCTCTTTTCAAAATCCCAAAGCGTTCTGTCTAAATCGAAAAAGATATGCTTGTACTTCAAAATGCGTTTTTTATCAATTGAATAATTGGATCACTAAAGAGTGTCAAAATAACACTGTATCCTGCAACAGCTATTATGTAAGAAGGGATAGCTCTTCTGTCGTGTCTAAAATATTTGGCTGCAATAAAACAGCTAATTGGAATAGAAATTAAAGGGACTAAAAGTGCCAGTCCCATTACTCCAAATTTATTCTTGAACCTCACTATTGTTCGGTTCTTTTTCGAAAAGATTTTCTTTTTCTTTTTGGGTGGAAAAATACGCTGCCACCAATTAAAAATGGTAGTTCCTAATCTGAAGAAAAAGATTGACCCGATTGAACCTCCAACAAAAGTGATAATCATTGTAGGAACCATAGG
>CERC01023562.1_pt1 | contig 11012 bp, 11 predicted proteins | sample 530921 | NCBI WGS metagenome assembly CERC01 (sample SAMEA2621099, study PRJEB7988) | marine metagenome | isolation source: saline water (ENVO:00002010), including
TTTTTTTTCAGGTCAAACTAATATTTAAACGCGTTCAAAAATTACCGCGATCCCCTGACCGCCACCGATACACATTGTCACCAATGCATACTTACCTTCGATGCGCTCAAGTTCGTAAATTGCTTTAGTTGCAATGAATGCACCAGAACAACCCACTGGGTGACCTAGAGCAATCGCACCACCGTTCGGATTTGTCTTCTCCATATCCAAACCTAGTCCCTTAGCAACTGCTATTGCTTGAGCAGCAAATGCTTCATTGGATTCAATTACATCCATATCATCCAGTGACAGACCCGCTTTCTCAAGCGCCAATTTCGTTGAAGGAATCGGACCTTCACCCATAAGATCATTCGCAACACCAGCGACCGCGTATGACTTGATCTTAGCAATCGGCTTTTCACCCGCTGCTTCTGCGGCTTCTGCAGATGCTAGAACGAAGAAAGCTGCACCATCGTTAATACCCGATGCGTTAGCCGCTGTTACCGTACCGTCTTTTTTGAATGCAGGGCGCATTTTCGCCAAGCCTTCCATGGTAGCGCCTGGCTTACCATGCTCATCGGTATCAAAAACAACTTCACCTTTACGCGTTTTCTGTACGATAGGTACGATCTGAGATTTAAAACGTCCCTCTTCAATCGCAACCGCTGCACGACGCTGAGATTCAACCGCTAATGCATCCTGCTCTTCACGACTGATATCCCACTTTTCAGCTAGGTTTTCAGCTGTGATACCCATATGACCGGCACCAAACGGGTCAGTCAACACTGAAACCATAGAATCAAGCATTGCCGTGTCGCCCATACGTGCACCGGAACGCATCGCTGTAGACAGGTAAGCACCACGAGACATAACTTCTACACCACCACCAACGCCGTAGTCACAGTCACCTAACATGATCTGCTGTGCAGTCGTCACGATACCCTGTAAACCCGAGCTACATAGACGGTTAACAGACATCGCTACCGATTCCATAGGCAGACCTGCCTGAATCGCAGCTACTCGTGCTACATATGCGTAACGTGATTCCGTTGGAATACAGTTACCAACCGTCACATAATTAATCTTTTCTGGATCAGCACCTGAGCGAGTTACCGCTTCCTTCATAACTTGACCAGCAAGTTCTGCAGGCTCCATCTTGCTTAAGCTACCGCCAAATGCGCCAATTGCTGAACGTACTGCACTAAGAACTACAACTTCTCTACTCACGAATCATCTCTCCTAATTATTGTGTTGTATCACCTTTGACTACAACAACCTTGAAAACAGCATACCCCCCTCTAACAGATTAAAAAACATATCCATTAGGATTACATAATTAAGATTTTTCTATACCAGTGACTTTAAAGTATAAGCTGTTTGCTAAGAGATAATGGCTATTGTGCCATCTGGGTAGCGCTATTTGATTCGAACGCGGTTATTAGAATAATAAAAAAAAGCTGAGATTGCACCCAGCTTTATTTAACTGTTTGCCCTGTCGCTAAAGTAAGTACAGGGCATTAAAGCTTAACTAAACCAGCTCAGCCTCAGGTTGCAATTGGTAGCACGGCTGATACTCCTGATAGTTAATTTTCATCCTACGCTGGGCAACAAACGAAGCTAACAGCTGATCTAAGGGCTCCATAATCGCCTTCTCCCCGCAAATTTGAAATGGGCCGTTTTCTTCAATGGCACGTATACCTGGTTCTTTAACATTACCAGCCACAATGCCTGATAAAGCCTGTCGTAGATTCGCAGCTAATTCAAAATCCGACTGATCCTTTAAGAGCTTAAGCCCCGCCATGTTTTCATGTGTAGGATCAAAAGGCTGTTGAAAGCCTTCGGGAATATGAAGCTGCCAATTATAGTGAAATGACTCACTTGTCGCTTTTCTATAACGTGTTACTTGTTCCAGCCCCTCTCTCATCACTTCAGCAACATCATGTGGGTCATCAATAATAATTTGATAACGCTTAGTTGCTTCCTCACCTAAGGTCGCACGAATAAAATCATCGACCGTCTGGAAGTACTCTTCACTACCCGCCGGCCCTGTTAACACCAAAGGGTAAGGTAAGCTGTGGTTCTGTTCATGCAGTAAGATACCCAAAATGTAGAGAATCTCTTCTGCCGTACCTGCTCCTCCTGGAAACACCACAATTCCATGTCCCAAACGCACGAAAGCTTCTAGACGCTTTTCAATATCAGGCATGATAATTAATTCATTTACAATCGGATTAGGGCTTTCCGCAGCTATAATTCCAGGCTCTGAAATACCCACATAGCGGCCATCTTTAATACGCTGTTTAGCATGAGATATGGTCGCACCTTTCATTGGCCCTTTCATCGCACCAGGTCCGCAGCCGGTACAAATATTAAGGCCTCTCAACCCCATCTCATACCCCACAGACTTTGTATAATCATATTCAGTACGACCGATTGAATGACCACCCCAACATACGATTAGGTCCGGCTTAATGTGAGGTCTAATTGCATCCGCATGACGTAAAATGTGAAACACCATATTAGTCGTTGCCTCAGACTCACTGGCCCCTGGGCAACAAGCATCCATTTCAGTGCCTACATAGAGCAGATCCCTTAACACTGAAAAAAGCTGTTCACGTATACCTGTAATAATCTCGCCATTTACAAACGCCGCCGCAGGTGCATTGATCAACTCCAACTGCACACTTCTATGTTTTTGGCTGATCTTAATATCAAAATTACAAAACTTATCGAGTACCAACTTAGTACTGTCTAATTCACTACCACTATTCAATACCGCTAACGAACACTGCCGAAATAACCGATACAGTCCTCCCTGACTGACATCCTGCAATTTATCAATTTCATAAGGGGAAAGAGAGTTTAGACTCTCCAATGGAGTAATACTGGTGGTTACGTATTGTTCTGTCATCATAATGACCACCTCCTAAATCAAGGCTCTAATGCTTCAACTATCTCCTTAGAGAGCATCATAAAAGCCGCCTTAATTATTAAAAATAAAAAACAACTGACATCCATTGTTACTGTGAAGTTGTTAAGAATTTATGAATTTCAAGAAAAGAAAAAAGGAAGGTATAAGTAGCGAAATTCACAAACAACTATAACTAAGACAGCTAACAACTTAATGAAGTTCCACTACCCAATATAGGCGAGAAAATAATAACTCACAAAAAAACATTTACTAATCAATAAGCTAAGGACATAAAACCATTTAATTTATTTAGGGAACCTGTTTTAATATATCGTGCACAAACTCCGGAATAACTTCACTTGCGGGACCATAGACTTTGTGGCCAAAAACACTACCCACTCTAGATGGCTCTAAATTCAACTCAACCGTTAACGCACCCACCGCATTTGCATGCTCGACAAAACCGGCCGCAGGGTAAACATTTCCTGACGTCCCAATCGATACAAATAGATCGCAATTTTCGAGTGCATCATGAATCTTGGGCATATCCATAGGCATTTCACCAAACCAAACAATATCCGGCCTTAAATTTCCTGATGAGCCACAACACTGACACAGATCTTCGGGCTGAGAATCCCCCTCTATTCGATATACAACTCCAGAATCCTGACAACGCTGATTTAACAGCTCGCCGTGCATATGAAGCACATTACGGCTACCCGCACGCTCATGTAAATTATCAATATTCTGGGTAACGATTAACACATCGCCTGGAAATTTGTCCTCTAACTCTGCCAGCGCAATATGAGCCGCATTAGGTTTAATCTCATCAGATAACAGTTGCTTACGCCGCTCGTTATAAAAACGATGCACTAAATGAGGATTACGCTCAAACGCCTCTGGGGTCGCCACATCTTCAACTTTATGATCTTCCCATAATCCATCTGATGCGCGGAATGTTCGTATCCCTGATTCAGCTGAAATACCCGCACCGGTTAAAATAACAATCGATTTAATCGCCATCTAATTATCCTTAAAACAATTCGCCTCTAACCATAATACAGCAAGTTCTTTTTACCAACGTATAAGCATCTATCCGAAAACCTAACCTAAATTTTTTTCTTATAAACAATTGTACAACACGAAAATCTGTGTATTACTAGAGTTATATAAACGGAGTTAATCACCACTATTTGAATAGAGTGATGATTAATAAATCAGCCAATAACTGAGATACTTTAGTGGATCAAACGGCATTTAACGTTTGCAACTCAATAGACAAAACTGTGGCGCCTGTCTCTAGGCTTTGCCACGCTCGGCCTGACGCAAATCCCCCCTTAGTTTGTAACTTCCCTGTGGCTATAGAAGGAACCGGCTATGACTGCCTCTAAACTTTATATTCTCGACACCAATGTGCTGCTACATGACCCTAAGTGTCTGTATGAATTTAAAGAGCAGGACATCACTATTCCGATGACTGTTTTAGAAGAGTTAGACGATATAAAGGACAGAAAGAAGAATGTTTCTCAAGAAGCCCGAGCAGCCATTCGTGCAATTGACGATATTATCACTCAGGCAGAAGATGCAGCAGAGATTACTAAAGGGGTTGATATCCTCATCCCCATTACCGCAGCCAACAGCAATTTAAAGCTAGGCCAACTTAGTATCTTTCCGGACCATGAGCTCACAGCCCGCCAAGGTTTTTTACCGCAAAACTCGAATAAAGATAACCAGATAATCAACTGCGCCATCCATCTACAAGCGACCAATCCTCATCGCGAGATTATTCTGGTTACCAAAGATATCAACATGCGCTTAAAAGCTTTAGGCGCAGGACTTAAAAAAGTTGAGGATTATCGTACCGATCAGCTCGTTTCCGATATTGACCTTCTGCCTGCGGGACACTGCAACCTAGAAGGCAACTTTTGGGAACGGGTTGAAGATGTTACAAGCTACCAAGAAGATAGTCATACTTATCACAAGGTTGAGCAAAGCCTTCTGCCTGAAACTTACCCTTGTGAATATATTTATGACGATTCAGAGGAGTTTGCAGCCCGAGTCAGCTCCGTTCGCGACCAACAAGTGACCCTTCGTGACTTAGGCGTTGAACAGTTGATGCAGCAAAACTGCTGGGGAATTGAACCTATCAATATCTTCCAAGCATTTGCGATGAATGCTGTTCTGGACCCAGATCTAGATCTGGTGATTCTCAACGGTGCTGCTGGTTCAGGCAAAACCTTAATGGCCTTGGCCTGTGCGCTAGAAATGGTTATCGAGCAGCGTCGCTACAATAAAATTATTGTCACCCGCTCTACACCTCCAGTTGCTGAAGATATTGGCTTTTTGCCCGGCACTGAAGAGGAAAAGATGACGCCTTGGTTAAGCGCCATTCAAGATAACCTTGAAGCGATGCATGAAAACGATGAACGTCCGCAAAGCAGCGTCAAATACGCCATTGAAAAAGCTAACATCCAATTCAAATCACTTAACTTTATCCGTGGACGTAGTATTCAAGATGCTATCGTCTTACTCGATGAAGCCCAAAACTTAACGCCTTCTCAGCTTAAAACCATTGTCACTCGTTGCGGTAAAGGCTCTAAGATTATCTGCTTAGGTAACTTAGCGCAGATAGACTCTAACTACCTCACACCATTAACGTCAGGTTTAACCTACTTAGTGGAACGTTTTAAAGATTACGAAGGTGCAGCGAACATTCACCTTGAAGGAATCTTCCGTTCTCGTTTAGCTGAGTATGCAGAAGAGCATCTGTAACTGAGTATAAATAACCCTCCGAATCGAGGCATACGAACTTGATTCGGAGGGAGGACTAACCTGATGTCCAACACTAAATTACCCCGCCTTAATGAATTAGCGTTGCAATGCGCTACTGATTTCTAGCGAGTACCAGATCTGCTCCAAAAACAAACACTCTAAATTAAGCCTAGAGGGTAATTTATTTAATTTGCTTGCTCCGATAGAATCAGTGAAGGCATTTAAAAAGGTTTTTTAATTTTCATGACGCAGCAAAGACTCACAACTAAAGTAATACGTATAGCAACTATAGCTATATTAATTGCTGCGACGATGTTCCGAGCGTGCTGGGCGGCTCAATTAGCCCAACACGATACCGCACCCTTGGTTGACCCGACAGTACTTGCCATAGAACATGGGCACTATCATGCTCCCAAGCTTGACCACGTTCATGATGATTCATCTGGTATTACTGACGATGATCATCCATTTATTCATGTAATGCTCGCACTTGATCACCAAGTATTTTTGACTACATTGCCAGAACGAGTTCTGATTCATATTGAGAGTGAATTCCCTCATCTCTCATTTACGCCTCTACACCCATATCAATCAAATCCATATCGTCCTCCGCGAAACCCGGATCAATTGAATATCAAATGCGCTTAGCGCATCTTAATCAGTATTAACTTTTAATGGAGAACTGGTATGTATCCAGTATTTTCATCTGCTCTTGCACCTAAATGGAATATTAGCTTAGTGAGTCTAGCTACTTTCCTAACACTACTTGTTGGTATAGGGCTACCAGCACAAGCTTTAGCCCATGGTGTCGCCGAAGGGGATGCTTCGTTTATCGAAAGCGCCAGCGGCATGCACTTAATACCCTTTATTTACTTAGGTGCCAAACATATGGTCACAGGCTATGACCACCTTCTATTTCTGTTTGGCGTTATATTCTTTCTTTTTCGAATGAAAGATGTTGCTATTTATGTAACATTATTTGCTGTTGGACACAGTGTAACCTTGCTTTATGGGGTTCTTAGCGAAACTCATGTAAACCCGTATATTGTTGACGCTATCATTGGCCTTTCTGTAGTTTACAAGGCACTTGATAACCTTGGCGCTTTTCAACGATGGTTTGGGTTTCAGCCGAACACTAAAGCTGCTGTCCTGATTTTCGGATTCTTCCATGGATTTGGCCTGGCTACAAAGCTTCAGGATTTCACACTTTCTGAAGATGGACTTGTCGCCAATATATTAGCTTTCAATATTGGTGTTGAAATCGGTCAGCTCTTAGCATTAACAGGAATTCTTATCGCCATGAATTTCTGGCGAAAATCACCCTCTTTTAATCTGCATGCATTCTTTACAAATTCAGTCCTGATGGCGCTGGGCTTTATGCTTATTGGCTACCAATTAACTGGCTACTGGATGAGTACATAGGAATTATCACCATGAACGATATCTCAACTATTAACAAAGACGGATTACCGTCAACAATAAGCCTCATCAAAACGACTGCAGCTTCGCTAGTAGGTGCAGTACTTATATTGCTAACAGTAATATTGCCGGCTGAATATGGAATTGATCCGACAGGGGCAGGTAAAGCGCTGGGCTTGACTGTTTTGAGTCAGGTACAAGCCCCAGAGATAGAATCAACCACGGTTGAAAGTGATACTGAAAATGTCATGACAGACGGAAGTAATCCGTTATGGAAGACACAAACCGTACCACGCTCTGACACTAAAACGCTGACCTTATTGCCTCGACAGGGTGCCGAAATCAAGTCCCCAATGAATGTCGGTGACAACTTTGTTTTTAGCTGGAAGGTCGAAGGTGGCTTAGTTTACTTCGACATGCATGGCGAACCGCCAAATGCAGGTAAGGATGAGTTCACCAGCTACTGGATTGGTAAAAATCAACAACAGGCTAGTGGGAACTTTTCCGCCCCATTTAAAGGTACCCATGGGTGGTACTGGCAGAATACAGGAACCACTCCTGTGACAATCACATTATCCACCAATGGATTTTATGGCGATCTTTACATGCCTTAATTCGGCTATTTAATTTGTTCCATACACTCTATTAACTAATATTGATAATAGAGTGTATAGTTTATTAAATAGTGAAAGTACTGAAGTGAAACTTTTATGCTCCTAAAACATCCATAGACTTCTATATGAGGCATAAAAAGTGGCTGAGTGTTGTGGTTCTGGCAGTAATAAAGCACATTCGAAGAAAGGTACATGCCCTTTAGACGGATATGTATATATAGAAGTTCCAGTATCAACAATCATTCATCATATTAGTCAGCCTTGGGCTTGGAATCCTCAAGGCGACACTTATTACTTTTGTGATAACCCAGATTGCGATGTAGTTTACTTTTCAGCTACGAATCAAATAATCACCCGAGCTCACCTCCGAACGGATGTAGGTCAAAAAGATCCTTCTGACTCAGCAACTCTATGCTATTGCTTTGGTTTAACTCGTGGTGAATTCTTGAGAGACAAAAGAACGAAATCATATATTGTTGATCAAACAAAAAATAAAACATGCGCTTGCGACTCAAGGAACCCATCAGGTCGCTGCTGTTTAAAAGATTTTCCTCATGCTGACATCTAGTGAACTTACAGCACATAGTCAAAGTAGCAGGCTCCAATCAGATCGCCATTACATCAATATAAAACGCTCATACCCCATACACTACGGAGCACAATTCAACTAAACTAGTTAGATGATCGCTTTATTAAAAACACTTCTAAGCAAACTACTGATTGGTTTAGTCAACATATACCGATATCTAATCAGTCCCATTATTGGTCCACGCTGTCGTTTTTACCCAACCTGTTCAACCTACATGATTGAAGCAATTCAATTGCATGGGCCGATTAAGGGTACTTGGCTGGGTTTAAAGCGTTTGTGGCGTTGTCATCCCTACAATGAAGGGGGATATGACCCTGTGCCCGGAGCATGTGGCCATCATGGCTGTTCGGAACAGGGAGTAGCAGAACACGAAGCTCCTAAGCAAAAAACTCAGAAACAAGAAGCTCCTAAATAAAAAACGGAAGAACAGCGCTCCAGCAAAGAGCAGACAGATCAGGTCGATTTTGAAAAGAAGCGCTGAAACGTTTGCATGAGCTGCTGCGCTTCTTTCAGACTTACCTCTTTAAAGGTTACTTCACTACCCGCCCTACACTGACTTAACTTATAACTGTCTAAAGGCAGAACAGATCCAATTTTAGGGTAGCCCCCTAAGGTTTGCCTATCCTTGAGTAAAACAATAGGTTGTCCATCCGCAGGAATCTGAATCGCACCGTAAGCGATGCCTTCAGATAACAGCCCTGAAACCCCGGTTTCAATCGCTTCACCTTGCAAACGAAACCCCATCCGATCACTTTCAGAGCTGACTTTATAGCTCGAGGCGAAGAACTTTTGCACACTGATTTCTGGAAACTGTTCAACTTGGTAACCCTTAACGACTCTCAGTATTACAGAATCACTGTAATCGGGAATATACCTAGAAGGTACCGCTCGGCTACAGGTGAAATAAGATTTCGGGACAGAGCTAAAATGAAGCTCGTCCCCGGCTTCTAATGCATTGCCGGTTAAGCCACCCAACTGTTCACGCTTAACCGTTGAACAGCTACCGAAGTCACTTTTCAGTTGAAAACCGCCTACTACCGCAAGGTAACTAGAAACACCCATGACAGCCCAGCCCATGCTCACCAAGTCCCCTTGCTGTACAAAGTGAGATTGCCAATTACTCTTTTTTTCACCGTTAATTCGCAGCCCCAGATCTGCACCGGTGAGTGCAATCCAAGTATCGGCAGTGGCTTCCAGCTGAACATTACCTAAGGTTATTTCCAATAAAACCGCATTAGATGAGTTACCCAATAAGCGATTCGCCCATCGCGCGGCGGTTTCATCCATAGCGCCACCAGTTGTGATGCCAAAATGCTGGTACCCAAAACGCCCTTCATCTTCCAATAAAGAACAAGCACCCGGCTTAATCACTTTAAAAGAATCACTGATCATTGCTGCAACCGTTTATATTCAACAGTGGATATTGGCTCAAATATAACTTCGTCCCCTGCTGAAAACAGGCAAGGCTGTTCGCGGGTTTTATCAAACATTGGAATAGGGCAACGACCAATAAGCCACCAGCCGCCGGGAGTCTCTTGTGGATATACCGCGGTATTTAACTCTGCAATCGCCACCGAGCCTGCGGGGACTTGTGTTCTAGGTGTTGCTAGACGAGAAACACGTAATCGAGCATCCAACTCACCTAAATAACCAAAGCCTGGACTAAAACCAACAGCATAAACTTGATAGCGTTGAGCTGAATGCAACTGAATAATCTCATCTATATCGAGCTGTAGCTGCTTAGAAAGCTCCACTATATCCGGGGCATAAATCCTGTCATAACAAACAGGCAAAGTAATACAGCGAGCTGACACTTGGGAAAGCGCGCCCTCTTTCTGTTCTTTTTCTAAATCGATTAAAAGAGATGTTAATTGATCTCGGACCTGTGCATCACTGGTTTTTAAAAGATCATAGGTAACTAAAACCGTTGTATAAGATGGAATAAGATCCACTAAATGGTCAGCAAAATCCTGTTTAAGCTTTTCACAAAAACGACCAATATAGGTGATTAGAGAGCGATCGACTTGATCGGAAAAACGAACCAACAAGCTATTAACACCCGCAACCTCTATTTTAGGCTGCATCTAAAACACCACGAATTTTTACGACAAGTTTAATCGCTTCCGCATTATCACCATGTACACACAGTGTATCGGGGGATAGCTTTAACAACTTCCCGCTGGCTGAACGCAATACGCCCTCTTTAGAGAGCAATTCAACCCGGTCAATAATCTCTTGTGTCTGATGAAATACAGCCCCTGCAACGGCCCTAGGCAGAAGTAGGCCCTCATCGTCATAACCGCGATCAGCAAATGCCTCAAATAGCAGTTCAACCCCTAATTTAGCAGCTAACTCACGATAACGATCATTTTTCGCCGTCGCCTGAATGACTAAAGGTACTTTTAAAGAAAACTGTGTTTTCTGAAGAAGCGCTATTGTTTTCATGATAGTTTGCATCAGGTCATCATCACGCATCATATCGTTATACAAAGCGCCATGAGGTTTTACGAAACCAACCGGTGTCTGCAAAACTTGCGCCATGCCTGATAAAGCTGAAACTTGATATAGCAGCATGGTTCGTACTTCATTCGCGGTGCACTTCATACTCCGCCGGCCAAAACCAACTAAGTCTGGGTATCCTGGGTGCGCGCCAATCAGCACACCATGCTCACTAGCTAAGGCAATCGTTCTTTCAATGGTCAGTGGATCAGATGCATGAAATCCACAG
>CERC01134239.1_pt1 | contig 10961 bp, 11 predicted proteins | sample 530921 | NCBI WGS metagenome assembly CERC01 (sample SAMEA2621099, study PRJEB7988) | marine metagenome | isolation source: saline water (ENVO:00002010), including
ATGCCCAGTACCACAATTGCAAGAAGTAAATATTTCATTGTTTTCATTTTCTTTGATTTTTTAATTAGCAATGCGCGAATTCACGTGTTGATTTAGATTGTACAATTGTGGTGTAAAGATGTGAGGACTTTTCAAATTTCATCACACCAAAAAGTTCATAATAAGAATTATTTTTTCTTATTTTGAACCATTAAAACAAAAACACGATGGTAAACCCTCCGGAAAAGAACATTCGACAAATACGTGAGCTGAAAAACTTTTCACAGGATTTTATGGCCACACAGCTAGAAATTTCTACCCGTGCCTATTCTAAAATAGAAACCGGTGAAACGCAGCTGACGGTTCCCCGGTTGTTTCAAATCAGTGAAATTTTGGATGTTACTCCTATCGAGATTTTAGGATTTGACGAAAAACAGGTATTTAACCATTGTAATCAAAGTGGAAATATCGGCAGCATTAACAACCTTCCCAATGAACTGGTTGATCAATACGAAAACCTAATCAAGCATTTAACGGAAGAAGTTGCCTTTTTAAGAAGCTTGTTGAAACAACAGCAGTAAGTTCAAGCAATTGTCTCCCAGAACTTAAAACGCCTACACTTCAGTAACTCTTACCTTCTTTTTCTTGAGGCGGACGTTGTTTACCTTGGGCAAAAGCGCTTTAAGGGTAGTGGCTTTAACAGCTACAAATGCACAATCGGTTTTGAGTTCGATAACGCCCAGCTCATCTTTGTTGAGTCCGCCTTGTTTGAAGAACAAGCCCGCAATATCGCCTTTTGAAATTTTGTCTTTTCGTCCGCCTGAAATAAAAAGTGTTGTCCACGCTGAAGGTTGAGGCAAAGGCTTTTTCTCCAGTGATTCTTCTGGTAGTTCTCCAATAAAATCGGGAAGTACTTCTCCTTTACCTTGGAGTACATAAGCTGTTCCGTTGCTATTCATACGGGCTGTACGTCCGTTGCGGTGCGTAAACTCTTCGCCTCTGTGCGGCAAATGGTAATGAATAATGTAATCCAGTTCTGGAACATCAATCCCTCTGGCGGCCAAGTCCGTAGCCAATAAGGTAGTGTGCGTTCCATTGCGGAACTGAATCAAACCTCTTTCGCGATCTCCCTGCTCCATTCCACCGTAAAAAACACCGTGCGAAATATTGTTTTCAGCCAAGTAATCGCTCACGCGCTGAATCGAATCTTTAAAGTTGCAGAAGACAATTCCGTTTTGTCCGTCAAGGTGAGCCAACAAACTCACCAATGTTTCCAGCTTATCTTTCGATGGCGAAAGCACTTTTTTAATTTCAAGGTTATTGCTTTTGCCTTTTAAGAAATCGAGTGTTACAGGATTATTCAACCGAACAAAACCCGGAACATTAACACCTTGCGTGGCTGATGTCAATACTTTTTTGGTGACTTTCGGAAGCAAGCGTAAAATGTCTTTCATCTCGGCTTCAAAGCCAACTTCTAATGATTTATCAAACTCGTCTAACACCAATGTTTTGATGTAGCGCGTGCTAAATGCTTCTCTGCGCAGGTGATCTGCTACCCTACCGGGTGTTCCGATCAAGACAGCCGGACGGTGTTTGATTTCAATTCTGTCTTTTGATCCGGTTCTGCCGCCATACACCGCATTGACTTTAAAGCCACTGCCCATTTCGCGCATGACCTGCTCAATCTGAATGGCCAATTCGCGCGAGGGAACAATGATCACCGTTTGGATTTCGTCTACGTTTTCGTCCAATTCCTTAATCAAAGGCAATAAAAAAGCCAGCGTTTTACCCGTTCCGGTAGGCGACAACAAAACAACGGCATGATTATTCGCAATGGCATCTTGCGCCTCTAACTGCATAGGGTTTAACTCTTCAATACCCAACTTGGCCAATATGGCTTCCTGACTTTTTACTGCTGTAGACATGCCGCAAAGGTAGGCGTTTGAAAGGCATTGTGAGATGACTTCATCTTGGTAATGAATGAAAATCGGTATAGCTTCGTAAGTAGTGGAAAATAGAAGTCCCCAACAATTAAAACAACCTTGTGACTGAAAAAGAAAAAATGCTTCGCGGAGAAGTGTACAACACCAGAGATCCTGAGCTGATTGAGATGTATCATACCGCAAGAAGGCTCTTAAAAGCATACAATGCACTGGATGCAAATTTGACACAGGAACGTGAAACGATTTTAACCGAACTGCTCGAGTTTAAAGGAGATGGTGTTTGGATTGAAGCTCCTTTTTTCTGCGATTACGGAGAAAATATCTCCATTGGAGAAAACACGTTTGTAAATACAAACTGTATGTTTTTGGACGATAACAAGATAACGATCGGAAAAAACGGACTAATTGCACCTTATGTTCAACTAGTTACAGCCAGTCATCCGTTAAAAGCAGCTGAAAGAATCATCGAAAACGACACTACTTCTCGCTATTTGACATCAACACAACCCATAAAAATTGGTGATAACGTTTGGATCGGTGGCAACTCTGTTGTTTTACCGGGTGTAACCATTGGAAACAATGTTACAATTGGTGCCGGAAGTGTTGTTACGAAAACGATACCAGACAATGTGCTTGCTCTGGGAAACCCTTGTAAAGTGATCAAACAATTATAGCATGAAAACCAAATACATTTACCTCTTAACCGCACTACTGGGTACGGTTATTCCCTATGCTCATTTTGGCCAGTTCTTATGGGAGAATGGTTTTGCACCAGATGCGTTTTTCACCCAAATGACTGAAAGTAACATTGCCGCTTTTTTCACTTGGGATGTGGTGATCTCAACCATAGCAGTTATTACGCTTGTTTTTACCGAAGGAAAAAGAAAAGGAATGAGCAACCTGTGGCTATACGTGTTTTTCAATTTAACCGTTGGAGTTTCTTTAGCACTGCCCGCTTTTCTTTATGCACGACAATTAAACGATGAGAAAAAATGAAACAGTTTCTTCTTTTTCTATTTTCAATTTTATTGTTCTATAACGGCTATGCTCAGCCCAAAACACCTGAAGGTTTTGGACTTACCTCCTACCGTCTTAATAACGACAGTTTAGGAGAAATTAATTTCTACGTCACAAAAAATGGAATTGAAAACAGTAAGCCTTTGTTAATCTTACTCGATGGGTCAGGGCATTACCCTTTGTATTCTTTGGTGAAGAAAGAAGATGGTTCTCAACAAATTTCAAAAACAGTTCCGTTCAGGTACAACTCCCTTTCTGAAAAATACCATGTGGTGTTAATTTCAAAACCCGGAATACCGTTCATGGATAGCTTAAATGCTGAATCTTATAGTGAGTTTATAAGGAGATATCAGCCCTCTGAGGTTTACACCGAAAATTTAAGTTTAGAATGGCGTGCAGCAGCAGCATCTAGTGTTATTGATCACTTGTCAAATGAATTACAAACAAACGAACAAGTTATTGCTATCGGCTATTCGGAAGGAGGACAAGTAGTTCCAAAACTTGCTACAATTAATAACAAGGTGACAAAAATTGTAACCATTGTTGGTGGAGGGCTAAACCAACTCTATGACTTTATAACCGCAGAAAGGTTAAAAGCTCAAAAAGGAATAATTAGTGCAGATAGTGCACAGGCTGAGATTGAAAACCTGTTTTCAATCTTTCAAGATATTTATACCCATCCGCAGGCTACTGATAGGTTTTGGTTGGGTCATACTTACAAACGATGGGCTAGTTTTTCAAATGACATTCCCCTAGACAATATGATAGCATTAGACATTCCTATTTTGTTAATTGCCAGTGGAAACGACAAAAACTCTCCCATTACAGGGCTAGATTATGTACCGTTAGAATTTTCACGAAGAAACAAGAACAATTTAACGTATAAGGTCTACCCCAATTGTGACCATTGGTTCAACAACACAAAAGAAAACATCAACAAGATGCCTGAAATGATGGATTATGTAATTGACTGGCTAGGAAAATAAAATACAGTTTGGTGGTATTCACCTTAAATCAACTGGTACTTATTCAATTAAAACACTCCTTATTTTTCAATCATCCCATTAGATAGAATATAACTGGGAAATACCTACTGAACTGATCTCTTTTTTAGGTGTATTTACCATTATGAAACACCTGAACCTATATGTCTTTTTCCTGCTAATGCCTTTTACTGCTCTTGCTCAAAAAACGGAGCAACAAATATCCTTTGCTCAAGAGTCAAAACCACATGCTTACTATGTGGAACAAGCAGAACTTTGGGCAAAAGAACTGGCTCAAGACAGCCTGTCTGAAAATGCATGGTACAATTACTTTAGGGCATGCAGAAACGCACACGGAACGGCCGATTGGAAATCTGATTTTGTACGGGAATCTCCTTACCTTATGGAAGGTGAAACTATTGTTCAGCTCATTCACAAACACATTCCCAATACATTTACAGACCATTACCTTTCTTATCTAACCAACGGAATTGGAACAAGTCATTCTGAAGACTTACTTAAAGCATACTCCATGAATCCTAACTTTCCGGGGATTCATTCAAGTGTAATCTCTTATGCCGAAAGCAGCATGGATTATTCTCTGAGGAAGAAAACAAACAGAACATGGTATCCAACAAATTACATCTCCAGCCAACTTTTAAATTATAGTTACAACGTTCTTATGTCTCTGGACTCAAATGCTATATTATTTGTACAACACGATAACGATACCTATCCCACATGGATGCTGCAAGATGCATTGGGCGTAAGAACAGATGTGAAAGTCATTAGCATTGATTTTTTGCTTTTGGAAAACTACCGGGAAACGGTATACGACCAATTAAACATTCTTCAACTGGACTTAGAAGATATTGATAGTGACGAATACCATCAAAACTGGGAAAAGGTAGTTGCACACATCATTACCAACTATACAGGTTCAAGGCCAGTTTATTTTGGGATGACTTTATTCAACCACCTGTATGCTGATTTTGAAAACCAGCTTTTTGTTTCGGGGTTAGCCCTTCGCTATTCTGAAGAGAAACAGCAACTTGCCGCTTTTAACAAGAAACTTTATGAAGCTATTTTCCTACTGGATTACCTTACTCATCATTTCGGGTATGACAAGAATCAGGGAAATGTTAACCACCAAAACATCAACTATATCAGTTGTTTTAAAATCGTTTATGATCACTATGTTGCAGAAGGAAAAGACGATGAAGCCACACAAGTAAAATCGCTTGCATTGGCTATTGCCAACCAAACCAAGAATCCCGAATTGGTTACGCATATTGAAAACGAATTCAACAGAAAATAGGAGGCAATAAAAAAGTCTTTCCACAAATAATAAATCAGTAAAACAACTGTACATTTAGCACATTCGGAACAGCTGTTTGAAAGAGGGTTTCCCAAAACCCAAGAACCTATAGCCAAGACCTTTACACTTTATTTATTGCACAAATGATACATCCAAAAACAGAATTAAAATACATCAGCAATGAAATTGGCTACGGTGTTGTTGCCACAGCATTTATTCCTGCCGGAACCATTACCTGGGCTTTAGACAAATTAGACCGTGAATTTAGCCCAACAGAATTTCAAGAAATGGAACCCATTTACCAAACCATTTTAGACACTTACACCTTTAGAAACAATAAAGGCAACTTTGTGCTGTGCTGGGATAATGGACGTTACGTTAACCATAGTTTTAATTCAAATTGCCTCACAACAGCCTATGACTTTGAAATTGCGATACGCGACATTCACCCCGGAGAGCAATTAACCGATGATTATGGTTACCTCAACATTCCATCTCCTTTTCGTGGGATAGATGAAGGAACAAAACGTAAAATTGTGTATCCTGATGATTTGGTGAAGTACTACAAAGTGTGGGACAAGAAAATTGCTAAAGTCTTTGGGAAAATAACAACTAATGATCAACCGTTAAAACCGTTAATTGCTACTGAAATGTGGCACAAAATTCAATTGATTATCGAAGGCAAAGCTCAAATAGATTCTATTTTAGCCAATTATTACAACGCTCAAACAAAATCTGAAAACGGGTAAATGACCTATTCAACACACATCACCGAATTAAACGAGAAAGGCTATTCTGTTACTGCCCCACTCTATTCTGAACATGAAGTAGCTCAAATTTTAACGTGTATTGAAAACGCAGAACAAAACGAAAAAGCATTCCTAAAAACAAACGACTTATTTGCCATTCGACAGCTTTTAAAACATGTCCCCAAACTTAACGAAGTGCTCTTCAACAAAAACTTGAAAGCACTCGTTTCTTCTATTTCGGCAAACACCTATTTTTTAACTAAAGCCATTTATTTTGACAAGCCCAGCAATTCTAACTGGTTTGTAGCCTATCATCAAGATTTAAGTATTTCTGTTGATCGAAAAGTAGCTGTAGACGGCTATACCAACTGGACATTCAAGAAGGAACAATACGGTGTTCAGCCTCCGCTCAATATTTTACAAGACACTGTCACCATCCGTATTCATTTGGATACCACAAATGAAAATAACGGTGCCTTGAAAGTGATTCCAGCCTCTCACTTGCATGGAATTATTCGCATGGACTCAAAAGAAGGTTTAAACTTTGAAAACGAACACATTTGTAATGTTACAAAAGGTGGTGTAATGTTAATGAAGCCTTTAACTTTGCATGCCTCCAACAGAACAACAAACGGAAAACAAAGACGTGTTATTCACTTGGAATTCAACAAACAAAAATTGCACTCACCCCTCAATTGGCTAGAACAGCATACCGTAAATTTCATAACATAACAACTAAAAATGAAAAAACTAATCCTCATTCTACTCGTTCTTTTTGTCGGCTTTTTCTTCTCTTTTTTTGAAATCGATTTCGGAGGTAAAAACAAAATGGATTTTGTGGAAGATTACAAAGAAAAGATCGGATACACTGCGTATAAAGCCGAGCAAATTTTCTCTACCAACCCAGACAACGAAGGGCTGAAACTAACCTTTACCGAGTGTTCTATAGATTCTAACAGTATGGTAGATTTTAAGGCCATTAGCAGAGCAATAGCTGTAGAACTCAACGAAGAATTGAATACGGAAAATCAATTTAAAAACATCATACTCGTATACGAACCAAAAGACAAAAACAAAGCCGGCATTAACCAGCTGAAATATACGTTTGTGGCAAGTTTACTGGAAAACAACTAGTTCAAATTAGTTCCAATCAATACAACCATGAAAGACTTTTTCAAAGACATTTACACCTATCAGCACCACTACAACCAACAATTGGCCGATTTAATGAGCAACAACAAGACTCAAGTATCCAACCAGTCAATCACATGGTTTTCTCACATTATTAATGCCCATCGGTTTTGGATTTCAAGAATTGAAGGCACTGCCGCCATCGATCTTCATAAGATCAACACCATTGATGAAAACAAGTCTATAGACACTGCTAACTACAACAAAACACAAGAACTGATTACGCAGAGAGACATCAGCCAAATTATCACCTACAAAAATTCAAAAGGCATTCAATACACCAATTCGCTTCAAGAAATTTTGTTCCACGTTTCAAACCACCATACCCACCACAGAGGGCAAATCATTGCCGATTTAAGAAAAAACGGAGTTACCGATCCTTTTGCTTCAGATTACATTGTGTACAAAAGGTAGCTTGTTTATCACACGCCTTTTCCCAAACCTTAATACAAGGAGCTATTCACACTTAATTTAGAGCAAATACACTATAAAGGGGATAAACAGTAAAACAAAACGTGTAATTCGCTAATTATACGTATTTTACCGCAAGTTTAGTTTTATTCTATTTTCTCCTATGTGCAATACCTATCGTTCCATAACCACAGCCTTTTTGGGCTTTTTACTCTTTCTTGGAACTTCTACACTTGCTCAAAACCTTGTTTTTGATTGGGCCACTCAAATAGGCGGTGGTGGCGCAAATTACTGTCGTTCTATTACAACAGATACTTCAGGAAATGTAATCAATGTAGGCAGTTTTCAGGGCTATGTTGATTTTGATCCGGGAGCAGGAACATATGGCCTCACTTCGAACGGTAACTTCGACATTTACATTCAAAAACTCGACTCTAATGGTAATTTCATGTGGGCCAATCAAATGGGAGGAATCCAAGATGATAGAGCGTATTCCGTTACAACGGATGCTATGGGAAATATATACACTACAGGTGATTTTCATGGTACTGTAGATTTTGACCCAGGCATTGGAACTCATATCCTAACATCATATGGAAACATTGATGTTTTTATTCAAAAGCTCGATCCCAACGGCAATTTGTTATGGGTGAAACAAATTGGCGGACAAATAAATAATTATGCATTTGCTTTAACAATTGATAATTCAGGAAATATATACACTACAGGGCATTTTTTTGGCACTACAGACTTTGACCCCAGCACGAGTACCTACAACCTCACTTCTAATGGGATAAGCGATGTTTTTATTCTCAAATTAGATGCCAATGGTAATTTTTTGTGGGTCAAACAAATGGGAGGATTTAATCAAGATATTGCTCACTCCATCACCACAGATTCATCTCGTAATGTAATTACTACGGGGGCTTTTCAAGCGACTGTAGATTTTGACCCGGGTGTTGGAATCAGCAACCTGACGTCAAACGGAAATACTGATATTTTTATTCAAAAGTTAGATTCCAACGGTAATTTTTTATGGGTGAAACAAATGGGGGGTACTTTACTAGAAGTTGGCAACGCTATTGCTACAGACAATTCTGGAAATATTTATTCAACAGGAATGTTCAGATCAACTGTAGATTTTGATCCGGGAGTCGGTATCAGTAACCTTTCTGCCTATGGGTACACTGATACATACATTCAAAAACTCGACTCCAATGGTAATTTAATTTGGGTAAAGCAAATAGGAGGCAGTTTGAGTGATTCAGGTCAAGGTATCACAACAGACAATATGGGAAATGTTTTCATTACAGGGTCTTTTCAAGGAACTGTAGACTTTGACCCCGGTATTGGAACAAGCAACATATCTTCTAATGGAATGACTGATTTTTTCATTCAAAAGTTAGATGCTAACGGCAATTTACTATGGGTAAAGCAAGTGGGCGGAGCTGCTACAGATATCAGTTACACCATAACTTATGACAATTTAGGGAACATCTATACAGGAGGATACTTTTACTACATTGTAGATTTTGATCCCGGAGCTGGCATCAATAACATGGGTTCAAACGGTTCTTATGATGGTTTTGTGCTCAAGCTCAGCTCTTGTGACATTTATACCGGAACGGATGTAATTACAGCATGTGATAGCTACACTTGGATTGATGGAAATACCTATACCTCTAGTAACAACACAGCCAAAGATACATTGGTTAAAGCAAACGGGTGCGACTCTATCATTACCCTCAACCTTACGATTCTCAATTCTAGCTATTCTACAGATTACATTACGGCTTGCGACAGTTTTACGTGGATGGATGGAAATACGTATACAACCAGCAACAACACGGCTACAGATACATTAACCAACGCTGCAGGGTGCGACTCTATCATTACCCTGGATTTAACCATTTACAACACTTCATATTCAACAACTGTAATTACAGCATGTGATAGCTTTACGTGGATTGATGGCAACACCTACACGACCAGTAACCACACTGCCATAGACACTTTAACCTCAATAACCGGATGTGATTCTATTGTTGCTCTTGATTTAACCATTCTGAATGCTACCTATGCCACAGAGCAAATTTCGACTTGTGACAGCTATACCTGGATAGATGGAAACACCTATACAACCAGTAACAACACGGCTACAGATACGTTAACCAATGCTGCCGGGTGCGATTCGATCATTACCTTAGATCTAACCCTTTTAACACCAACAAGTGCTATCGATAGCGTTACAGGATGTAACAGCTACACATGGATTGATGGGAATACTTATACAGCAAATAATACCACAGCAACCTATGTTTTAACCAACACTGCGGGGTGTGATTCAACCATTACTCTCCACCTCACAATAGATACGCTTAACGCCACAATCAACTACATCAACGGCAACACATTACAAGGCACTATTGAGGGCTATTACAACCACTTTGAATGGGTAGAATGTTACGGCAACAATGTATATGCTTCTGTAGCGGTAGATTCTTCGCTTACCTTTTCTGCTCAATACGAGGCCAGTTATGCCTTAATGGTTTTCAGCCCTAACGGATGCATTGATACTTCAAGTTGTTTGTCGTTATTAGCTACCGATGTAGCAACCCTTGCCAACAAAAATGAAATCACACTCTTCCCTAATCCAAACAATGGTAATTTTACTATAGACTTTGGTAATAAAATACAAAATGCCACAATTACAGTACGCACCATTAACGGGCAAATTACGCACCAACAACATGTGTTTTTTGCACATCAGGCAACTGTAAAGTTGAACACCGCCAAAGGCATTTACTTGTTAGAGGTCTCTTCGGAACAAGAGCCTGCTAAAACCTTTAAACTGGTTGTACATTAAATAGCTTTTCCTACTCCACTTTGAAAGCATAACATCACAAGGCTTTAATTGGAAAAGAATAAAGCAATAGCCCCAAAAGCATTCTTAAAACTGTTCAAACTTTGTTGTTGGCAATTCGCTTACTACTCCCTATTCCTTTTCTCCTTCTCTTAACGCTCTAACACCAACTAAAACACTCATTCACAACACCTTCCCATTCAATCACTATTTGCATTCATCCCAATAAGGCATAAAAAAGAAGCATTGATCAATCAATGCTCAAAATTGATCAGTTCACGCACATCAGCATTTCCTGCCCCTGCATTTCGCGCTACATTTAAATTGTTGCAACAACAAAATAGGCACTTACACATCAGTTTATCAACAACTTACGACAAAACTTCCATTTTGTTAAATCATAAATCTCCCTTAAAACATGAAGAAATTTCACATTATAATTTACACCTCACTATTAGTACTCATGTGCATGACCTCTGCCTCTTTTGCGCAAGTCCAAAAAGGACA
>CERC01134238.1_pt1 | contig 10945 bp, 10 predicted proteins | sample 530921 | NCBI WGS metagenome assembly CERC01 (sample SAMEA2621099, study PRJEB7988) | marine metagenome | isolation source: saline water (ENVO:00002010), including
ATAACGCCAGACTATTTCAAAGAAAACACGTAAAATAATGAAAAAAAATTCGTTGTTATTTAGTTAAGTCATGATCAAAAACGCAAATATTCATTTTAATCACCTTGGTACACCCGTCGCCGATGAATTTGGCGATGTTTATTTCTCCAATGACGATGGCTTAGCTGAATCGCATTATGTGTTTTATCAACAAAACAATATCTCGCAACGATTACAAAATCATGACCGCAACCACTTTGTGATTGCCGAAACGGGCTTTGGTACAGGGCTTAACTTTTTAAACACATGGCAGCATTTTGCTGCTCACCTTGATAGGCAGCATGCAGAGCAAGAAGTTCAAAATCAACACGACCTTAATCTAAATAACTCCGTTAAACGCTTACATTTTATCTCGTTTGAAAAATATCCAATTAAACGTGATGATCTTGCTGATGCACTCAAGGCATGGCCTACACTAGCCCTTTATAGTGAACAACTTATTGCAAACTACCCTATCAATTTAGCGGGATGTCACAGGCTCGAGTTTGCTAATGGCCGTGTTGTACTTGATCTCTACTTTGGCGATGTACAAGACAGCATTGATGCTATGAGCTATACAAGTGAAGGCATCATTGATGCTTGGTACCTCGATGGCTTTGCCCCCAGTAAAAACCCCGATATGTGGCAACAGAGCCTATTTAATAAAATGCGCACTATTTCGCGCAGTAAAGCCACCCTTGCCACCTTCACCGCAGCAGGATTTGTAAGACGAGGTTTAATAGAGGCTGGCTTTACTATAGGCAAAGCGAAGGGCTATGGTAAAAAACGTGAAATGCTCATTGGCGAATTAGTAAAGCCAAATGAGCAACAATCTGCTCCTGCTTATTTTTCTCACCAGACGAGCAAGTTAAACAATGTGGCTGTGATTGGCGGCGGTATAGCCAGTAGCAGCGTACTGTATTCACTGGCTAAAAGAGGGATTAGTACCTCATTATTTTGCCAAGATGAAGCACTTGCCATGGGCGCTTCACATAATGTTCAGGGCGCTGTTTACCCGCACCTACAAGCCAAGAACTCACCGCATAGCGAAATGTTTGCCCATAGCTTTTTATATGCTATGCGCCTTTATCAGCAATTACTTGATGCTGGCTTTGACTACCCTCACCAATGGTGTGGTGTGTTACAACATGCAGTAAAACAAGGCCTTGCCGATAAGCATCAAAACCTTGCCAATAAAGAGCTCTGGCCAACTGAACTAATGCGTAATGTTAGCGCCTGCGAAGGTGATGAAATTGCTGGTGTTGACACAGGCTATTCAGGTGTATTTTTTGAAAAAGGCGGCTGGGTCAACCCACCTGCACTGGTAACAGCACTATTTAATGCGGCCAACTCACTAAGCACGATTAATAGTCATTTTAATTGCCATATTAAACAGCTCGAAAAAACCGCCGCAGGTTGGCTTTTACATACACAAGAGCAAACATTTGGCCCATTTAGCGATGTGATTAATTGTGCAGGTGAGCACAGCGACCAATTTAGCCAAACTCAAACATTACCCGTTGTAGGCGTTCGAGGGCAAGTTTCACATGTTCAAGCTAGTACGTCATCAAAGCGCTTAAAAACCGTACTCTGTCACAAAGGCTATTTTACACCTGAATATCAAGGCCATCACTGCATGGGAGCGACATTTGAAAAAAACTCGAAAAGCCGCGAAGTAAAACAGCAAGACAACCAAACAAACCGCGAGCAATTACTTAGCTTTTACCCAAGCAGCGAGTTTGCCAACTCCTTAGGTGAGATAACCGCAGCAAAAGCCGCGGTAAGATGTACCTTTATTGATCATCTGCCTATGGCTGGTGAATGGGCAGAGCAAAGTGACTATACCAGCGCTTTTGCTAATTTAAGGCTAGGTAAACGCTATCAATATCAAACCTTAGAAAAACCTCAGCAAGGGCTGCATATACTTACAGGATTTGGGGCGAGAGGACTCTGTAGCGCTCCTTTATGTGCCGAGCATTTAATTGCCTGCTTGAATGATGAACCAAGACCATTTAGCGAGCGAGTAAGCCAAGCGATTCACCCTGCTCGCTTTATAGTGCGTGACCTTATTCGCAATAAAATTTAACAAGGGGCTTACAAGCCCCTGCCATGTTTAATTCGTTAATCGTTCAACAAGCTCTACTCGCCTATTAAGCTGACGACCTAAGTCGTTTTTGTTCGTTGCGGCAGGTGCATAGGGCCCTACACCGTAGCCTGTTAAACGCGATTCTTTAATACCGTATTGAGCCACAAGTGCTTTAACAACGGCTTTGGCACGTTTGGATGACAGCCTTAAGTTATACTCAGGGCTGCCTTTATCATCGGTGTGACCAACCACGTACAGGTTTAAACGTTTATTTTTATTTAAAACATCAGCAATCACTTTTAATGATTCCGCTGACTCAGGCTTGATATCTGCTTTGTCGTAATCAAAGAAAATACCATAAATAGCCGCTTTCCCTTTTTGCTCTAGTTGTTTTAATACCTGATCGGGGTTGGTTTTAACTAGACCCTCTTGTAATGGCTCTGTTCGAATGACAACAAGTTGAACACGCGTGTTACCTTGGTAGTTACCAACAAAAAAACCGACATACGTTGTTTGATTCTCGACTGTACTTTTCATTAGCTGATAACGGGGCTGACGGTGATAGTTGTACACCTGTTTTATTGCTATATGATCGCCGAGCGCTTGTATTGCTTTTCTGTCCTTGCCACAGGTTTGGTGCTCACAACTAAACACCGTTTCAAAGCCTTCTTTCGTCAATGCTGACACATAGTTGTGATAAATTTTAAGTGTTGATACTTGCCTAATTACATAGGTAATGCGGGTAATATCCCCTGTCACTTTTTCAACAGGTAATTGTTTAGTGTTTGTATCGAATGCACCAACTGGCAACGAAAACTCTTCATAGTCAATCTGTTCATATGATTCGATATAACTACCAGGGTAACGGCTTAATAATGGGTGGTCTTTAGAGCCTCTTTCATCATCTTTTGCTGCTTTAGCTACGTTGTTATTTTGCTGTTTTGCAAAGCCAGCTGCATCCGCTTTAATTAACCCTGTTTCAATCTCTTTTACTGCCACGGAAGAAACCATAACACGGGTTTTATTCTGATATTGACCAGTAAAAACCGCCACTGCAAAGTCTGGGGCTTCACCTTTCGTTGCATAAATATAATAAGGTTTACGGTGGTAATTATACGGGTTGAAATAGCTCACTGTGTCAGCAAAATCGCTGCTTGTACCACATGATTCAAGTTCACATGAGTAAGCTATTTTAAAGCCATCTGCTACGAGCGCTGCTTTATAGTTTTCAATCACTTTAAGGGTAGCCACATTCTTAATTTCATATAAATTATGACTAACATCACCAATATGCTCAGTATAACTAAAGCGATTTGCTGTTTTTTGGGTCATATCAAATTGGCTCACCAATTTAGTTTGCTCGCCTGCTAAATTAATTGAGCTTTCAAGTTCACTGTTTGGGTAAGGTGAAATAAGGGGCTTTGCCGAGATTGAATAGCTAAAAATGGCCGTTAGTAATACTAAGGCTTTTGAAAATGTTTTCACTTAGAGTCCTTTTTAAAATATCCATGTACCTAGTTTAGACTATGCCAAAATTCACTTTTTAATTCAAAGTTTGATTTACCCCCTTTAAAAATAAATAGATACCCTAAGGTCTTTAGTTAACGACGAAAATTACCCAATAGATAGAAGGAGTTTGAAATGAAAACCTTAATCATAGGTGCAAGTGGGCAAATCGGTAAAATGACCACTCAAAAAATGCTGAGCGAAGGCAATGATGTGGTGGCACTAGTTCGTGATAAAAACAAGCTAGCAGGTATTGAGCACAATAATTTAACCATTGTTGAACAAGACCTTGAAAACGACTTTAGTCGTGCTTTTGAGGGAATAGAGCAAGTGATTTTCAGCGCCGGCTCAGGTGGCGCAACGGGTGCAGACAAAACACTACTCATTGATTTATGGGCCGCAGTTAAAGCTATAAATTATGCAGTAGATGCCAAAGTGAACCATTTTATTATGGTGAGCTCAATTGGCGCAGATGCACCAGACAACATCGAAAGCAGCATTAAGCCCTATTTAGTAGCTAAGCATATGGCTGATCAACACCTCATACAAAGTGGGCTAAATCACACCATTATAAGACCAGGTACGTTACTGGATGATAAGGCCACAGGAGTGTTCACAACAACCCGACCAGCGACACGTCAAGATGCTGTTATTAATCGCGAAGACGTTGCCGACGCGTTAGTCTATATCGCGACGAAAGAGTCTAAAAACTCACAGGTTTTTGAGCTATTTAATGGCGATAAATCATTAAGCGAATTACCTGCTTTTAATTAAGTGCGTAGCTTATTCCTTGCCAAGCAAGTTGCAGGGAAAGCACAGTTAACACTAAACGAAAAATCTTTTTAAATTTGTCGGATGAAATGCGGTGCAATAATTTTAGGCCAAGCCATGTGCCTATTGCACCGCTTAAAATCATTAATATCACCAAAGGTAGCCATTGCCAAAATGCAAAGCCCACCGCACCGTATAAAATCGCTTTTAGCGTGTGCTGAACCGTCATACAGCTTGAAAAAGTGGCTGTAAACTTAAGCTTGTCGTAATTATTCACGTATAAGCAGCTACCAACCAATGGGCCACTTGCCCCCACAAACATCGAAGTAAAGCTTGTCCAAAGCCCTGCAAACACTCGCCATAGTTTTGATGTTTCTCTCAGTTTTGGGGTTACGCCCCAAAGTAAATACAACACAAACACAGCCACAACAATCTTCATTAGCTCTAGCGGGATCGATGTCACAATAGACGATGCCACTAATGCGCCCAGTACACCGCCTAATGAAAAGTATATAAACATCGCCGCATCAATATGCTTAAAGGTAAACAAAAAGCGATTGGCGTTAGAACCAAGCTGCACTAACCCATGTACAGGGATCACCACCCCCATAGGTAGCATTGACGCCATAATCACTAGCAACATTAACCCACCACCCGCACCAAACGCAGCGGAGATCATCGATGTAAAGCCGGCTACAACAATCAATACAATTGTGCTGATCGGACTTAATAACTCACCACCTAATAATTCCCAACTCATTAATTCCATTACGTCGCTTTATCATGTTATTTGATTCAAAACTAACATGCTCGGCAAAGTTAAACGACTGTTTAAACACCTCTTTAGACTAAAAGGTAATCAGTTTAAAAGCATGCAACTGGTCGGACTAGAGGTTTATTTTCATCTGCTGATGGTATATAACTAAGCACACTCAAAGATAAAATAGAAAGCATCCTGCATGGAATTAATGAACGTCAAAACACAAGGCTCTGTAGCCATACTCACCATGGCCGCAGGTGAAAATCGTCACAACCCTGCTTTTGCAAAGGCATTTTTAAACTGCCTAAATGACATTGAAGCCAACCCTGCACACAAAGCACTAGTTATTACTTCAAATGATGAGAAATCATGGAGCCTAGGCATAGACACAGACTGGCTAATGCCCGCTCTAAAAGCACAAAAGTTAGACGAAGTAAGTGGTTTTATGCACGCAATGGATGCAGTATTTAAGCGTTTATTACTATTTCCGATGCCGGTAATTGCCGCCATCAATGGGCATGCGTTTGGCAACGGCGCTATTTTAGCCTGCGCGTGTGATTTTAGATTTATGCAAAGCAGCCGTGGTTTTTTCTGCTTTCCAGAAGTAGATTTATCAATTCCGCTTTTACCAGGCATGCTAGCCTTTATTAAAAAAGCCATTCCACACTATCGTTTTAACGAAATGATGCTCACAGGCCGCCGAGTAACCGCAGGCGAACTTGCAAAAGATCATATAATCGAACAAGCCTGCGCAGACAGCGACAGCTTATTTAATACCGCCCTTGAATTTGCTAGCCAGTTCGATAAAAAACGCGCTATTTTTGCCGAGCACAAAAAGCGCCTACACAAACAAATAATCGACACCATTGATATTGAAAATAAACCCATCATCGATGCTGTGCAGTTAGTTGTGTGATGTTTATAAGTAGAGCCTCTAAACCATTAATTTTAGAGGATTTTATGTAATAAAAAAGGCCGCTCTGAGAGCAGCCTTTTTCATGTTTGGTGGAGCTGGGGGAATATTAATAGAATAAATAAAGCATTGATAAGAAAGGAAACTACAACAAGTAAAAACATAAGTTGTTACTATTATTGTTACTTTTTGCATTTGTGTGGGTTCAAATTCGTGTTTTGCAGCTGAACTGCAGTAGCTTATATCTTACAAAGCTTTGAGCTTTATGCCATTGCTTTTAATAGAACTTTGAATAAGAATGCAAAATTGCCTTAATTTTAAAGGAACAGTTATGGCGACAATAATTGAAGAAAAATTAAAAAAATGTACTAAGTGTAATAAAACAACTAAACACCACCGTAATAGCTCTAAATCTAGTGGCTTCATGTTACTAATACACCTCATACTAACTATTGCAACTGCTGGGGTTTGGCTTTTACTAGTGATCGTTTGGAAGATTATAAACAAGCCAATTGGCGGTTGGACTTGTAGTAATTGCTCTTAATCCTTTTACTAACAACTTTTAAGTCTCTAAGCGGGTTATTTAGAGACTAGCTAAACCATCATAATAAACCAATTGCTAATATAATCATGAAATACCTATAAAAGGATTAAAGATAATACGCACTCTTTTAGGGGCTAAAGAAACACACGTGCATATCTCTCCGCAAAACAGCTGTAAAGTGTTTATGTGATACTGTATTTTTATAAGCCTAAAAAGATAGGTTTTGTAAGGTTCTATTAAACTAAACTAAGTTTTACTAAGTATTAACGGCTCATACAGTTGAGGTTTTATCAGGTATAAAGGCTAGGATAATTTAGGCTTTGTGATTCCTAGAATAGCAACACTCGATAAGTTTTAAAAAATAGAGCCGTTTAAAAATCAACTTTTGACAACCTCACAGCAGTCAAAATTAGATATAAAGTGTTTAATTGCTTTGTATTGAATACAAACCTTAAAGCTTAGGTCTAACTCTACTTGAGCCGTGGTTTTTAGTTTGTGCTGGTTTATATCCCTTCCCTCTGGCTTTAGCAAGGTAAGACATACGCAATATAGCGCCTTGCCTTTTATCATGCTCATTTCGTTTGAAACGATAAAAGCAGTTTTCAGGTATCCATGGGCGAATATTTAACGTTTTAGCCATATCCAATATGTAACGGTTTAGTTTGCTTGGGTGGCGTATAACGTTTGCGTCTAGCATTAATGCCACATGATAGTGCTGTTTTTTTACCTTTTCTTGCTCTCGTGTCCAGTGGTAGCCGTAAATAGACATCTGGTAGTTAACCTTGAGAAATTTTTTTAATTGATCAAGCACAGACAAAATAAAACGGTTGTCATCCGTTTGATAGGGGATACCCACATCAAAACGAAGTACCATGACTTGACTACAATGTGATAAGACAGCCTCTAGTTGGTTAAGTATGCTTTTCATTTGAGCAGTGTATATACCTGACGGTTGCGAGCTCACTTGCCATAAGTTGCCGTTATGCTCCACGACTGGCGAGTAACTCACATACTGATAGTTCACCACCCACCCCACAGCGCTAGGTATGCTCTAAGGGTAAAGCTAAAAAGATATAGATAATATAAATAACCGATAAAAAACTGACTTAAAACCATTAGATAAACCCTTTAATCTGGTGGGTCATACGGCTATTCAGTGTCAATATTTGCATGTTCTAAACCTATTAATCTGTGTCGTTAAAGACCGCGCATTTTATGCTAATTATTCAGCCTCTCATGAATTAGAGTTTGAACATGTAGTAGTTACTAACCTTTGAGGGCTGATTTGTAGATATAAGAGAGTATTTAACGTATGATTTAAAAAGCTGGGGTCAGTTTCTACACAAACCACCAGCTTTGTATTCCTTTCGCTGATTTTGACTGCCATCTTAATCAGCTTTTATTTCTAATCGTCATTACTGGCTTTGAGCTTTTCAGATAGAAATTTAACCCGACTTATAGCCCAACCTTCGCCCCGTTCCTTAATATCTTTTATGTAGGCTTTATCTTTGCTAATTCGCCTTAGTGCATAAACACTACTTTGAACGCTTCTCTTTTGACTCTCTCTATCATTAAAAAAATCAAAAATTTGCTGATAGGTCATAAAGTGCCGAACATAATTCCCTTGCACTCTTTCACTTGTAAACTCTATGAAGTAACTTGTTTTAAGTGCGCTGGATACTGCATCTTCTTTATCTATCTCTATATCTGCATAACCTCTACCAATCGGGCTGGAACTCATACCGTTAAGCCAAGCAAGTAATAACTTTCTATGCTCTACCTCTATGCTTAAAAGCTCTTTAAACGCATCAGGGGCTTTTATCTCTAATGATTCTAATGTGATAAGCGAGTGTATGTCGTTAAAGTTAATCATTAGCCGCCTCCAAGTGAGTGTATTGTGCAAGTAAGTTTTTGCGTTTAGCTACTAACCCTTTAACGAACTCTTTTATTTGCTCATCGGTGTAGCCAGCAATAGTAACAGCAAGCGTTGCGTTTATTTCTTGCTCGTAAAAAGCTACAGCCCTTAAACCTAATTTGATTGGGGGCGGAACAAGTCCTTCGTTGATTTTTTGTTGAAATAGCGTTTTACCACATGCATATGTAGCTTGTGCTTTATCTTTGCGAATCAGATTTAATTTATTTGTCATTTAAAACCTCTAAGAATCATTATTGAACATTGTGGCTCTATTATTAAGGAGGTAAAAAATTCAAATAAGGGAATAAAAAAATAAAAATTTTCGCCTAGTCTCGCCTATTGCCTTTTAATTGCATGGGAGGACAGCCATCAGAATATTTAGCCCTAAACAGCTCAAGAAGCTCTAACCAATGCAGTCTAAGTTTTTCATCTTCATCAATTAAATTAGCAACTAAATCCTCTTTAGATTCTCCTGTATAGCTAATAACAATTGAGCGATACTCTTTTGGGTAATACTTTTCTATTGTGGAGGCTTTTATTGAAATGCTTTTAGCTGAAAGGCTTTCAACTGCTACAGCTGCATATAAACAAGCTTCACTTGTACTAGCTCCTACGGATTTAAAATATGCTACATACTTATAAGCTAAATTAAATAAATCATTTTTTATAATCTTTGTATTCTTACTTTCATCACCCAGATACCTAGCTTGGATCGCTTGATTAAAGTAAGTTTCGGCTATTTTAGGTAAAGTTACTTCCTCTGCACACAAACATAAGTACATACGCTCAATGTAAACTGGGTTTTTATCTTGTAACCAACCATGTATAGCAGTAAGAATGACATTATAAACTTCTAAACCGATCTCTCCCGATAATCTTAACCCATACAGCTCTTTTCGTGCCCAATCAAACTCATCTTCCCAACTCTGAAATTCTTTTGCTTTGCTTAAGTTATTAGTTTTATCCATTTAAACCACCTTCAATCCTTTAATACCAGCTAACGAACTACTGCCACTTGCTGCACTTTCAATGTGTTCAGACCACCAGAACATCATTTTTTTTCTACGCTCAAAGTAGTCTGTACGGTTGTATGCGCGTCTTACTTCGTTTGTATCAACATGCGCCAGTGCTGACTCGATTACATCAGGATCAAAGCCTTGTTCGTTCAAGGTTGTACTAGCAAGCGAGCGTAAACCATGCGCCACCAGCTCACCTTTAAAACCCATGCGCTTAATTGCTGCGTTTGCGGTTTGCACATTTGCATGGCTGCGGGGGTTTCTATCAGCGGGAAATACATATTCGCGATGTTGGCTAATAGGTTTCATTACATCGAGTAAGGCGAGTGCCTGCGGGGTCAGCGGTATACGTTGTTCAATGCCCTTTTTCATTTGCTCGGCGGGGATAACCCAAACGCCTGTATTAAAGTCTATATCTTGCCATTTAGCCGTTGCAGCCTCATTTGGGCGCGTCATGGTGTGTAACTGCCATTCTATTAAACAACGTGTTGGTAGCTTGATGCTAGCGCGGTTTAACGCGCTCATTAGCTCGGGTAGCCTATCAGGGTTAATAGACGGCATAGCTGTTTTTTTCGGTGCTTGAAATGCTTGTCGAATGTTTGTAAGTGGATTAGCCTCAATAAGCCCACAGTTAACCGCGTGAACCATTACCTCGTTAATGCGTTGGCACAACCTTTTGACGGTTTCTAAACTGCCCTTAGCTTCTATGGGGCGCACTAGCTCTATTACTTGAAATGCTTTTAGCTTGCTTATTGACTCATTACCAAACGCAGGAAAGGCATGGTTAGATAATAAATTTAAAGCGGCTTGTGCTGTTTGTGGTTTTATTTCTGTTTTCTTTTTTTCGTACCACATTAAAGCAACCGCTTTAAATGTTTGCAAGTGAGCTTCTTTTGCCTGCTTTTCTTCTAGCCGGCGCTGGTGGATAGGATCGATATTATCAAGCACTAAGGCTTTATATTTTTTATGACTTTCGCGAGCTTTAGCAAGACTAACATCAGGATATGAGCCAAGCCCCATATTGCTACGCTTTTTTATCACGGGTACGGTGTAGTTATATACCCAAAATTTACCACCGCTGGGTTTTATCCGTAACTTTAAGCCACCACCATCAGCAAGGTGGTATTCCCCGAGTCTTGGTTTAGCTGCTTCAACTTGTTTTGCATTGAGTTTATGAATAGCCATTTGTAACAACGATCCCTATGTAATTTTCCAGTTGTTACGTTTAGTGTTACAACAAACCGCGGTTGTTACAAGTTTCAAACGGTCATTAATGGTTATACGATGGGCATAAAAAAACCCGCAAGGCTTGAATTAACTAGCTCTGCGGGTCTTTAATGGTTTTTAGCAATGTATCTAAAAACCTGTGTTGGTGGAGCTGGGGGGATTTGAACCCCCGTCCGAAAAGCCTCGACC
>CERC01029965.1_pt1 | contig 10882 bp, 7 predicted proteins | sample 530921 | NCBI WGS metagenome assembly CERC01 (sample SAMEA2621099, study PRJEB7988) | marine metagenome | isolation source: saline water (ENVO:00002010), including
AATCTGTTTATGAAAAAGTTAGCAGTTATTATTTCGAGTATGCTTCTGTCAACTGCCGCGACTGCTGCGGATAGTTACCAATCAATCAGCCATTTAGGATACATGGACACCGATGGCAACGACACAGTAAGTGTTGATTCAACGTATTACTTCGCGCCAAAGAAAACGATGGGTCCATACGACCAGTTTGAATACATCAACAAAACAACCAATGTATTTGGTTCTTACTCTGATGACGACTTTGGTGATGTAACTAACATCGGCGGTGAGTACTTCGTACAAGATTTTGTAATCGGTGCGGGTTACAGCAACTACGATTACGGTTCAGACACTGATTTATTCAATGTGTCTGCAGGTTACTTCTTTAATCCTAACCTTCTTCTTAAAGCGACATTTATCGACGTAGAAGACGGTGATAACACAGTAATGTTTGACCTTAAATATAATCACCAGCTTAACAGCACTGATTACTTAGGTTTCACATTCACAGCTGACGATGAGTTTGATTACCGTGCTGTAAATGCAAAATACTTCATGGATCTTCAACAAGGTAACTACTTAACAATTGAAGGTACTATTGCTGATACAGATGATAGCGGTAGCTCTTGGGAACTAGGTTCTAACTACTACTTCTCTAAAGCAACATCAGTATTTGTAACGTTTAACAAAGAAGATGACTACAGCTTTGGTGCACAGCACTTCTTTAACAAAAACGTTGGCTTAAAAGCAGGTTATGCAAACAACTGGGATGACTCAGATTACGATGCATACTTCGCAAACGTAAGCTTACAGTTTTAATCATTAATTTGATGACATAAAAAAGCCCGCATTATGCGGGCTTTTGCGTTTTTATTATTACCAACCGCACTGGCGGCCTTTATTTTGCTCATCAAGGTATTTTTGTAACGGTGCAAAGTAATCTAAGATTGCTGTTGCATCCATTTCTTCTTTACCAGTGATAGTGGCAAGGGCTTCTTGCCATGGGCGGCTTGAGCCCATTTCTAACATTGCATTTAGTTTTTCACCCGCCTCAGCAGAGTTGTAAACTGAACAGCGATGAATCGCTTCTTTATTACCGGCAATTTCACATAAACTTCTGTGGAAGTCGAATTGTAAAATGTGCGCTAAGAAATAACGTGTATAAGGCGTGTTACCCGGTACGTGATACTTAGCACCTGGATCGAAGTCTGCTTCGCTACGTGCGATAGGCGCTTGTACACCTTGATATTTTTCGCGTAACTCCCACCACGCTTTGTTGTAGTTCTCTGGCGTTACTTCACCTGAGAAAACTTTCCAGCGCCATTGGTCTACTAATAAACCAAACGGGATAAACGCTACTTTGTCTAATGCCATTTTCATTAATAGGCCGATATCTTTAGATTCATCAGGCACTTCGTCTAATAAACCAATTTCTTTCAAATAACCTGGTGTCACAGAAAGAGCAATGGTGTCACCAATCGCTTCGTGGAAACCATCGTTCGCACTTTCTTGATAATAAATAGGTTGCGTGTTGTACGCGCGTTGGTAGAAATTATGACCTAACTCATGGTGAATAACAGAGAACTCTTCACCTGTACGTTGAATACACATTTTAATACGTAGGTCGTCTTTACTATCTATGTTCCATGCTGATGCATGACACTGTACGTCACGATCTTGTGGTTTAGTGAATAATGAGCGCTCATAGAAGGTATCTGGCAATGGTGCAAAGCCCATTGATGTAAAGAACTTCTCGGCACCACGTACCATTTTAAGTTCGTCGTAATCGTGTTCAGCTAATAGTTCTGTAACGTCATAACCAGGATCTGCATTCTCTGGTGCTACAACATCGTAAATGTTACCCCAAGTTTGTGCCCACATATTACCTAGCAGGTGTGCTGGGATAGGTTGGTCTTGAGGTACTTTATCTTCGCCATATTTTTCACCTAACTTGGCACGAACATGACAATGTAATGAATCATAAAGCGGTTTAACTTGGCCCCAAATACGGTCAAGTTCTTTTGCAAAATCATCGGCTGGCATATCGTATTTACTACGCCACATAGCGCCTGTATCTGCATAGCCTAGCTCTTTTGCACCTTCATTGGTCAGTGCAACTTGTTGCTCATAAAGGGGGCGCATAGGTTTTGAAACTTGACGCCAACCTTGCCATAAATCAAGCAATTCATTGTAATCACGACTCGTTGCCATTTTAGCTGTCATTTCGCCAAGGCTTAAACAGCTACCATCTTCTTTACAGTATTTACCTTTGCCATAAATGCCTCCTAACTCAGCCACTAATTGTGAGAGCTTTGCTGTTTTTTCAGCATCTTGTGGTGCAGGTAAAGTGAGCGCTAGTTTAAGTTTATCTAGTTTACGACGTGCATCATAATCAAGCTCTAAACTATCAAATTTTGCAGCTTCATTTGCTAGGCGGACTACGGCTTCGGTCATTTTGCGATTTACTTCAGCAGATAATTCAGCAGTATCGTGAGTGATGAAGTTGGCATAAATCCATTCAGCGCGACTTGATTCTAAATATAGTGCGCTTAATTCTTTTTCAGTATCGGCGATAAATTTATCAGCATCTTGTGCTGTTACTTGGCTTGATTTGACTTCAGCAGTTGTTGTTTTAGTGCTCGTAGCGTCGTCATTACAGCCAGTAAGCGCTAATGCACTTGCGACCATTAATGCGCTGATGCTCAGCTTATATGGAGTCTTCATTTTTATTCCCTAGAAGTTTGTTGTTTTTTATTGCTTTAGCATAATAGCAGTGTCTTACTAAACCACAAACAGTGCGTACTAAAACAACTGAAGTTACCGCTGCTTACGTTGTATTTATGGCACGATCAGTCATACTTGAGAAAACTGACTTAAATAAAAGGATTGCACAATGACGACCGTAATTATTTTGCTATTGGTTGCTGTAATTGTGATTTTTGCAGTGAAAGACATTCGCATTAATCTTGTTACGCGGCCCACGTTTAGTATGTTTAAAAAAGTGTTGCCACCTTTATCTCAAACAGAACGCGAAGCGATGGAAGCGGGCGATGTGTGGTGGGATGGTGAGTTATTTAGCGGTAACCCCGATTGGCAAAAATTACACGGTTTTCCCAAGCCTGAATTAAGTGACAAAGAGCGCGCATTTATGAGCGAGCAAGTCGAAACCTTGCTAGCCATGCTTGATGATTATCAAATCGTGCAAAAAGATAAAGACCTACCAAAAGAAGTCTGGGATTACTTAAAAAAAGAAGGCTTTTTTGCTCTAATTATTCCAGAAGAGTTTGGAGGGAAAGAGTTTTCAGCAATCGCTAACTCAACGATTGTAGCGAAAATTGCCACCAAAAGTTTAACTGCAGCAGTTACGGTAATGGTGCCAAATAGTTTAGGCCCCGGTGAGCTGCTTTTACATTACGGTACTAAAGAGCAACAAGAGCGTTGGTTACCAAGCTTAGCTAAAGGTGATGATGTGCCTTGTTTTGCTTTAACAGGCCCTGAGGCCGGATCGGATGCGGGCAGTATTCCTGATACAGGTGTGGTTTGTAAGGGCATGCATAACGGTGAAGAAGTTATTGGCTTAAAACTCAACTGGTCAAAACGCTATATCACCCTTGCACCCATTGCTACAGTACTTGGTCTTGCATTTAAAATGTACGACCCAGATGGCTTATTAGGTGATAAAAAAGAGCTCGGTATTACTTGTGCGCTCATTCCTACAGACCATGAAGGTGTGCAAACTGGCGAGCGTCATTATCCGCTGAATATGGCATTTATGAATGGTACCACCTACGGTAAAGATGTATTTATACCACTTGATTGGATTATTGGTGGTGAAAAGGGGGCTGGTAGAGGTTGGCGTATGCTAGTTGAATGTTTAAGTGCAGGCCGTGGTATTTCGTTACCGGCACTTAGCACCGCAACAGGTCATTTAGCGTCAAGAATGACATCGGCTTATGCAACAGTGCGTCAGCAGTTTGGTGTTTCGATTGGTCAATTTGAAGGTGTGCAAGAGGCACTCGCACGTATTGGTGGCTTGACTTATATGCTAGAGTCAGCAAGGTTAATGACTGCTGGAGCGATTGATTTAAAACTGAGCCCTTCGGTTGTTACTGCAATAGCTAAATATCATATGACTGAAATGGGGCGTACGGTGATGAATGATGCCATGGATATTCATTCAGGCAAGGGAATTCAAGTGGGGCCTAATAACTATTTAGCCCATGGTTATATGGGGATCCCCGTGTCAATTACCGTTGAAGGTGCAAACATTTTAACTCGTAACTTGATGATATTTGGTCAAGGTGCGACTCGCTGTCATCCGTTTGTTTTAAAAGAAATGGAAGCAGCCGCAATGGAAGATCATGATGTTGCATTGAAAGAATTTGACTCGTTACTGCTTCAGCACATTCTATTTGCTGTAAGCAATGCAGGCATGGCATTTGTACATGCTTTAACTCGCAGTTATTTTGCAAAAGCGCCGGTGTGTGGGGCAACCTCGGTGTATTACAAACAATTAAGCCGTATGAGTCGTGGCTTAGCGTTTTGTACAGATGTCGCCATGCTAGTGTTAGGGGGCGAGTTAAAACGTAAAGAGATGATCTCGGCGCGTCTAGGCGACGTGCTTAGCCATTTGTATCTTGCATCATGTGTTTTGAAGCGCTATGAAGACGAAGGGCGTCAACAAGCAGATTTACCTTTTGTAAAATACGCGGTTGAGCATTCGCTATTTTGTATTGGCCAAGCATTCGATGGTTTCTTTAAGAACTTCTCTAACCCTGTGGTCAATTTCTTATTAAAACGCATTGTGTTCCCTGTGGGAAATCATTATCACCGTCCTAGTGATGACATTGCTCAGACTATTTGTGAGCATATGAGTAAACCAGGCGTTTTCAGAGACAGACTCACGCACCTTTGTTATGTTGATGAAAATGCAGGTACCGGGGTAATGGAAAATGCGTTTATCGCGATGATTGATACCCATGAAGATTTTAAACAATTACGCAAATGGCAAAAAGAAGGCACGATTGGTCGTCACTTAGAATTGGAAGATGCGATAGCTGCTGCTGCGGATAAAAACCTCATAAACGAAACCGTAGCTACACGAATGAATGAGGCGAACTCGCTTCGCAAGCAGGCAATAGCAGTAGATAACTTTGCGCCTGGGGAATTGTAGTATAGTAGATATTAATGAAAGCCTTGCTAGTGTAAGGCTTTCATTTTCATACTCTTAGTGAAGACCATTACGTATAATGTTTTCTGCTTCACTGACCGGCATAGGGCGGGCCTTGAGAAAACCTTGGCCAAACTTACACTGAGTTTGTTTTAAAATAGCAAGTTGCTGATTCGTTTCAATACCCTCGGCTACAACATCTAATTGCAGAGATTGTGCTAAGGATAAAATCGCATCTACTAATGGGTTTTGTCCTTTACTTAAGTGATCAATGAAGCTTTTATCTATTTTTAAAATGTGGATTGGTAGTTGATGCAAATACCCAAGTGCAGAATAACCAGTGCCAAAGTCATCTAGACATAATTTAACTTCTAGTGGCGATAATCCCTCAATAATTTTAGTCGCAAGCTCTAAATTTCCAATCAAGCCAGATTCTGTGATCTCAATGCAAAGCGAGCCTAAAGGTAATTGATGCTTTGCGTATAATGTGTGTATTTGCGAAACAAAGTCTAAACTTGCAAAGTGTCGTGAAGAAACATTAACTGTGACTCTACCAAATGATAGGCCTTGTTTTGTCCAATTGGCTATTTGTTGCGCAGCTAAATCTAGAAGATGTAAATCTAGATTGATTATTTGACCAGTATCTTCTGCAACAGGAATAAAGTCGGCAGGAGAGACAAAACCTTTGGTTGGATGATGCCAGCGAACAAGTGCCTCAAAACCAACAACCTGTGTATCTTGAATTGTGAATATGGGCTGGTAATAAAGCTCAAACTCATTATGCTCAATGCCATGTTGTAAGTCGTTTTCAATGTCGGCATGATTTTTTAACTTTTTGCGCATGGTATTGTTAAATAACTTAACTTGCCCACGGCCTGACGACTTGGCTTCATACATAGCTGCATCGGCATGTTGCAAAAGTTTATAAGCCTTATCATTAGTGCTTTCACAGAATGCTACGCCAATACTGGTTGATGCCTGTAATAAATGGCCATCAATATTCAGTGGTTTTGCTAAAGCTGCCTTAATACGCTCAAGAGCATCTTGAACTTGTTGTTTATCGGTAATGTTTTCCATGAAAATGGCAAATTCATCTCCTCCTAATCTAGCAAATGTATCTGTATTTCGGATCGTACCTTGTATGAGCTCGCAGATTTTTACTAAAAAATGATCTCCCACTTCATGGCCGAGTGAGTCATTGATGCTCTTAAAGCGATCAAAATCTAAATAGAGTAGAGCATGGTGTGTGCCTTTATTTGCGCGTGCTAAGCGCAAAATACCATGTTTTATTCGTTCGATGAGGAGCGATCTATTTGCTAGTCCGGTAAGTTCGTCATGTAATGCACGGTGTTCTAGCTCTTGACGTGATAACTGCCTGTCGATTGCCATACTGATTTGGCGGCTGACATAAGTAAGTAATGCACGGTCATGTTCATTATAGTGGTAGTGTTTACTGTAACTTTGAACTGCAATGACTCCACTTATTCGATCATTTACTTTAAATGGCACACCAAGCCAAGACTCTGCTTGTCGACCAACCATTTTAAAATGACCCGCATCAATATGTTGTTGAAACGCCTCTTTATTAAACAACAGTGATTTATCGATTTTTAAAAGGTAGTAAGAGGCCGTATCTTTTAAGAGTTCTTTAGAAATTTTAGTATGTGCATTAGAACGGACACCTTCTTCGATAATATAAACTAAATCTAAAACATCACTTTGTTTATCATATAGCCCAATGAAAAAGTTATCTGCTCTGAGTAACGAGGTGATAATGCTATGTAAAGACTCAAAAAAGCTATCGAGTTCACTTGACTGATAAGTAAGGTTGGCGATTTGCAACATGCAATTTTCCAACTTTTGAGCATCGTTCAATTGTTTTACTGTTTGCTGAAGGTTTTCTACAGTTCTGACTTGATTTAACTTTGCACTGAGTAAATGTGCGACTGTAGATAAAATTTCTAAATGGGCGTCATTAAAATAGTTTTTTTGCGGGTGCTCGCAATCAATAACACCTAATACCTTTTCTTTATATACTAAAGGAACACAGAGTTCAGAAAGTGCAGGGCGGGCATCGGCAATATAGCGTTCGTCTTTTGTTACATCACCAATCATTAACGGTTTACCGGTTGAAGCGACATACCCAGTAATACCTTGCTCAAAACTAATTTCGGTGCGCACAATATGGTATGTATCGTCTGCGAGAGTGGTTCCCATAGACGCAACTTCTCTTAATGTACGAGACTTATCATCGACTAAAAATATGACACATTCTATAAATCCAAGCCTGCTTACTACTTGCGAAGTCACATACTCTAATAATTCTTCAACAGTATCTAATTGCATTAGCGATGAAGAGAATTGATTAATAATATGGAGCTGGTCAGTTTTGACCTCAAGTGCAAACGCTGTATCTAAATTCTTAGACATAGAAAGAAAAGTAACCCAAATGTTTTATTAACTTATTACGTTAACCTACTATCAAACTATCTACAAAGTTATTTTCAAAAAAAACAGCAACTGGTGTAAACTAGGCATCTGAACACAAACTTCAAAAAATAACTTCGTTATTTGTATAAAGTTTGCGCTATCCCTCTAACTTTAGCCGTGGAAACCAGCAATGTCAGATATAAATAAGATTGAAACACTAACAATTACCCGCCCAGACGATTGGCATATTCATTTACGTGACGGTGATCAGCTTACCGATACTGTACGTGATGCAAGCCGCTATATGGGGCGCGCGATTATTATGCCAAACCTTGTTCCACCGGCCACATGCACTGACAGTGCTTTATCATATTATGAGCGAATTAAAGCCGCAGGCCCTCAGGGTGATTTTGAGCCTTTGATGGTGCTTTATTTAACGGACAAAACCTCACCAGAAGAAATCAAAAAAGCAAAAGCAACGGGTAAAATTGTTGCGGCAAAATTATACCCAGCCGGTGCAACGACCAACTCAGATTCGGGTGTAACATCAATCAAAAACATTTACCCAGTACTTGAGGCAATGCAAGAAGTAGGGATGTTGCTGCTAGTGCATGGTGAAGTGACAGATTCATCAATTGATATCTTTGACCGTGAAAAAGTTTTCCTCGATACAATTTTAGCCGATGTAGTAACTGATTTCCCTAAACTTAAAATAGTACTTGAGCATATTACGACTAAAGATGCCGTAGAGTTTGTTAATAACGCACCTGATAATGTAGCGGCGACAATCACAGCTCACCACTTACTTTATAACCGTAACCACATGCTAGCGGGCGGTATTCGTCCACATTATTATTGTTTACCAATTTTAAAACGTAATATTCATCAGCAAGCATTGATTGCTGCAGCGACAAGCGGTAGCAAAAAGTTTTTCTTAGGCACTGATTCTGCTCCTCATTATAAAGATAAAAAAGAAGCTGCGTGTGGCTGTGCAGGTGCTTACACAGCATATGCAGCGATTGAATTATATGCTGAAGCATTTGAAGAGGCGGGAGCATTAGATAAGCTGGAAGGTTTTGCGAGCCATTTTGGCCCTGACTTCTACGGTTTAGAGCGTAATAAAGACACGATCACACTGGTAAGAGAAAGCTGGACTGTTCCTGCAAGTTACAAACTAGGAGACTCTGAGGTAGTGCCGATCAAAGCTGAAGCTAACATGGATTGGCAAGTTAAGTAAGCGAGCTTACTGTTAGCTAATATTATTCAGAAGCCCAACATTACGTTGGGCTTTTTTATTATTTTTTAATTGTTTAGAAATATGCCTGTCATATTTAAAAGTTTAGCCGTTGACCTCAAAATAATTTTCGATTAATAGAGCTAAAAGCTATTTAATGTGTTAGTCTTAAATTGCTTTGAGTTTTTGCGTATAGAATTTACGGATAATGTGCGGCTTGTTCGGTTACCGGTTGGTTATTGGTTCTTCCTGTACTTTACCCCCTAGTTTTTGGGCATTCACTCAGGGAGGATAGAGCCATTATGGCTGAATTTTAATAATTGACTTACAGGAAAATTTGGTATGTCAAACACGGTTACTGGTAAAGTTAAGTTCTTCAACGAAGCAAAAGGCTTCGGTTTTATTGAACAAGAAAATGGTCCTGACGTATTTGTACACTTCAGTGCTATCACAGGTACAGGCTTCCGCACTTTAAGCGAAGGCCAACAAGTATCTTTCGGCATCAAACAAGGTCAAAAAGGCCCTGAAGCTGAGAACGTAGAAGTAGCATAATTCGTTATGCGAAACTAAGTATTTTGGTGAAACAGTTTCTGTTTCACCAAAATTCATTTATTACCTATTATCAACTATCTCTACCTCATTCATACTACGCTTTCTCCTAAACCATTTTTTCTACTACTTATATAAATAATCCCTTTGTACCTCATACTTGGTAGTCTGTACCGAATTATTAATCCCCCAAAGGCATTGTCTCGGGTTTTTTTAGTCAGACATTAAGCTAAAAGTTCGATAACAATCCTCTAAAAGCTACTCTCCATAACTAAAGTATTATATGCTTTATAGACGGGATTTACTCAATGCAACATTGACTGTTGTATTGGCTAGTAGTTTTGATCAACAGGTTAAGTTACCTCTTTTTTATAATGTTTGAGATATTTTCAACAATCTCAAAATTACCCGCTAAACTTAAAGTATTCACAAGTGGAATAAATTCTGAGTAACTTATACTTGTTTGATGAAATATAATGAAGGTTCGCTAATCGATGAGCATAGGAAACAATATACTTTTGGTAGACGACCACCCAATGGTTGCAACAGCAATCAAGATGGTACTATCAAAGTCAACTCTGGTTAATGAAGTAAAAGCTGTTGCGAGTCAAAAGGAAGCATTACAGTTTTTAAAAAGTAATAATGTCGCGCTAGCTATTTTAGATATCGAATTAGAAGATTCAGATGGCTTTAGTTTATACAAACGCGCAGTTAGCAGTGGCTTCTCTGGTAAAGTGCTATTTTTATCAGCAAAGCAAGATAAACACATTATTCGAACAGCGGCTAAATTAGGCGCGCAAGGTTTTGTTAACAAGGCTGAAAGCTTAGAGGATATTTCATCTGCAGTAGAGATGATTTTAAGGGGTTATACCTTCTTTCCTCAAGAGCATTTAATAGCATCTGAAAAAGATATTGATGAATTACTGACTGAGCGAGAGCTTGCAGTGATGAATTACTTACTACAGGGCCTCTCAAACAAAGATATCGGTGAAAAGCTGTTTATTAGTAACAAAACAGTAAGTACTTACAAGACAAAAATCTTTGAAAAGCTTGAGGTTGATTCAATTATCTCTTTAGCAAAGCTTGTTAAAGACCGCGCCATATTTTGAGACTCTCACCCTTAGCGGTGAGAGATAAATTCTCGCTCATCCTTGTGTTTAGTAAGGCAATTGTGCATTTACTAAACATTACCTACTGATGAGTGCATAAAAATTCTGCAAATTAGATTTTTTAGATCACTAAATAGAATTTTTTTTTAAATTTTCTTATGCCTTTTCTGGTTTTATTAAATGTTACATTTATGTTTAAGGTTGAACCCAACATGAACGTGGTGTTTGCTAGTAAAGGGCTTTAGAACCTTCCCCTTGATGGGTCTGTTATATTTTTGTTAATTGATTGTTCGAGCTATTTTCCTATCAACGACGAGTTACCAAATTTTTCGGACGAAAGCCGAACATCAAGTTGACAGACTCTGATGCATTTAGCATTATTGGAGGGTTGATATCTATTAAAAGATATCA
>CERC01066317.1_pt1 | contig 10852 bp, 7 predicted proteins | sample 530921 | NCBI WGS metagenome assembly CERC01 (sample SAMEA2621099, study PRJEB7988) | marine metagenome | isolation source: saline water (ENVO:00002010), including
TAACAAAGAAAATTACACTGGAAGCGGGTGGTTTGTATGAAATTAATGATGTGGGGAACGATTATGCGGTTTACAACGAGCAAAACGATGTTTGGATATTGGACACTGGGTTAACCAATGATTTTACCTACCTGCAAAGCGTGCTGGGCGTATATGCAACCGGTGCTTACGAGGGCGACAAATGGGGCGTTAAATTAGGGTTGCGTTTGGAAAATACCGATCGTAAAACCGAATTGAAAAATACCGGTGAAAACTACGATTTGAATTACACCAACTTGTTTCCATCTCTCCATACTTCGTATAAAATCAACAAGCGTTTTTCTATGCAGGCAGGTTATTCCAGAAGAATTTCAAGACCAAGGATGTGGGATTTGAATCCGTTTTTTAGCATACAAAATGCCTACAGTGTGCGCAAAGGAAATCCTGATCTGTTGCCCGAATTTGGCGACTCTTACGAGTTAACAGGTATTTTTCTGTTTAAGAAATTTACATTCAACGCCAGCATTTATCACCTCTATACAACAGACGTTATTGAGTCGGTATCTTACTACGAAAACGATGTGAACATTACTTCTCCAACTAACATTGGAACCCGCCATAAAACCGGGTTAGAAATGAACGGAAAATACACTGTAGCCAAATGGTTTACCCTTAACGGAGATTTCAATTACGGCTATTTCAGTAGAGAAGGACAGTTTGAAGATCAGGATTTTAACTTTAGCAGCGACCAATGGACATCTAAACTTACGGGGAAATTAAAATTGCCGTTAGATGTGGAATTAGAGCTTACGGGACAATACGAATCTGAGTACAAAACAGTACAAGGAAAACGTTCTGGGTTTGCTTATGCCGATATTGGTATCCGCAAGAAATTATGGAAAGGAAAAGGTGTGGTCAATGTGGCGGTTAGAGATATTTTCGCTTCACGAATTCAAGAAACCATTGTTGACCAAGAAGACTATTATCTCTATAATTTTTCTAAACGGGGAACATTTATAACACTAGGATTTAGTTATAGTTTTGGAAAAGGAGAGGCGATGACTTACTCTGGAGGAAAAGGTTACCATTGATTTAAACATTGGCAACGAAAAAGCGTCTAACCAGCAAAACAATTTAAAGTAATCTGTAAACCGATAAAAACCCTTTTGTTTGATGAATTTGAAAATGAGAATATACCACCGCTACCTTGGATTTTTCTTAGCCGGAATTATGGCCGTTTATGCCATCAGCGGAATTATCTTAATCTTCCGCGATACGGATGCATTTAAAATAGAAGAGCAAGTAGAAGAAGTGTTGCCCGAGAAAGTGCCGGTTGAAGAGTTGGGCAGAAGGTTACGCATTCGCGATTTGAAAGTGGAAAAAATTGAGGACAACGTAGCGTATTTCGAAGGTGGAACGTATGATATGAATACGCTAACGGTGAATTATACTAAAAAAGAATTGCCAACCGTATTGGAGAAAATGGAGCATTTGCACAAAGCCAAAACAGGCGACCCGTTGTTCTTTTTGAACATCTTCTTTGGCCTGGGCTTGTTCTTTTTTGTGATCTCTTCTTTTTGGATGTTTATTCCGGGAACAGACATTTTCAAAAAAGGATTGTATTTCACCTTGGCCGGATTGGTACTAACACTGGTGATGCTTTTATTATAGGAAGAAGATTTTGTCACTAGCTTGAAGCCTTGCGGTATTCCGTAGGGCTTTTTTTGTAGTGTTTTTTGAAAGTTTTGTAAAAATGACTTTCGTCTGTAAACCCATATTGGTGGGCAATTTCTGAAAACGATTGCGTGCCCGATTTCACCTTTTTACCAACCTCTTTCATGCGCACCTGCATAATGTATTGCTTGACCGATTGATTCATTTCTTGCTTAAAATACTGTCCCAATCGGTTGGGCGTAAGGTTGTATTTGTTGGCAATAAACGGAAGCGACAACAACTCCGGGTCGGTTAGGTTTTTGTGAATGTGGCGCAAAATAAAATTGATCTTAGGCTTTTGAACCGGACGCGGATCTGCTGCTTCAAAATGTACATTTCGCTCTATAATCGAGATCAGGTTAATGCATTGGAAATAGAGCAAATTTTCATTGATTTCGATCGATTTGGAAAGTGCCAACATCAACTCAAACAATTGGTGAGTCAATAACCGATCATCGGTGTTGAGTATAATTTTGGGCAACAAGGGCGATTGCGCTTTGGCCAACCTTAACGCTCTTCCGTTAGAATGTTCTACCAAGTCTTTCAAGACCAATCGTGCTTGTTCGGTAATGCACAACCGGTAAACTTCTACAGTTGTTTGTGTGGTAAATTCATGTTCGCGGTTGCGCTTAAAGAAAAAGACATCTCCGGTCTCAAAAGCAATAGTTTGTACTTCGGTAGTAATGCTGCCTGTTCCGCTTTTGATAAAAATAAACTCGCTGTACAAATGCTGCTGTTTTCCCGATGAGAAAGCAGGTTCAACCGTTTCAAAAAGTACCGCAATGGGTGTAGAAATATTATCGCGTTTTAGCATGGTGTAAAATTACCAATTAACCGTGTAAAATTACCGAATTGTAAAAAGAAGCTTGCTGAACTTTGTCAATATAAAATAGAGAAGCAATGAAACCTCATGATAACAAACCAAAAGGCGGAATGAACTTGATGAAAGGTGTCTTAACCGTAAAAGATAAAACATACCTCACACCCCATTATATCCGCGTAGTGTTGGAAGGCGATGCCATTTCAAATTATGCGAATGCACAAGTAGGCGATAACAACAAAATTATCTTGCCAAAGGAACAAAAAGGAAATGTGGTTTTACCCGAAAAAGGATTGGGTGGAGCAGGAGGCGAAAAGCCAATTGTAAGAACTTATACACTTAGAGCGTTAGACTTGGAAAAAGGGGAAATGACGCTTGATTTTGTAGCACATGGTGAAGAAGGTCCGGCTTCAAGATGGGCTATACATGCCGAAAAAGGCGATCAGTTGGGTGTGATGATGAAAGACAAAGGCAAGCAGTTGGTAAAGCCGGCCGATTATTCTGTATTCATTGGAGACCACACAGCTTTACCCGTTATTAGTGTCATGTTGGAACAGTTGCCGGCAGCCGCTGAAGGAAAAGCCATCTTGGAAGTGTATAGCGAGGCTGATGTGTTGGCATTAAAAAAGCCCGAAAACGTTGAAATCGTTTGGGTGTTTAACGATGAGCCCGGAAAATCTTCGGCCTTGCCGCATCAAGTCGCTCAATTGGAATTTCCCGAAGGAAAAAGTCGGTTTGTCTTTTCGGCAGTTGAGTATGCCGCTTCTAAATTAATTGTGCAAATGTTGCGCGAGTATTACCACTTAGAACGTCCTGAATGGCGCTCATCATCGTACTGGAAATACGGCCAAACCGAAGAAGCATCTAAAGAAAGTAGAAGCGAAATTGCGCATAGGGGATAACGGAAAATTGAATTAAGTTCTCATAATCTTTTCGAGCTTTCTGCCCTTAGCCAGTTCGTCAACCACTTTGTCTAAATAGCGTACTTGTTGGGTGAGTACATTGTCGATTTCTTCAATGCGGTATCCACAAATAACTCCTTTGATTAAATGGGCATTGGGGTTAAGGTTTGCTCTTTCGAAGAAGACTTCAAAAGTTACTTTCTCAGCTATCAGTTGTTCTAGTTTTTTGGTGTCAAAACCGGTTAGCCATGCTATAACTTGGTGCAATTCTTCAACGGTTCTGCCTTTCTTCTCCACTTTCGTAACGTAATGTGGATAAACAGAAGCAAAGGTCATTTCTGCTATTCGCTTGTTGTGTGCCGGAGTTGTTTTCATAGACTTAAAAATACAAAATCAGCAATTGGTTAGAGCGCAATTTTCTCAAACCGCTTACGGGTCAATTGGTAACGGTTTACTTCTTGTTCAAAATTCAACGAACCGGGAATGGTCACATAGGTTTTGATGAATTCAAACCCGATTTTTTGCAATGTTTTACTTCCGAAAAGGTTGCGTGTTGGCTTAATGAATTACTTGAAAGTAAGTTGCATAATATTGGAGAACCCAAATCATATATTGAATTAATGTCTACATATGAACTATTGATTTCGTGGTTAAGAAGCCACTTCGTGTTCATCTATCACGATAAAATTAAAAGTATAAAAATGAGGAGTTTGTTGTGATTACTCCTCATTTTTAAGGTGAATTGATGTAAAGATTTTAATATGTTAAAAGCGTTAGTTCACTTTCAAGAAATCAAGGCTTTTATACTTTGGGTTGGGATATTGGTAAAAACCTTCGCCTGTTGAAACACCTAATTTATTTTTGTCAATGAAATTTTCTTCTAAATATTTTACAACTTTTAATTTCTCTGAATCTTGAGTTTTCTCAGCAGCCATTTTGTTGATATTATATGCAGTAGTTATACCCACAATATCAAGAATAGCACAAGGACCAGCTGGAGCTCCGGTGGCTTTCATCCATGTTTTATCAATTATTTCAGGGTCAGCAACATCATTAACCACCAAATTAAGTGCTGCACCTAATAGTGGTACTAATAATGAGTTGAGGATGTAACCGGGTTGCTCTTTATTTAATGGGAGGGTTAACATACCAATGGCCTTGGCAAAGGCTACTACATCATTAAAAACTGCAGTATCAGTTTTTGGATGTCCCATAATTTCTGCTGTATTATGTGTCCATATTTCATTAGCAAAATGAAGAGCAACAAATTTATGAGGCCTTCCAGTTACATCGGCAAATTGACTTGGTAAAAGTGTTGATGAATTTGTGGCAAATACGGTTTTTTCGGGAGCAACACTAGCCAACTGTTCGTAAAAGCTGATTTTTACTTGTGGATTTTCAGGAACGGCCTCAATTAATAAATCTGCATCTCTTACAGCTTCTTTAAGGTTTGAGTTATATGAAAGCTTTTCAAAAGCTTGATCTAATTGTTCTTGTGAAGCGTTTAAATCTCTTTTGAAAGCTTCGCTCATAGTGTCAAATTTTGATTTGGCTTTTTCGAGAATTTCATCGTTGATATCATAAACGGTTACTTTAAAACCGTGGAAAGCCACTTGAAAAGCTATTTGATACCCTAAAACTCCGCTTCCGGCTACTGTGATGTTTTTGTAATTCATTGTATTTTTTTTGAAGGTGAATTTTAATTAGTGTTTTAAATGACCAATCCAGTCTTGGATTTTATGAAATTGTTCTGTAAAGAATGATTCATGGTCTTCGTGATTTTCATCGCCTTCGGGCAAAACATGCTCAAAATAGGTGTCTTTTAATATTTTTCGCAATAACCCTTCACCTGGGAATGATTTGTAATCATTCAACGATTTGGTTGCTTTTAATAATTGTCTTATATCATATTGCAGAGGGTTAATATCGGGTACTTGCTTGTTTAAATTTAATAATTCATACACCGCAATTCGAGCAGTTCTTACAGAGCTTTCCATGGTGAAAACTACATCGTTCTTGGTTTCTACAAATTGGCCTACCAAGCCTAAATTTTTGCAACCTTCGGGAACTACATTAGGTCTGTCGCCCTTAGCTCTTGGCATAAACATAGAAGTAATGTAAGGCATAAATGCGGTGTGTACAATGGTGTTTTCAATTACATTATCTATTTGGTCTACAATACCCATGTGGTAGCATAGTTCAGTTAATATTTCATTTCCAGTGCATTGAGGCATTGGTTTTTTAATATAATTTCCTTCTTTATCCATATATAATGAATAGACCCAAAGAACCAGAACATCATCGGGTTGGTTAGGGAAATGTGGTTGACGGTTACAGGTAAAACTCATTAACCAGTTTGAGTCGGTAATGGTTACAATACCTCCCGTTGCGGTTTTTCCTGAGTAGGGGTCGTTAATGGTATATTCTTTCAACTTTTCGGTAAAGGCTGAAGGTTTACAGGTAAGAGTTGCCGATTCCCAGGAAGATTTTTCAATATTTCCGCAAAATTTATCAGGACGACCAAATACATCAGACTTCGCAGCCAAGTTTTTCCAAAGTTTCCAACCAGCACTTTGTCCACTTGTACTATTGTCAATCTCAATAATAGGTGAGGTTTGGTTATTTCCGTAGAACGTGTCTTCAGTCATAGACCCTGTAGTGACAATAACAAAATCATCTTTACCAACTGGAATTTTTACCTCTTTACCATCTTGTTCTGTAATGATGTTTTCGACAACCTTTTTCTCGGTATTGATGTGAATATCTAAATCTTTAACCAGAGTATTGAGTTGAATTTGTACTCCTTTAGATTGTAAGTGTTTTCTAAGAGGAGTAATAAACGTATCGTATTGGTTGTATTTTGGGAAAACCAAGCAAGAGAAGTCTTTCATACCATCAATGGCGTGAAGAAAACGGTGCATGTACAGTTTACATTCTAATAGGCTGTGCCAATTCTCAAAAGCAAACATGGTACGCCAGAAGAACCAGAAATTACTGTCTAAAAATTCTTGGCTAAAATAATCTTCAATCGTTAAATCGTCTAAATCTTCTTTTTTCTTCAGTAATAGCTTTACAATGGCTAACTGGTCTTTTTTTTCCAATCCAAATTTGCTAAAATCTTGAATTTTGCCTTGGTTGTGAATCAAGCGGGCTTTGGAATAGTTAGGGTCATTATCGTTTACCAATCGGTATTCGTCTAATACGCTGTACGGTTCAGGAAGTTCTTCGGCTGGAATATCCTGAAACATATCCCAAAGATTCTCATAGGTCATATCCATTTCCCTTCCTCCTCGGATAATATATCCGTCTTCGGCATTTCCAGCACCATCCAAAGAGCCGCCATCAACGTGTAATTGGTCTAAAAAAATGATGTTTTTGCCAGGAATTTTTCCATCACGCATAAAATAATATGCCGCAGACATACCGGCAATACCACTTCCAACAATGTAAACTTTGCTGTTGTTGTATGACCTTGGAGGAATACCAATGTTTCTTTGATAATTGCCTATTTGATCAGAAAAAGGCATTGTTTTCTTATTCGTATTTAACTGAACTTCTTTGCTAGAATCAGGCTCATGCACTACATTTCCATATTCTTTTGAAGTGGATAATATGTTGTTGAATTTGGCAGTTATTTCTTTCATATTATTGTTTTTTTAGATTCAATAACAAATTTATGAATGTGCCGAAATTCTTTTATGTCCCGAAATTCGGTATATGTATCCCTGAATTTTACCGAGTTAGGTTTTGTTTTCTTCGATATTCTGAAGGGGAATTAGAAGCATGTTTTTTGAAGAATCTTCCAAATGCTGATGTTGAATTAAAATGCAGTCGTGTGGCTATTTGCGAAATGGTGAGTTCAGTATCGCCTAAAAAAACAAAAGCTTCTTTTAAGAGCATCTCGTCAATAATTTGATGGGGTGTTTTACCACTTGATTTTTTTACTATTTCGATCAAATATTTGTTAGATACATGCAATAGGTTTGCGTAGAATTGAATTGATTTTTGTTCTAAAATATGTTCCTGAACCAGTTTCCTAAACTTTAAGTAAAGGGTTGAAATGGCATTGAGGGGATCTGTGATGTCACTTGTGTTTTGATGAGTAATTTCAGCTATTTCAAGCAAAATATTGAAAATGATGCTTCGTATAATTTCATCTGTAAATATACCTTCTGCATTGGATTTAAGTTCTAGGTAGTGTAGTAATTTTAATAGATTATTTACAGCCTCTTTGGGTGCTTTTACTATTGAATAAATTCCATTGTAAAAAAGTCCTGTTTTTTCAATGATAAAAGGGTTGGAGATGTTTTTTAACAGAAAGTTTTTTTCGAAAAATAGTAGCTTCATTTTGAAATTAGAGCTGCTTTTTTTGAAATGTACAATGGTTGATGGAGCAGATATGAGGAAGCTGTTTTCACTAATCAAATAAGTATTATTGTCAATTTCCAGCGTAATACTACCAGTGGTGCATACACAAAATGCGTAAAAATCCATTCTAAATGGTTTTTCGGGAAATTTAAAGAGGGCTTTACCTGTAGAAATGTAATATGAGTGGTTACAGTCTACACCGTAAAAGTTTAATGTTTCTTTTAAACTCGTGTACAATTTGACTGAGGTTTAGAATTGCTTCTTGCATACATAGGTAAAAACTAAATGGTTGCGGTTACTTTAAATATTTATTCAAGATAGCTTCTTTTTGGCTGGGTATATCTGTTATTCGTGTTTCCAATTCAACTATTTTGGATTCTATTTTTTCTATTTCAGCAACTATCTTTTTTTGTTCTTCAATAGTTGGAAGATAGGTTTCAATTGAAATTAAATTTTTAACAGAAAGTCCTGGTTGAGCTGTACCGGTTGCATATTGGTTCAAATTCATAAACAATAGTTTATAATGCAACCAGATTGTATTTATATCATCTTTAGGATACGCAACTAATGCGTGCTCAGTAGCGTGAAATTTTCCTGAAACTAAATGTACATTGCCACATAAAGCTCCTTGTCGTCCAACTAATGAAAACTGTCCTTCATTTGTGAATGTTTTGGTGTAACCTCTTAAACCGTTTCCTCCATAGCAAGGGTAAAGTTCTGGGCTAAAAGATTTACTTATATCACCTGCTTTTACAAAACTTCCTGCTTTTAATTCACAGATTTCATCTAATCTTTTTGGGGTACCATTGGAGTTTTTGAATTCAGATTCAATTTTAACTCTCAGATTTTCAATTTCCTCAACAGCTTTTAGCTCTTGTTTTTCCAATGCTTCAATTTCAGAAACTATTTTTTGCTGAATATCGAGAGGAGGGAGAGGAATTGGATAAGGAGCTAAATTAGTTCTAGTTATTTGAGGCTGTGCGGTTCCCGTAATAACACTTTTTAAATCCGTATATGTTATATAATTTTTCAAGAAACCCTTTAATAAGTTTTCGGATTTTGGCTTAACAACCATAGCGTTTCCTGTAATCCAAGATTTAGGTTCTGTAAAATTGACAGTACCACAAGTTGCTCCTCTACAAGCTATAGCTATTTCAGGTTCTTCATGATTATACTCTGAATAGTAGCCAATAACACCATTTGCACCAAAAACCTTGTAATCCCCTTCGCCTTGAATTTCTTGTGAAGTGATTGTTTTGGGTTGATATATTATACAAGTCTTATCTAGGGTTGTGATTTCCCACTTACTCTCAATTGTTACTTTTTTTTTTGCTGTTAGTGAGATGTTTTTTTCAAAATCTACACGGTCAAAAGTGAGCATATCAACCAAGTTCTGGTAGCTTACATTTTTGTGCAGGTTTTCAGGAAGGTCTAAATCGTACTCTCCTAAAAAGGCTTTGTATATGTATGTGCTTGTTTTTTCAGGATTGGTAAAGCTTTCGGCATCATACAATTGGGTGCATTCATCAATGCTTTTGCTTCGTTGTATTGGATGTATTCCTTCGCTCCCTCTACGGTTACTGAATTCATAACCCAAAAAACGCTTCTCTTCGTTTTTCTCACCCGTTTTTACTAAAACCAATTTTTGAGGGTAAGCTAAAATGAAATACAGCAGCTTATTTTGCTCAATGGCTAATATGTTGTTCCAAAGTTCGGTTTCGTTTTTGGCTTTTATTTTCTTAGTGTATTCCTTATAAATTTCGTGTTGCTCAATATTGGTGTTGGGTGACTTTTGCAACAGCGTTTTATAGTCTTCAAATGAAATGGTATCCCAAACATGAGCAACATATTTTGCTATTGGGGTTTCAACACCATTTATTGTTAAGTCTTGTAGTGAAACAAAACATTTTTTAATGGCTTCTTCTATATTGTAAGCATCAGCATTATTTCTACGTCTTAAGAATAATGTAACTGTGTTGGTTCCAGTGGCCATAAATGTATTTGAACCAAATTCAGCAATGCCTAAAATTTCGAAATGTTTTAGAAGTATTTCTCTTGTTTGGGTGTAAATACCTGTATTGCTCAGAATGCTACTTGGCAAAATGATACCAGCAACACCCCCATCTTTTAATAATTGCTTGGTTCGCTCAATAAACAAACATTCTATTTCAGAGCTTTGGTCGGTCAATCGGTTATACAAATCAAAACCTACTTTGGCTTTTTCTTCATCCATTAAACCTTTGAAGGCCGAAACCGAATAAGGTGGGTTAGAAATAATAACATCAAATTGCTTGTTATCTTGCGGATAGGTTTTATCCACTTCTTTCAATAAATCCTTGTACTCTTTTGCTGTTTCAAAATCTCCTAAACCATCACCGTGTATAACTTTAGCTAAGCCATCTCCATGCAAGTAGCAACTTACTTTTGCGGTTTTTACCAAGCGGTAATCTTTTTCAATACCATAAACATATTTCTCAGCCCAATCGAATTGCACTCTTTGAAAGCCATCAATTTGTTTTCTTGTTTCGGGTTTAAATTTTGAGAGCTCTAGTTTATCGAGGTATTGTTGTATAACCTCCATTGATTCCGTTAAAAAATGACCACTTCCAGCGGCATAATCAATTATATTAGGTAGTAAATCATGTTTATTACCTGAATCAATTTTTTTGGCCGTAATTTCAAGCAAGGGCAAAGACTTAATAACAAAACGAGCAATAGGGACTGGTGTGAAAAACTGTCCAGATTCTTGTTTTAAGCCTGTTGTTAAGAGTAATTCAAAGAAATCACTTAGAAACTGCTGACGATAGTTGTAGCGTAACTGATATTCCTGTAGTAGTTGAACAACTTCTTTAACAACTTTGGCGTTTTCTTCAAAAGAATCATCGTCAAAGACTTCTTTAATGGCAAATTCATTGTTCTTTTTGAGACGTATCTCAGTTAAAATTTGCTTGAATTCTTCTTGATATTTCGTGTCTATAGACGCAAATCGTTTATCCAGTTGGTCATCACTTACATCTGTTACATTTTTTTCTAAAAGCTCTCGCATTCCTTTACCATAAAGGTCTGTAAG